>LLBZ010004245.1_pt1 | contig 11550 bp, 14 predicted proteins | sample 1489421 | NCBI WGS metagenome assembly LLBZ01 (sample SAMN04092657, study PRJNA295927) | soil metagenome | biome: Soil prokaryotic community; feature: Bulk soil; isolation source: soil from tomato rhizosphere | host: tomato cultivar Moneymaker | place: South Korea | collected 2011-11-01 | reverse complement strand
GCGCCGGTCTCGCCGGTCAGGATGATCAGCCCGGGGCCAAAGCGCAGCTCGAGCTGGTCGATAATCGCAAAATTATGGATACGGAGTTCGGTAAGCATAGGTCCTTTTTAGATCGTGTACAGGTCATCTGAACAATTGGATTCCAGAGAGTCGCGAGTAAACAACAGGGACAGCGATCACAAGGTAGATCACCTGGAAGAGGATACCAAAAAAATTCCCAAAAAACAGGAGTTGAACAAGAATGACAAAGAGCGCACCCAGGACAACACCCACGGCCACGGTAATGAACAAGGCGCGTGAGCGGCGCTTGCGCGTCACTGCACGCACCCCCTCGGCAATTGTGACCCCTGCCGTCGGCGCGAGAGCGGCAATCAGGAACCAGCCGAAGAATCCAAAGCCGCCAACCAACGTGACCAGAAACGATGCCACCCCGGAAAGCAGTGCTGCCACGAAAAAGCCTGTGAGGTAGTCATACCACTCCGAGGTATCGAACGCCTTCTGCTGGCCCTTCACACATTCCCGGCAGCGATACCCGATGGGGGTGCGGACCGCGCACGCCGCGCAGATCGGGCGGTTGCAGTTATTGCAGCGCAGGGCGGTCTCTCGCGTTGGGTGGACGTAGCAGTATAAAGTTTCGGTCGTTGTTTCGGTCATCGTAACAATCCTAATGATCCAAACACGAAGGTCACGAAGGGACACAAAGGTTTTTTGTTTTATATCCATTTCCTTCGTGTCCGTTGAGTCCTTTGTGTTAAGAAGTTTTCATCGCGGCAATCCCAAAGAATTCTCGTTCATGTGAGCGGTGATATTTCGATAAAAATAACCCGGGTCTCCAAAGCGGACGAATTGCGCCGTCACTTCTGCAGCGCGCACCTCGACATGATCATCTTCCATCAAGCTAGTAGACGGCTGCCCATCGACGCTCATTACCGCATTCTCGCCGTTGACGTGTATATGGACCATCGAACCCTCAGCCAGGACTACTGCCCGGTCAACCGAGAGATGCGGCGCGATCGGCACGAGCAGGATGTTGCGCAGCTCCGGCGGAAGAATCGGGCCGCCCGCAGCCAGGGCATAGGCCGTGGACCCAGTCGCGGTCGCGGCGATCAATCCGTCTGCGACATAGCTGGTCAGATGCCGTCCATCGACCGAGGCAGACAGCCGGACAGGACGAAGACTCTGCCCGCGCGCCACAACAACCTCATTCAGAGCATCCCAGGATCCCAGCGCCTCTCCCGAGCGAACGTGCTCGGCGTGCAGCATCATGCGGTCCTCGATCCACGCTTCACCGTTCAACAACTTGTCAAAGTACTCGCGCCACTCTTCCTTTTCAACCTGGATGAGGAACCCTAACTTTCCAAGGTTGACGCCCAGGATCGGGACTTTGCTGGGGGCGCAAAGGTTTCCGGCTCGCAGCATGCTGCCATCACCGCCCGCCATGATGAGCAGGTCAAACTCACCGCGTCGCACCTGTTTTCGAAGTTTCTCGTCATACAGAGATCCATAAGGCGCCTTGATTCCCTTTTCCTTCAGGTAGTTCGACATGGCCTCCACCTCCACAAAGGCTTCAGGCATCCGTGGGTAGGCGGCCACGACGGGTCTCTTCGGCACGAACACGTCGGACATGGTCGGGTAATTATAAGGTAAACAGGTACACAGGTAAACATGTTTGTCTTGTGTATCGATATACCTGCTTACGCTAACCTTTGGTCACACACTTTCCGAAACCCACAGCGCGCGCAACGAGCAACTTGTTCGTGCGAGCGTGGGACATCCTTTTTGTGTTCATCCCTTCTCATCTCGGCCAACAGCATCAGCAGGGATGATTCCAGCTCCTGGGTGTAATCAATCGCAAAGTCACGGTCGTTGTAATGGATGATGCCATACGGCGGACGTTTGCCGTAGGTCTTGTCTACCAGCAGGCAGTAGGAAGCCAATTGGAAAATATGCGAGTCATAGGGCGTTTCCGGTGCCCGCCCAGACTTCACTTCGACCGGGATGATCTGTCCATTCTGCTGGATGAGGTAATCGGGCTTGCCCGTCAGCCCGAGACCCTGATGGAATAACGGCCTTTCAACCTTGCCCCAGGCGCGGGTATCGGTGTAGATCACCCGTCCCCCGGGCAGGCCGGCCGATTCCCGCTGGCGGTTCGAGATCCAGAAGAAGATGAAAGCAGCGAGGATGAGTCCAAGGGCGAGGTAGAGCATATGTCGTCCGGTCGTCAGTATTCAGTGAGCTGTATCAGGTGAGCTGTGCGGTGCAGTACCTCGCGAGTAAGACGAGTGCTCCAAGCAACAGGAGGAACCCCAGGGTACGATTTAAAGAGGATGCCAGCACCTGGCGTCCATGCCTGTGATGGAGCTCGGTCCCGGCGGCGAGCTCGGCCTGGTTCTCGGATTCCAGTCCCTGTTTACGGTACCACCAGGCGCGCCGGCAGTAGAGATAGTTACCAATATCAGAAGAGCGGATGACAGCCATGTTTCACCACGTTTCGTAGAAAAGGAAAGTATAGCACAAATTTTCTAGGTTTTCCTGGTGTGGAGCTGTAACAAGCAGACTATAATCGCTTCATGAGCGATTATCGTTTTTATCATCCCATCGAAGTCCGCTACGGGGATCTGGATCCGCAGGGACACGTCAACAATGCCAAACATCTTACATACTTCGAACAGGCCCGCGTAGCGTATATGATCGAGCTGGGACTGTTCACCAAAGACCAGTCCTTCATGCAGATCGGCGTGATCCTCGCGGATGTGCATATCACTTATTTTGAACCGATCTATTTTGGGCAGAACATTAATGTCGGGGTGCACGCAGCAAAGTTCGGGACCAAGTCCATGACGTGGGCGCAAAATATCGTGGATGCCGATACAGGCAAGGAGCTAGCGAAAGGGGAGGTGATCATAGTGACGTACGACTATAAAGAGGGAAAAACGATCCCTATTCCGCAGCAGTGGCGGGAGAGGATCATTGAATTTGAAGGTTTAAGGCTGGAACGTGGAGCCGATTGAACCTTGAACTCTAAATTTTGAACCAAGAGGAAACCCATGTCATTGCCAGCTATCAACCAGGACTATCTCGTCGACTTTCTCGTCAAGCTGTTGAACATCCCATCCCCTACAGGGTTTGCCGAGCCCGCCATTGCGTTTGTGGAACAGGAGCTTTCGCAATTCAGCCAATTGCAGCTCACGCGCACGCGCAAAGGCGCGCTCATTGCAAAGTGGGAAGTAGAGTCGGATTTGCCTCCAGTCGCCCTGACCGCGCACGTGGACACGCTAGGCGCGGTGGTGAAAGAGATCAAGTCGAACGGGCGACTGAGGCTGAGTCGGATTGGCGGCGTGGAATGGCCCACGGTCGAGACGGAAGGGGTTTGGATCTTTGCTTCGAACGGGGAGAATATCCGCGGCTCGATCCTGGTCGATACGGCCTCCGGTCACATCTATGGTCAGGACATGAAGCAGACCCCTCGCGATGACGATCATATGGAAGTCCGTCTGGATGCGCGCACGTTATCCAAGGAGGAAACGCGTGCGTTGGGAATCAGGATCGGCGACTGCGCCGCGTTCGATCCGCGTGTGGAAGTGACTAACGGCTTTATCCGCTCACGGCACCTCGACGATAAGGCCTGTGTGGCGAACATTGTTTCGGCCATCAAATCCCTGGCGGATGCGGGACAGAGCCCGTCGCGTACAGTTTACTTCCACATCAGCAATTACGAGGAGGTGGGGCACGGTGCATCGTCTGGCATCCCACCGGAAGTGGCGGAGCTGCTGACCGTCGATATGGCAGTGGTCGGGCACGGCCAGGAGTCGGACGAGTTCAATGTGACTTTGTGCATTAAGGATGCGGGTGGGGTATATCACGAAGGTTTCAATAAAAAGTTGCGCGCTCTGGCCGAACAGCATGCCGTCCCATATAAGACAGATGTCTACCGATACTATGCCTCGGATGGCGAAGCCTTCTGGCGCGCGGGCGGCGATGTGGCGGTGGCCTTGATCGGTCCCGGCATCGACGCCTCACATAATTACGAGCGCACCCACGTAGATGGTCTCGTTGCCACGACGAACTGGATCATGGCGTATCTGCTCGGTTAATGTCATTGCGAGGAGCCGCCGGTTGAGTAGGTCAAGTGATCTTCTTGACCGTACACTGGCACCATACGCCAGTGCGGTGTCGAAACCAAGGCGACGAAGCAATCTTCTTTTTCAAGATTACAGGAGATTGCTTCGGGATTGTGACGCTAACGCGTCTCAACCCTCGCAATGACAAGAGGTTATATGAAATTCGATGCCATACTTCCGCCGACTGGTCTGAAAGACATCCCTGCGATTGCTAAGGCCGCGGAGGAAATTGGGTTCGACGCGCTGTGGACTCAGGAAACCCAGCACGACCCCTTCCTTCCCTGCCCGTTGATCGCCGAGCATACGACGCGTCTGTACTTCGGGACAGCAATCGCGGTTTCTTTCGCGCGTTCCCCGGCGAACCTCGCCTACATGGCCTGGGACCTTGCCGCGCAATCGGGCGGACGGTTCATCCTGGGGCTCGGCACACAGGTCAAGGCGCACATCGAGCGGCGATTCGGCCAACCCTGGCCCGAGTCCGTGACGGGAAAGCTGCGCGAGCAGATCGAGGTCATCCGCGCCTTCTGGGATTGCTGGAAGAACGGGACGAGGCTGAATTACCGCGGTGAATATTACAAGATCACGCTGATGACACCCTTCTTCCAGCCACCCCCTCTCCCAGAGGGAGAGGGCCAGAGTGAGGGGCTGATTCCTATCTACATCGCTGGCGTCAATACAGGACTCGCCAGACTCGCCGGTGAGCTCTGTGAGGGATTCCACGCGCATCCATTTCATAGTCCGCGCTACCTGCAAGAGGTTATCCTTCCGGCCATAAAGGACGGGACCACGAAGGAAGGAAGACGGCGAGAAGATGTGGCCGTTTCGGTGACAGCCTTCGTCGCCACAACCCCTGAGGAAAAGGACTTCGCCCGTGCCCAGATCGCGTTCTATGCATCGACCCCCTCTTACCGTCCTGTGATGGACTTGCACGGATGGGCGGGTGCGGCAGAGAAATTATCAGCTCATGCGGCCCGAGGCGAATGGGCGGAGATGCCAGTGCTCATTACAGATGAAATGCTGGGTGAGTTATGCCTGGTAACAGAAGAAGCTACGTTGGCGGATGCATTGACGAAACGCTACAACGGAATTGCAGATCGGTTAACACTCTACACACCATTCCTGCCTGCGACCAATGATGAGCGGTGGAGACAGCTCACAGGATCATTCCAGTAGGTAAACTCGAACGCAATACAAGTGAGACAGTTTAGATTTCAAGAAGAAGCGGAAACATCCTATTTCCGCGCGATCTTGACACACCCATAAAAATCCATATAATTAGAACAGATGTTCTAAAATCAAATACCTGATTAAGAGTCCCATGCTTACTACAATTTTGATTCGAGATGAAACGATTTCCAGCCTGGGTAAACGAGAGACATTCAACACCGGCAACTGTGGGGAAACATCTAGCGTATGCAACCATCTGCTCCGCTCGAGGAATCGCTTTTCATCCAGGGACTTCCAGTACATTTGTAGTTTCATTCCACATTTCCGTGGATAGAAGGAAGATGTCCTGATGCTAAACGAGATCAAATCTACATTTCCTGTTACCAACCCCCGTTCTGAGGCCATCGCGTTGGTGGAAGCATTCGCCAAACAGGATAAGCAGCGAATTTACCCATTCGAGTTGCAGAACTTTACGCTGGGTGTGAGATTTCAGAACGCGGATCCACAGGCGCGGCGTGTGATCGTTATGGCAATGCTTGCCTGGCTGGACCAGCACTCACTCCCTTCCTACAGCCGCCAGGATCAAAATGCATGGCAAATGGGCTGGAAGATGCGTGAAGCGTTCCTGCACATGCTCCAGTTCAGAATCCCTTTTGAGGAAAAGGATGTGATTGCCATGCTGAATTGGTCGGCTGGGCAATCCAGTACATCTGCGTACGTCTATTTCAGCGGTGTGCCGCAGGTCATCAAAGTTGTTGAGGGTTTTCTCAAACGCCATGCGATGAGCGCCGCACTGCACGAGTCGATTCAGCGGCTGGCCGAGTCGATCGAATCGGGAAGTCTGAGCGTGGAAGTTCGGCGATGGATTCTGCGACTAAAAGAGCTGACGGGTGAAGCGCAGATCAGCTTGCCCCTCGTCGCTGGCGATGCCTGGGCAGATACGGCTCTCAAGCAAATCTACGCGATGAACTCCAGGACAAAAGCCGCCTGGGCAGAGCTTCTCAGGCATTGTTCACAGGCAACGTCCACCACCCCGAGCAAGAATTGGCTCGCCGAAGCAGATCAGTATATAGAGGCGATCGGAGATTTGTACCTCTTTATAAAGCTTTCCCATTGGTTTCCTCTCGTGGAACATCCGCAGTCATCCTCTGCCAACGCCACGATCCTGAAAGGGCTCATCTGGTTATGCAGTAAGTCCGAGGATCCTGAGATGGCCCTTACACTCGCAGGATTAGCACGCTCGAGTTATAAGAAAATTTCTGGGTCGGGAACCAGGGCCGCGAAGATCGGGAACGCTTGTTGCTGGGCGCTGGGACACATGCCCGCCCGCGAGGGCAAAGCACAGCTCCAGAATCTAATCGCCGAGATTGAGGATCATAATGCACAGCAGGTAATGGAAAAGGCATTGAAAGCGGCCACAAAACGATAACAGGACATCCTACCTGACTAACTTGACCTCCAGGGCCCTATGACTTCGATACGATAAGGTCCTGGAGGTTTTGCTATGCCCCTTGTAAACATTCATCTCATGCGGGAAGACCGATCGAGTTTTGCCATCTATCAAGCCACGCAAAATATGACATTCAGCCTCTGAGAAAGATGACTTAACAGGAAGGAAAGCTGAGTTACATCCCGGTTTCGAGTCGGTATAATGAATGTATCGATGCCGGGGTAATCCCAGAGACAAATGGGGTTATCGAAAGCAAATCATTCATCACACCATCACTGGAGGAACTATGCAACCCGATCTGCTTTCTGCGCAACGGGAGGAAGAACAGCCTGAGGCGCTATCTCCACAGGAGCTAACACAAGCCGAACCACTTTCTATGCCCATGCCTGAGGCAGCCCCACAGGAACCAGACCCTGTAGCTGAAACAGTCAAATCGGTACCATCGCCTGCTAAGGAGAAAAGGCGTTCAAAGCTGAATATCGCGGTCATCGGGCTGTCGCTGCTGCTCTTTCTCTTGCTTTTATCGTTCGGCTGGGTGGGATATTGGGCTTATACCCTGAACACCGAGCTGACCGCGTCCCGGGGACAACTAACGGCTCTCCAGGCTAAATATGACAAGCTCCAGGCCGACTACACAGCGCTCACGAGTGAACATGAGAAACTGAATGCTGAGCTGACCCAATCCAAAGCGGACCTCGAAAAGACAAACACAGACCTGGCCAGCGCGCGAGGCGACCTGAGCGAGTCTATGCAGCGGGGCGAAAACCTCGATACCCAGATCGATCGAGCCGGGAAATTAGCGGAGGTCCTGTTTGTGTGGACTACGATGGACAATCCATCCGATATCTTCAAGCTGGACACGCTCATCAATGAAACCAACGATAAGGATCTGATCAACCGGTGGAATACCTTCACCCGCTCCCCCTCAGATGAAGCACTCGGTGGATTCCTGGATCACTTGATATTGACAATTCGCAATAGCTTGCGGTAGTATCTTCACAGGTTACAATACGTGCCACGTCGCATTCCAAAAATGAGGACGTGGCACTTTCTTTTTATGAGCATGTGAAATATCGATAATAGTCGATACCTTATCGGGAGAGAACATGAATTTCAAGGATTACCAAACCAAATCGCGCAAGACGGCCGGCTACCCCACAATCGGACATTCTGTGATCTATCCCGCGCTGGGGCTCGTCAACGAAGCCGGGGAAGTCGCAGGCAAGATCAAGAAGATATTCCGTGATAAAGAGGGACAATTCAGCGAAGAGACTCGCGAGGCGCTCAAAGCCGAGCTGGGCGATGTGTTATGGTATATTGCTCAGGTTGCAACGGAACTGGATTTAGAGTTAGATGAGATCGCACAGCATAACATCTCCAAGTTGTATGACCGACTGGAGCGAGGAAAAATCGGGGGAGAGGGGGACAACCGTTAATACTGTTTTAGAAGGGATGTCGAAAGAATGAAACTGAATTCTTTTTTGAAATTAACGCCTTCCTACCGGGACTACGTCTGGGGTGGAGACCGGCTGCGACCCGGGCATTCTCCAACGGCCGAGGCCTGGGTTGTGTGGGAAGACGACGTGATCGAGACCGGTCCGTTAGCGGGGAAAACCCTGGGACAAGCCGCAGAGGAATTTGGCGATGCGCTGCTCGGAGAAAAAACCACATCCCGCACGGGTGCGCGTTTCCCTATCCTGATCAAACTTCTCGATTGCGCCCAGTGGCTGTCCCTGCAGGTGCATCCCAACGACCGGCTCGCGGTGGAGCTGGAAGGGCCGGGCCAGTTCGGCAAGACCGAGGCCTGGTATATCCTGGATGCGGAGAGGGAGGCGAAGATCATTGCAGGGCTCAAGCCGAATACGGCCCCTGACCAACTGGCCGAATCGATTCGCGCTGGAACGGTCATGGACCATGTGCAATATGTGAATGTCAGACAAGGGGATACGTTCTTTATGCCCGCCGGGACGCTGCATGCGCTCGGGCCCGGCCTGCTGGTCTATGAGGTACAACAAACCTCAGATTGGACGTACCGTGTCTACGATTGGGGTCGCCCCGCCACGGAAAAGCGGCCGCTGCACATTGAAAAGTCGATCCGCGCTACACGGGCGGATTTCACTGCGCCGATTATCCCTCCACCAGCCGCCGATGGCATGCGACACGTGCTGGTGGAATCGGAGTACTTCACCCTTGAAATGCTCTCGGCCGCATCCAACACAATCGAGATAGATACGAGAGGCGAAAGCTTCCATGCCATCACAGTGATCGAGGGCAAAGCTGTATTGAAAGCAGGCGACGAAACAGCAGAGTTGGACAGGTTCCAAACCGCCGTCGTACCGGCAGAAGTGGGCATCTATCAATTCCAGCCGCTGACGGATTGCAGGGCCTTGAAGTCCAGTGCCTGAGAGAACATATGACTATGCAGTCTTGGCAAGATCCTTCATCACCGCCTGCCCATAGTCGCACAAATCTACGAGCGGACAGACCTCACAACGTGGACGGCGAGCCTGGCAGATCTCGCGTCCCAGACGGATGATGTTCAGGTGCGCCGGGTAATAGGTCTCAGGCGGGAAGAGGCTTTCAAGATGCGGATGTGCCTGTTCCACGGTCATCCGTTCCGGTCGTAGCCCGATGCGCCCTGTCACACGGTAGATGTGTGTATCGACCGGGAAGGCAGGCTTCCCTAGAGAGAAACACAGGACGATCGCCGCGGTCTTGGGTCCAACGCCGTTGAATCTCGTCAGCCAGGCGCGGGACTCCTCCACAGACAGATCCCCGAGGAAAGACAGATCCAGGCTGCCGCGCTCTTCCGTGATCGAGCGCAGGACCTGTTGAATGCGCGGTCCCTTTTGATTAGCCAGGCCGGCGGGACGGATCGCATCGATGACATCCTGCGGGTGAGCATCGCGCACCTCCTCCCAGGTCTTGAATTTTGCACGTAAGGCATTGTAGCCGCGGTCGCGGTTGATATCGTTTGTGTTCTGCGAAAGAATAGTGGAGACGAGCTCATCGATAGCGGGCAACGGATTACGCCAGATCGGCTCGCCATATACTTCTAGCAACCGTTCATGGATCTTTAGGGCGCGCTTTGCAAGGGGATTCACGAGTAACCAGCCTCCTTGATCAACTGCAATGTTTTATTGATTACAAGACGATGCTTCTCAGGGATCAATCCGTCGAACATCTCTGCGCTGAGACGATACAGAGTTAACGCCGCCGCCCCGCGCTTCTGATACCCTGATCCGACTGTGTCGAGTCCCCAGGCGGTGCGGAAGACACGTGTCCATTCAGAATTGCGTCCCAGCGAGTCCTGGATCAGGTCGAAGTAGCGGTTCTCACTGACGATCAGGATGCCCCTCTGCACCGCAACCGTTTCCAGCATATTCTTCACCAAGCCCCAGCTCGCATACAGAACCGTGGATTCATGCTGGCGCGCCAGTCCATTTAATATTTTGTGGACTTCCTCGGCGTTACCCATGATCTCTTCTGCCGCGAATTCATCTGCAATAGGCTGAAGAGGTGACCAATCAAAATCCTGCGCGGCTCGTTGGAGCGCCGCCATAGATCCATCTTTATCCAGCACGATCTTCATCCCACGCAAGCCTGGGACTGCCCAGATCGCGCGGCGGGGATTCGTTAATGCAGAATGTTCATCATCAAGTAACGTGTATTTCAGGCTGATCAGTTTATTATCCCAGTAGCGCAGCGTGTAACGGTCATAGGGATTCTCAGGCAGCTTGCCGACAAAGATATCGAAGTCCACATCGCTGTATTTGCTTTCCTGCCCGCGCGCGTAGCTGCCGACAACCCCAACGCCGATTACATCCGGCGAGTCGATTTGTTCGAGTGCAGATTGAAGGAAGAGGTCGGTTAATGGCATCGTGTTTACCGCGCTTCGTCTACGCCTGCTCGGCGCGACAGCACCAGTCCGCTTAGCGCGAATTACTTTTCCACTCTCCCACCTTCCACGCGCCACACTTCGGCCTTCTTCGTAAACTCAGGCGTGAAAAGGTTCAGGTCGGTGGTGGTGAACAATACCTGTTCGGTCTCACCGACATACTTCAACAAATCCCCGCGACGCTGCAGGTCCAGCTCGGCCATCACCTCGTCGAGCAGGATCACCGGCCATTCGCCGGTGCGGTCCCGCATCCAATTCACCTCGGCGAGCTTCAGCGACAGCAGCGCCGTACGCGCTTGTCCGCGGGAGCCGTAATGACCGAGATCGATATCGTTCGCCAGGAAGCGGATCTCGTCGCGGTGCGGACCGATGGTTGTGACGCCGCGGGCGATCTCCACACTGCGCAGCGCACTCAGGCTGGCCCGAAACCCATCCTGGATCTCCATCAAATCTAGGCCAGAACGGTCGACGATCGTGTCGATCTTCAAACCGAGCTGTCCATTCGGTTTCGGCAGCGGGTCAAAGGCAGGTTCGTAGACGAGGCGCAGGATTTCCGCGCCATGGGTCAGCTCGTGATGGACGCGCGACGCGAGATGTTCGATCTGCTGGAGCGCTTCGATACGCCAGAGAATGATCTGCGAGCCGAGCCGGGCCAACGTGTCATCCCAGACCTCGAGCTGGTCCACAGGACTGGTTCGCTTGTCAGTGCCCACTCCGCGTTCCCCGAGTAGCTTGAGCAGCGCGTTACGCTGGGTGAGCGCCTGGTTGTATTCACTCAAGACGCGTGCATACGCAGGCGTGGATTGGGCCAGGGCCAGATTGAGATAACGCCGCCGGTCTTCGGGAGCGCCTTCGATGATCTGAGACATCTGCGGGACGAAGATGACCGCATTGAAATGACCGATCACATCGCT
>LLBZ010000576.1_pt9 | contig 11558 bp, 10 predicted proteins | sample 1489421 | NCBI WGS metagenome assembly LLBZ01 (sample SAMN04092657, study PRJNA295927) | soil metagenome | biome: Soil prokaryotic community; feature: Bulk soil; isolation source: soil from tomato rhizosphere | host: tomato cultivar Moneymaker | place: South Korea | collected 2011-11-01 | reverse complement strand
AATTCCAAATGCTAATAGTACTGCAAATCATGCACCCCAGCAACAGCATCAAGAATTGCCTTCTAATAATCATCAGGATCTTTCTGCTCCCCATACTACCAATCCTGCTCCTTCTTCTTCTGAAACTTCTGCTCTTAATTATGAACAAGATCAAAATACTTTTAATTCAACCTTTGCAAAAAATTATCCTTATTTTCAACTGGTTATTTGCTGTAACTCAATAGGATATGTCCCGATGCTAATTATGAAGATGACTGAGCATTTTTCAATATTAATAATTCCTCTTAATTTAATAATTGCTACTGTAATTTCAGTTTTAGTGGGTCTGAACACCACTTTGAATATTTATTTGCTGTCGAGGCAAAGATCAATCAAGCTATCAAAAAGAAACTTTTTTGGGGCTGTAGGGATATCCGCTGGACTTTTTGTAGGCTGTCCCACATGCACTGGTAGTTTGTTTTACTCTTTAGTAGGGATCAGCTCGTTAGTGCTTTTTACATCACTTAATCTCTACCAAATACTCTTTGTTCTTATTAGCATCCCCATGCTCTTTGCATCATTGCTTTTAATGATGAAATTGCTTCAGAAATCATTTATAGATTCGTGTAGGCTGTAAAAAAAGAGAATTTAAAAAAAGTGTGGGATGGCGGTTGTTTTACTCTTTGTCGATAAATTCGTCTGGAGATGGAGGTTCTGGAGCAATGCCTTTTCTCTTTCTGATATCAGTTACTAGATTCCTGATAACCGATTGAGGTACTGCTTGCCATGTCTTAAAGTAAGTGCTCCACATTGCTTTGCCGGCTGTGCCACCTCTCATTGTTTCAGACAAGTCGAAAGTCTCTGAAGCAGGTACTTCTCCTAAAATAATAGCAATGACTCCTTTTTGATCAACGTTTAACAATTTTCCACGTTTTCCTGATAAGATACCGGCCACAGTGCCTATCTGTTCTTGAGGACATTTTACCTCAATTCCAAGAATTGGTTCCAAGAGTACCGGATCAGCAATAAGTATAGATCCCAACATAGCTCGTCTTGATGCGGGCATCAATTGTGCTAAACCTCTGTGAGCAGGATCCTCGTGGGGAACAAAGTGATGTAATACAAATTTAAGACCTCTTACTTGTTCTTGTGCAATTGGACCTGAGTGAATTACGTCATCAAAGCCTGATTTTATGGAATCCATAGATTCTTGTATGAATTGGACACCCTTTGTCTCATCTGCAAGCATGTTACCGGTTGGATCAACTGTTACAACACTTCTTGCTTCGTCTGAACTCCAACCCTTTTCTCTTAGTAAACGAGCCATTTCCTTTTTATCCATATCCTCTTTTAGTTGGCCCGTTCGTATCATCTCTATGATTTCCTCGCTAAGGGGTTCTACTCTCAAAAAGATCTTGTTATGTTTGTTTGGTGATTTGCTCATTATTGGACCTGCTTTACCTTTTATAGTTTCACGATAATTAATCAATGGTTGAGTCGTTTTAATATCCAACCCTGCTTCTTGCAAAAGAGAAGTAGCAATTTCAAGGTGTAATACACCCATTCCAGCCATTAACGTCTCTCCAGTCTCCTCATTGATCTTAACAATAAGGTTAGGATCTTCAACTGTGATCCTTCTTAAGCCTTCAACTAATTTTGGTAAATCTTTGGGATGCTTTGGTTCTACTGCAATAGTAACTACAGGCTCAGAAACATACTTTATTGATTCAAAAGCATCAACGTTTTTCAATGATGATATAGTTTCTCCTGCAACAGCGTAATCTAATCCCAACAAAGCGGGTATATTACCGCATGGCAGAACACTTACAACTTCACGAGTATTACCCATGTAAATATTAACTGACTGTACCTTGCCTGTTCGTTTTGCATCAATCAAATAGACTTCATCTCCATCCTTTATGGTTCCTGAAAATAGACGTCCTGTCGCAACCCTACCTGCTTGTGGATCAACGTTTATCGTTGTAACCATCATCAGAGCCGGTCCATTCTCGTCACAATTAATCAGCGCTTTTCCAATGTCTGAATCTAAATCACCTTGCCAAATTTTTGGAATTCTATATTTTTGAGCAACGTGAGGTGGAGGGTGATGCTGAACAACCATACCCAGCACAGCATCATGTAGTGGTGCCCTTTCTGATAATTTCTTTATAGATGTGGGATCAGTTGAAGTATAAGCGTCATAAACATCTTTAAAACTGATCCCCTTTTTCTGTGCCACCTTGAAATTAAAACCCCAACGATCTTTGGCCGAACCAAAAGCTACTGTATTGCCTTGAATACTTACCTTCCATTTCTCTTTTAACTCGGGTTCAGCATATAGATCAACAAGTCTATTAAACTCTGCAATAATATTAGACAACCATTTTTGCATAGCGGCTGGGTCTAATCTCAATTCTTTAACTAATCTATCAATTTTATTAATGTATAAAACTGGTCTAACTCTCTCTTCTAGAGCTTGGCGTGTTACAGTTTCGGTCTGGGTCATTATACCCTCTACAGAATCAGAAACTACAACAACCCCATCAATTGCTCTAAGAGCTCTAGTAACTCTTCCTGTAAAGTCAATGTGCCCAGGCGTATCAATCATGTTGATCACATATTCTTTACCATCATCATTTTCGTAGAATAGCGTGACATTAGCCCCTCTGATAGTCATCTGCCTATTTTGTTCTAATTTCATAGAGTCCAAGGCCAAAGCTTGACCAGCTACACTTGGAGATATAATTCCGGAAGCTGCTAAAAGACTATCACTCATAGTTGTTTTTCCATGGTCTACATGAGCGATAACACCAAAATTTCTGATTTGATCTTTATTTCCAATAATCCTAAGAATATCTTGTGTCGATTTAAACTTGGGCATACTACATTTCAAAAAAGTTTTTCTAGGGTTATTAAACCTTCCTTGAGATAACAAGCACCTTATCATTTGATCTCTCCTCATCTGACTATGACAAAAAATGACAAGTTCTCATAGTTTTCCTAGGATAATAACAAGTAATCTCACTGAAATCTACCCTGGTTTAGTGTGCAGGATTAATCTATACGAAGAAATATACAATTCAAAAATCAAGAGTTAAATAGGCACGACAGTCATGACTTTTGGCAGTTGTAAATTTGATGACCGCGAAATAATGGACGCCTGATCGTTAGTTAATCGCAACCCGTTAACTTATATTGCAACATTTATCTAAAAATTAGTAAAGTCATGGTAGATGAAATTAGGGTAGGTCATACTCCTGACGCAGATGACGCTTTCATGTTTTACGCCATAGAAAATGAATTAATCCCTATGAACAATTTTAGGATTGTCCATCATGTGGAGGACATTGAAAAATTAAATAAAAGGGCATTAGACCATGAGTTAGAAATTACCGCAATCTCCGCTCATGCACTAGCCTATCTAAGCAATTATACAATTTTGATGAGTGGTGGAAGTTTTGGGATAAATTATGGTCCCATAATTGTATCAAAAGAAAAAAATTCACTTGATAATGTATCCAATGGAGTGATTGGGATTCCTGGCTACATGACATCTGCATATTTGCTTATGACAATTTCTCTTGGAAAACAAAAATGTAAAGAATTTCTTTTTAGTGACATTCCTGATGCAGTATTTAACAATTTAGTAGATTATGGTCTGATAATCCATGAGTCTCAAATAACCTACGAATCACAAGAATTACACAAGTTATTTGATTTGGGGCAATGGTGGAATAAGACTTCGGGTGGTCTACCTGTTCCCCTTGGAATAAACGTTGCCAGCAATAACTTGATGAATATTTCACGAATTCGGGATTTTGATGAATTATTGAAAAATTCCATACAATATAGTCTTGATCATTTAGAAGAAGCAATTGAATTTGCTTCAAAATATGGAAGAGGGACTCAGAGATCGGTTTTAACAGAGTTTGTGAAAATGTATGTTAACGAATTTACCTTAGATATGAGAGAACAAGGAAAGAGTTCCATATCAAAGTTGTTTGAATTGGCACATGAAAAAGGCATTATTGAAAAAAATGTTCCTCTAAAATATTCAAGGTAAATTAGCTAGTCGAAATTTTGCTCACCCAAAGTAAGAGACTAGTACCAATATGCTTGTAAGCATGTTTAATTTAAAAACAATGTAGAAATTCAATCATTGCTGATAGGATTAAAGAAAGTATCCCTTTGCACCGGCTGTCGTCCTATTTCTTTTATCAAGAATTTCAATTCATTTGTTGTAGTTTGATTAGGTTTCCCAGCGGCTTTGAAAATTTCTTCTGAAAAGGCCGTTCCCACCAAATCATTACCACCATAGCAGAGTGCCACCTGTGCGAGTTTCTTGCCTAATGCGATCCAATAAACGGAGACATTGGGCAATACATTTGCCAGCAATAATCGCGCCAATGCAATTACCCTTAGATCATACGTTGAAGGACTTTCACTTGTAATAGTATGCTCCTTTTCCAACCGTGTATTCTCTAAACTAAATTTTAGCGGAATAAATGTAGTAAAACCGCCTGTCTTTTTATTTAATTCACGCAACTTGATAATGTGATCAACAATATCTTCTGGTGTTTCTATATGACCAAAAAGCATCGTACAATTGCCCCTCAAACCGATTTTATGTGCTTGATAAGCTGTATCCAACCACTCTTCTCCAGAGCATTTTCCAAGGACAATTTTATCTCTCGTATTCTTGTTAAAAATTTCTGCCCCACCACCAGGCAATGCATCCAGCCCCGCCTCTTTAAGTCGAGTCAATACTTCCTTTATCGAGTTCTTCGTAACCTTTGAAATAAAAAAGATCTCGGCAGGTGTCAGTGCCTTAATTATAACCTTGGGAAATCGTTGCTTAATAGACCTGAACATTCCCTCGTAATACTCCATATCCAACTTTGGATGGAATCCGCCAACGATATGAAGTTCAGTAGCATTTAATTGATTAATAGCTACTTCTGCTCTCTTCACAATGAGTTCATTTGTTAAAGTGTATGCATCATCATCCTTTTCCTTTCTATAAAATGCACACAGTTGACAACTTGCAGCACAGATATTAGTATAGTTTAGATAGTATGACGAAACAAATGTAACATTTTCGCCACGTATCTGTCTCCGCAGCCGATCGGCAGCGTTACCCAACAAAAATAGGTTTTCATTTTTCATGAGGTCGACGCCGTCCCTAAAGTTTAGTTCTTCGCCGTTCATCGCCTTTTCCAACGAAGCCGTTGGCTTGGCCAAAATGTTAGACAATACTATTAATCAACCATTTAAAAAATATAAGTGCTTTCAGAAAAAAAAACTAAAACTGTCAAAATCAAAGATTAAATTGTACGAAGAACAAGATTATTTAATCATTGCAAAATAGCCAGATCAGTCATGATATTTTTAAAGGTTCTGAATTAGAAAATACGGTAGATAAAATCCTAAATGATCAAGATTTAGAGATAAATGATCTCATTTATTTACTAAAATCGCCTGAAATTCAGAGGCTCGGATTAATAGGTAATAGCTTGCGTGAAAATTTGTATGGTAAGCAGGTTTCATTCATCAATAATATAATCCTTAATTATACAAACGTATGTGTAACTTATTGCAAATTTTGTGCTTTCTACAGGCCTCCTGGACACGAGGAGTCCTACACTGTCAGTAAGGAAGAAATAATTGAACGAATCGTTTTTGCAAAGAAAAATTATGATATAAAGCAAGTCTTATTTCAAGGCGGACACAATCCGAAGTTAAACATAGAGTACTTTGAAGATATATTTAATACGATCAGGTTAAAGTGCCCAGATGTTGCAATTCATGGTCTATCTGCATCTGAAATTGATATGATTGCAAGAGTAGATAAAAGTTCGCATCGAGAAGTTTTAGAAAGGCTGCACATAGCAGGATTGGAATCATTACCTGGAGCAGGAGCAGAAATACTTGTAGACGAGGTGAAGGAAATTATAAGTCCTCTTAAAATTTCAAGTCAAACTTGGCTGGAGATTATGGAGACTGCGCATAAGATTGGAATCAAGTCCTCAGCAACTATGATGTATGGAACAGTTGAAACAATAGAACAGCGTGCCCGTCATCTCCTAAAGATTGCAGAGCTGCAAAAACGTACACGTGGATTTATGGCTTTCATACCATGGAGTTTTGAACCAAATAAAACCGAGATCCAAGAAATTGGGACAGTTCAATATGCCATGGGAGGGTTTGAATTGTTGAAAATGATATCGGTATCAAGAATTGTGTTTAATGGATTAATAGATCATCTTCAATCTTCATGGCTTACTAACGGAATTGGCATGGCACAACTTGCAATATTCCATGGATCCGACGACTTTGGTGGCACATTAATAGGTGAAGAAGTAGTAAGCGCTACAGGTGCTCGGTCTACTGAGCTTTTGGCAAATAACATAATAAATGCAATAAAGTCAATGGGTTTTGTTCCAGTAGAGAGAAATAATAGCTATGATTGGTTGAGAACATTTTAGAAATTTTTTAGTTTATTTAATTATATAATTTTCCATTTTGACAAACTGAACTAATATAAATAGGTTTATAAATGAATTTATGTAAAAAATACAATTGTGCCAGTTGGAATAGATGACATGGCTATCTATGTTCCGAAGCTATATGTGGATTACAAAGACTTCGCTGAGGCTAGGGGAATAGACCCTCAGAAATTAGAATACGGTATAGGAATTAAAAAGATGGCTTTGGCCGATGCGAATCAAGACCCTGCTAGCATGGCCGCAAATGCTTGTATGAGGTTAATGAAAAATAATGATCTTCATCCTCAAGACATTGGTAGGATATATGTTGCAACAGAGTCTGGCTTGGACGAATCAAAAGCCATGAATTCATTTGTGATCGGAATGCTAGAACAAGTGTATGGAGAAAGTACGCTCGAACATGCGGGGGGTATCGAATGCAAATTTGCCTGTGTTAGTGGCTCATATGCTTTGTATGATAATACTAATTGGATTAGGGCTGGTGAAAGTAACGATAAAGCAGCTATTGTAATAGTTAGTGATATAGCAAAATACGATATTGGTTCCGCCGGAGAATATACCCAAGGAGCGGGGGCGGTTGCATTATTAATAAAGGAAAATCCCAGGCTTGTATCCTTCGATGAAAGAGTTACGTCAACTATAATAAAGAATGAGTATGACTTTTACCGCCCATTTGGGAAAGAAACTCCACTAGTCAACGGCTTGTATTCAAACTTGCTTTACCTAATTCAAGTAAGAAAGGCTCTTGAGACTTACAAAGAAAAAGCTCTCAAAACAGGAATTGTAGTTCTCAAGGAAGATGAATCAATTACAGATCATATCGACTATATTAGTGTGCATCTACCTTACCGTCGCATGGGCGAGAAAGCTTTGGCTTACTTGCTAAGACATGAATGGAGACACTTGCCACGATGGAAAAAAATAACAGAAGAAATAGGATTGGATGAGCCTGTACCCAAGGATCCTCGTGGGACTATAGAATCGATTTTGGCAGATGTGGAATTTATGAAGGCAGATGAAAGGTTTAGAAGAGAATTCATGAAAACTGAACATTACAAGAACGTATTTGACAGAAAAATGTCTTCATCCCTGCAAGCTTCAGCATTAATTGGAAATCTGTACACTGCTTCGATGTATATGGGGCTGAGGAGTTTATTGGAATTTGAATATCTAAAGAACGTTGATCTTTATGGTAAACGAATTGGATTTGGTTCTTATGGAAGTGGTTGTAGTGCAATGGTATTTTCGGGAGTGATCCAGGAGAATTATAAAGAATTAGTATCTCGTATGAATTTAGACAGAGATATTGGACCTAGGACAAAAATGTCTATTGAAGATTATGAGAAATTGCACAAAAATACACGAAAATATGATCAGGCATTTTTGAATGCAGAGGATGAATTTATTCTAGTTAATATTGGTGGCAATACCGCCGACAGAGCTGGATTCAGAGAATACTGCTACGCATCCTAGCCTGCATTATCTAATTTTTTTGTAAATGCTCAATTATTTCATCAATTTATATTTTATTTTAAGTTTATCAAAAAGATTTATCAATACTTTAGATTGATCTTTATTTTCTAATTCAAGGCTTAAATAAACTCCTGCTGTTCCTGCAGAAATGTTTGAACTTAATCTGTCATGGACTACTTCAACTATGTTTACATTTGCTCTTGTAATTTCATCAACAATGTTTTTGAGTGCACCAGGTTTGTCAGTCAACTCAATAAATAGTTTTATCATTCTCCCAGTTTGCATCAGCCCTTTTGCAACTACCTGACCTAGCAAATACATATCGACATTCCCTCCTGAGAGAATTGACACGATATTCTTATTTTTAGAAAGGAGTTTTCTATTCGATATAAGGTATGCCAGCGAGGCTGCACCTGCTGGCTCCGTAACTATTTTAGATCTTTCCATAAGTAGAAACATAGTTTTGACTATTGATAGGTCGTCAACTACTACAATGTCGTCTACAAATTTCTGAATTATCTGGAATGGAAGTTTTCCAGGTGTTTTTACTGATATACCATCTGCAATTGTATAACCATCTTGGACATTACTAATCTTATTTTTTTCTATGGATCTTTTCATAGATGGGAAGGCAACAGACTCAACCCCAATTATCCTGATTTTTGGATTAAATGATTTTGCAGCTATTGCAACGCCAGCTATTAATCCTCCACCTCCAACAGGAACGTAAATTTCATCAATTTGCTTCAAATCTTCAAGAATTTCTAAACCCACTGTTCCTTGTCCTGAAATAATGTCAGGATGGTCAAATGCAGGTACTGGTGTTTTCCCTTCGGTTTCTGAGATTTGGAGGGCATACTTTGATGATTCATCATAATTGTTTCCTTCTAAAATAACCTGGGCGCCATAAGATTTGGTGGCCGCAATTTTGGCTGGAGATGCATTCTTAGGCATTACAATTGTACATGCCATTTTATTCATCGCCGAAGCATAAGCCACACCTTGTGCGTGATTACCCGCCGATGCAGCTACAACGCCATTTCTTTTTTCTTCTCTGCCGAGTCCTTCGATCATAGCAACAGCACCTCTGACCTTAAAGGAGCCAGTCTTTTGATAGCATTCTAATTTTAAAAATATCTGATTATGACATATATTAGAAAAAGTATTTGAACGGATTAAGTCTATTTTTCTAATTGAAGACTTTGGCATTAACCTTTGGGCCTCTCTAATAGTATTTAGATCGATATTAGAAATTTCTATTCTCAAAAGATAGGTAATTTATGTTTAATTTATATCTAATTTTACAGAATTGGATTCTATTTAAACTACCAAATTGACGTATAGTATTCTCAACAAAAAGTGTATGTCATTTCAGCTGCCATGAATGAAGTAGCGAGTAAATTTAGCTAGTCCCGGAGTTACTTTTTTTAGCCGGTGTAATCATAAACCGTAGAACAGCGTCTTCTATTCTCAGAATAGTAATGGTAAATTTTTGAATATATTGCGATAGCTAATTGAATTCAATTTACAATGTAAAATCCGTAGGAGAAAAGGCGTCAACCTCAGGCAACGATATAACCTTTCTCACGCTTTCCTATCTAGGCCCAGAAATTTATTTTAAGGACTTAATAGTTATCACACAAATGTAGCTTTTTTCTCCATCAATTTTACATTGTGATGTTTATTGAATATTTACAGAATCAAGGATTCAACCTAGAAATAGCCGGTTGTATGGATAAAAACAGTATCGAATATTAGGAGTAAGTTCAAGATATTTGGCCAAATTAATAGGAAGGTTTCAAAATTGCATCCTTTGTAAATTGTCATACGAATAAAGCAAATTAAATATGACTATGACTGAGCATCTATTTTCTAGATATTTATCTTGTTTCACGTCTTTTATCAGATAGATAAATCTAGTTTTATCTATCCATAATATCCTTTTGAGAAATCTTATGAAATGGGGATTAATGGATTGCTAATATCTCAGTTATTTCATCAAACCCTCTTTTTATTTCATTTAGAGTTTCCTTAGATATTTTTTCGAAATTTATGACTGAGGTTTTTTCTTTTGTTTTTTTGTTTTTCATCATTTCAAAGTCAATATAGATTACCATACCTTCCTCTCCTTGAAGCATTTTATTTTGATCTAGGGAAGCTAGGTTGATTTGGTAAGCTTCTATAATAAAAGATTCTAACTTTTTCTTTAATTTACCTATGTGAATATCGTTTTCCTCAACAGAAGGATAATTTTCTTCCAGCTGTGAAGCCTTCTCAATAAGTCTCCCAGACAGTTCACTTTTTGTAAACAAATCTTCAAAAAGCTGAGAATTATCGACTTCTTTATAACCCAACTTTTCTAATTCTTCCTTAATTATCCGATCTCCTTCGGTGGTAATTTCATTCTTCGTATTACTGTTTAGATTCTCAGCCTCCCTAATTTGCTTTGATAGATTTATGACTTCTTTATCAACTTGATAGTAGAATAGGGAATGAAATTGTATACCCAAATAAACATACAAGTAATAATTTTCAATTTCTAAACTCAATTGAATATAGATACGCCGCAAATCGTCTGACTTGGTTGACTGAACACTCACTATTTGCCACTTAGTGGGACGGCTGGTTATTGATTTCTCAACTGAATTGAAAAATTTGACAATGTGATTTGGGTCAAATGAGCTGATATCTATAACAGAGAAATCAGCAAGCATAACTTTGGTTTCAAAGGTTACAAAGTTTTTCTTTATTGCATTTTCGAATGCTTCCTTCAGGTCATGATAAAAATTATTTATTAGAATGATAATATCTTTGTCTTTTCCCTTTTCTTTTAAAGGTAATCGCATTTATTTTAATATTGACACTACCTATTTATGTTTGAATAAAAGCGTACTCATCAATAGATTAAAATATCATCTGATGGACAATATCTTTATGCCGACTGCTTATATATTGATAAATTGTATCTTAGGAAAAGAAGAGGACATTATAAAGCAAATATCTCAAATTCAACAGGTAAAAGAAGTTCGTGGCACATATGGTGTTCATGATATGTTTGTGAAAATTCAAACCGATACGGTTGATGAGATGAATAATACAATAACGAATAGCATAAGAAAAATCAATGGTATAACTTCGACTGTAACTCTAGTTTCCATTCCAGAGCAGGGTGGAAGAGGTTAACTTTGTTTATTTTTTAATATGCAAGAAAATTAAAAATGTGCTTAATCCAACGGTAATCCAACCTACAGCTCCAACTATAACAAAAATGAAATAAATCGGGACTATCAATGCAATTGCCGATAAGGCCGCGCCAAAACACCACATAAAGAGAAGAATTTGAATATCTATTTTAGAAACTTGCATTTACCCTCTTAAATCCTCATCGTATCCCAATATAGTATTAATCGTGGTTCCACACTCATTACAGATTTGGAATTCGATGAACTCCAAATCATCATACTTACGGTAAGAGAAACTTTTCTTATGCATACAAACCATTTTTCTAAAATTCTTGATTATACAGTTAGCACCTCATATATTCTTGAAGTGCCGCCGGTGAGATTTGAGCTCACGACAGCTCGGTCTTCAGCTTCACCC
>LLBZ010010584.1_pt5 | contig 11566 bp, 15 predicted proteins | sample 1489421 | NCBI WGS metagenome assembly LLBZ01 (sample SAMN04092657, study PRJNA295927) | soil metagenome | biome: Soil prokaryotic community; feature: Bulk soil; isolation source: soil from tomato rhizosphere | host: tomato cultivar Moneymaker | place: South Korea | collected 2011-11-01 | reverse complement strand
CGCCGATCCTTCTTTTAGCGTTGCCGAGTGCTTACCTGTTTTGACACCCAGACCACCCGCTTCTACACCGTACATTGATATATCTTTGTCATCTAGAAATGGGAAAAAAGTACCCATTGCATTACTTCCACCTCCTACGCAACAAACAAGAGCATGTGGAGATCTTTTAGTAAAATTCTTTAATTGATATTTGATTTCCTCACCGATTACACTCTGAAAGTCCCTTACTATCATGGGATATGGGTGTGGTCCTACTACAGAGCCTATCAGGTAGTAAGTATCTTTTACGTTTGTTATCCAATCACGTAACGCTTCATTTATAGCATCTTTCAGGGTTTTTGTTCCCGAATCTACAGAATGCACTTTGGCGCCTAATAATTCCATTCTAAACATATTCAATTTTTGTCGTTCGATATCAATCGATCCCATATAGATTTCTGCCTTTAATCCAAGAACAGCTGCTGCCATGGCCGTCCCCACTCCATGTTGACCAGCACCTGTCTCAGCGATAATTCTTTTCTTACCCATCCTTTTTGCCAAAAGACATTGGCCCAAACAGTTATTGGTTTTATGAGCTCCCCCGTGCAAAAGATCCTCTCTCTTTAGAAATATCCTGGCACCACCAACGTAATCAGTCAGATTTTTAGCAAAAAACAAAGGAGTGGGCCTGCCTGCATAATTCTGGAGATAATAATCAAGTTCCTTTTTGAATTCTGAATCGTTTCTTATTTTTTCATAGGCTGCCTCTAGCTCGTTAATTGCAGGAACCAAAGTTTCTGGAATGTATTTGCCACCGTATTTTCCGTATTTACCTTCAATTGGAAACTCACGTAGCTTTGTCATTATGGTATACTCACAAAAAATACAAAACCAAAGCTAGGCATGACATAACTCCTTTATCTTTTCAAAAACGTTTCCTGATTCCATAATACTAGTTCCAACAAGAAATGCATCAACCCCGATTGACCTTAATTTCTTTATTTCATCTGATTTGGATATCCCGCTTTCACTTATGATAATATTATTTTGTTTGTCAAATTTTTGTAATAGTTCAATAGTAACGCTAATATCCACTTCAAGAGTACTTAAATTCCGATTATTAATACCAATAATCTGTTTTTTGTTTTTATTTTTCAAAACATCATTAAATTCATCTTCCGAATGTACCTCGGTAATCACTTCTAACCCCTTTTTGACTGCGTAATCTGTAAATTTCTCCAAGCTTCCTTCTGCAAATCCCTTGTCGAATACCGCCTTAATCAATAAAATGCAATCTGCCCCTATTTTTCTTGCCGCGTCTATTTGAGCCTCGCTTACAATGATATCTTTCATTAGTAATGGTACGTTTACACTTTTTCTAATGGAGGCAAGGTTATCAATCGAACCATCAAATAAGTAAGGTTGAGTAAGAACAGAAATTCCAACAGACCCAGAATTGGTCATTTCTATTGCCAAATCCTTTGGGTTTATTTTGGATTGGTCAAGAATTTTACCCTTTGATGGAGATGAAAATTTTATCTCTGAAATTATTGGAACATGAGTACATGTTAGAATTACTTTTCTAAGAGAAATTATAGCATGATTGGCAAAGTCATATCTGTCTGCATCGTACATACCCTCATCGACCGCTTTGTAGGAATTATCGGCCAATGTTTTGAGTCCAGTTTCTCTTGAAAAAAATTTACTCAAAGTCACATCAGCAAGTAATCTTACTCTTAATCATATAACTGTATTTGGCTGAGATATAAAATAAGATTGATCTTGCATTCTGAGACCTAACCAATCTTGTCAATTATGAATGATGGAATTGAAATCTTCCTGCCCACTACGGATACTATTTCGCTCCAGATGACATCTTTTACACCTTCCATTTCCTTTATCTGTTCGAGAAGATTTAGCAAGACAGAATTATCTTTTACAATTGCCTCAATTCTCAGATCAATAGTGTTTTCTCCTATGGTCTTGCCAACGTATGTTATTTTCATCAAGTTTCATTAAACCATATGCTACTCGGTTTATTTTTCCCTGCATTATAGAAATAAAAAAGTCGACTCTTCTCCAGCCAAATTTTTCAATATCCAGAACGTAATGAATCTTCAAAAACTCCTTTTCAAGTCTTTTCCGTCTCCGTCTAATTGTTGTGACTGGAATTCCGAATTCTTTTGATATGTTCTTGGTGGATTTCATTTCTCCCTCAGGCGATAGTAGAATTTTTAAAAGTTTCTTGTCAATTGCGGAAAATTGCTTAGATGAGATATGTTCTGGCGGCACTTTCTCTCTTCTGCATAATTTCTTATCAGCTGTTTAAAAGCTTGATGTTATTCTGAACAACTTGCAGCTACAAAAAGACCAAAAATTTAAAAAATGTGGATTAAAAGTGCACTTAATCATGGGGCGAGAATTTTATTTGATGGTACTTGTCAGTATAATGTCAATAGTCGTTTATACCAGCTAAGAGAAAAAATATTAGAAATATCGTGAGTCGTAATCTCAGACTGGTTTCAATCGTTGACGATGAGCCAGATATTACAACTCTCTTTAAAGACGCTTTAACCAATATTTCAAATATTAGGATTTTCACCTTTACAGACCCGTTATTAGCGCTAGAACACTTTTCAATTAACAGGGACGATTATGCGCTGATAATATCGGACTTGAGAATGCCTGGACTTGATGGAATGGAACTTGTAAAGAGGGTCAAGTCGATGAATCGCTATGTCAGAACGATATTAATGACCGCGTTTGACATCGATGATGCAATCTTTAAAGATTATGCAAAAAGGCGGATCATTAATGATTTTCTTCAAAAGCCTATCCCACTAAACGATTTGCGTGCCAAAGTAAATGATGCATTGCATCTTTACGAAATGGGAATACAAGAGTCAATAGTAACAAAATAACAATATACTTTACATATAATCACAAAATGGGAAAGGATGATTGGTAACATCCTCTCAAATTACCTTTGGAAAACTGTAACAGATATATCAAGTTAATAAAGGTGCTTTTCAGTTTCTATTTGGCTTGCTTATTCTCCTCGAACAACCCAATTGTATTACTCTCAGTGTCCTTGAAGAGTAGCGTGTAACCAATAGTAGGTATCGCTGTTTTGGGCTGGATAATTTTTCCGCCATTTGATTCTATCTTGCTAATGTACTGATCTATAGATGGAATATTTATGAAAGGCGTGGTCCATTCACCTATTTTTTCCCGCTTAGATAGCCCTCCATCTATGCCTGGCTCACTTGATTCACCAGTTTTAATCTCCCAAAATTCCCTAGGGCCATCCCATTTATTGATCTGCCAACCAAAGACCTTGCTGTAAAAGTTTACTGCACGATCTGGGTCATCGGCAGAAAAATCCAAATATGATATTCTAGGCATACCGTGTAAGGCTTAACATACCTTAATAGAGTTGAAGAGTTCGCTAAGGTTAATTAATAAATATATTATGATCATGATATCTATCTACTTGAGAATTGTCAGAAAGTAAGATATTCCTTGATAGGTCAAAGCTGTCGGCAAGGTACATACCAGATGAGCTTCACCACAGAGAAAGAGAAATTTCATTGTTAATGACGATTTTCAAAGATTCATACATCAAACCAGAGCAATTTTTGTTTTCTACCCCACAAATAGTAGGAAGGTCAGGAATAGGAAAGACATCTACGATAATAAAATTTTCAGGCATGCTAGAAAATGAATTTACGAAGGCTGGACTAACACTCAAGGTTGCCTACATAAATCTGAAACTTCAGGGAGGCAATAAATATGCAGTTTATCGATTTCTACTAGAAAAGATTGCTCCTGAATTGCCGTCACAGGGACTTAGTGCGGAAGAGATGTTAAGATATCTTCTTTCATACTTGTATGAAAACAAATTATACACTTTGATTATTTTGGATGAAATAGAATTTCTGTTACGTTCAAACAAAGATAGTGGTATAATCTATGACTTTACTCGCCTCAATGAATTTGATCTTTCAAAACACTGTAACGTTATCGGGGTAATATTCATAGCAAGGAGTACGGATTTTCATGATAAGATTGATAGTTCAGAATTAAGTACTCTGGGAAGAATACCAATAGAGTTCTTGCCTTATTCTGAAGAACAGATAAGTGATATTCTAGTTACTAGATCTTCAGAATCTTTTAATCCAAAAGTTGTCGGAACTGACATAATTGATGAAGTTTCACTTATTACGACATCATCTCAAGTTGGTGGAGATGTTAGATATGCTCTGGATCTACTGCTATATGCAGGGAACCTGGCAGAGGCAAACGGAAGCGATAGAATAACATTAGAACAAATTCGTAAAGTTCACGGCCATAGCAGACCATCGATTACAATGGAGGATTTGAAGGAACTTCCAAAGAGTTATCTGCTTGCGTTAATGGCCATACTAAAAGTACAAAGTAAGAGAAAGAAGCAATATGTCGAGCTAAAGGAAATTCGAGCCTACGCACTTGAATTAGCAGAAGAACAGAAGATTAAGAAATTTGAATTTGAGGATTGTATGAACGATCTTCTCGATAGAAAAATAATTGAAATGAAATCATTAAAAGAAATAGGAATGAACATAACTTCATTAGTAGAATTAGAACCTTTATTAGAACAACAGATAAATAAAAAATAATGGATTATGACAGCAAGACCATCATAGAAAATGGAATCGGAACGATAGGAAAAATTAAGATAATAAAGGCCCTGGCTGAAGAAAATAAAATGGTAACCATTTATGTTCTCCATAAAAGAACTGGACTAAAGAGAGAAGACATCAAACGAAATCTTAAAGATTTACGCAGTATTGATTGGATTAAAGAGAAGAAAATGGCAAATACAATGTATCTTCTTAATAAAGACAATGAATATGTGAACGCCATACTTGGTTTTTTTGCTAATGTAGGCTACATTGGACAAGCTTGAAAATAATCAAGTTAATCTAGGTTATCTGGTTATCAGGATTTTGTAGAATTTTATTTTGTTTCTGGTCTTGGACCTGCTTTCAAATTACATCAAGGCAATCTGAAAACGATTAAAAAGGTGATAAAATAAACTCTAATGTGCGGTATAGACATAGTAAACCCGGGAGCAAATTTCCAAAGTTCATATTTATCACTGGAGGAGTAATGTCAGGTCTTGGAAAGGGAATAGTTGCTTCTTCAGTTGCAAAGTTATTGCAGTTAACTGGTTTAAGAGTGACCTGCACAAAGATTGATCCGTACGTAAATTATGATGCAGGAACTATGAATCCGACAGCACATGGCGAGGTGTTTGTTACTGACGACGGCGGGGAATGCGATATGGATATGGGAAACTACGAAAGGTTTCTTAACACACCAATGACAAAATGGCACAATATTACTACTGGAAGGATTTATTCAGATGTAATTAGGGCTGAAAGAGAGGGCAAGTACCTGGGTCAATGCGTCCAAATAATACCTCATGTTACCGACGTTATAAAGAATAGCTTAAAAAAACTGGCTAAAGGTTACGATGTTTTAGTTATTGAATGTGGTGGAACAGTGGGCGACATTGAAAGTCTACCATTCTTAGAATCCTTCAGACAAATGGAATTAGAAGAAGGCGATACTGAAACTTTATTCATACATGTAACGCTTGCTCCAATTTTGGATGTGGTTGGAGAACAAAAGACAAAACCCACACAGCATAGTGTTCAGGAACTCAGGAGGATTGGAATCCATCCGCATATACTTGCAGTTAGATGCCAAAAACCATTGAATAAAGAAGCAAGGCACAAGATTTCCATGTTTGCTAGCGTAAGAGAGCAATGTGTTATTTCAAGCCATGATTGTTCTTCGATTTATGAAGTTCCTGAAATACTAAAAGATCAAGGAATTGTTGATGTAATTTCTGACAAGCTTGATCTGAAAAACCGTAACATTAGATGGACTGAATGGAAAAAAGTAACAAATTCTTTCTCAAACTTTTCAGGGAATGTGAACATAGGAATTGTTGGTAAATATGTAAATTTACCAGATAGTTATGTGAGCGTATATCAAGCGCTATTGCATTCATCGGCAAAGATGGGTAAGAGATTAGGCGTTGAGTGGATTGATTCTGAAAGATTTGAGAATGGAAATAAAGATGATGTGAAATTCTTGAACAAATTTGATGGAATCCTTGTACCTGGGGGATTTGGCGCCAGAGGTAGCGAGGGAATTATAAATTCGATTAACTATGCTAGACAAAAGGATATACCATTTTTGGGAATCTGTTTTGGATTTCAACTTTCGTTAATAGAATTTGCAAGGAATACATGCGGCCTGGTTGATGCCAGCTCACAGGAATTTAATCCCAATAATAATAACTCATTGGTAAAATTCATGCCCGAACAGGAGCATACAATTGACCTCGGAGGTACTATGAGATTGGGAAACCACGACATAACAATAATTCCCAAGACGCTTGCCAGTTCCATATATCGATATAAGAAAATTGGGCGAAGACACAGACACAGGTACGAATTTAATCAAGATTACAGACAGGTCATTGAAGAAAACGGCATGATCTTGTCCGGTCATTCTGACAAAGGCAGAAGAATAGAAATTCTAGAATTTCCATCAAACAAGTTCTTTTTCGCAGTACAGTATCATTCGGAATTTAGCAGCATACCCGGCAAACCTGAAGAAGCATTTGAAGCATTCATTGCATCTTGTATCTAAGTCGCTTCTAAATTAGAGCTTTAGATTTAATTCATAAGTTTTTTGTCTGGCATCACGCAATGATGTCTTTTTCCTGACATATCCGCGTTGGATGAGGTGACTTAAGGACAATCTTATTGTTCTCTCTGGTAGCATTGTTCTCTTACTAAGATCCTTTTGACTCAACTCGCCTTCGTATTCAAGTGTCTTTAATATCAACTTGGCACTTGGTGGCATATCAAGTAAGTCTTCTGCTAATTTTACCTTTTTAGCGATAATGTCCATAGGAGAATCCTTGATTAATTTTACAAATTTTGCTGGAAATTCGTGTTTTTCACAAACTATATTTTTTCTAACAGCTACCCTCTTTCCTCCATCGAGTATTACTTCACAGAGATATCTACAAAGTATGTCTTCAATTTCTAATCTATCGGTATTAGGAACTATAAGAGGTCTACGAGTATTGTCCATAGAATTTACTGGCACAATGACAAAGACCGGAGATTTTTGTAAAACCATTGGTCCTCCTGCAGACATACAATAAGCTGTAGACCCAATTGGTGTGGAAATGATTACGCCATCACTGTTATCATGCCAGAGATCGTTTCCATTAATCTTTAGTATATATTCCATAAGCGTAGCACTTTTTCTAGGAAATAGCGATATATCGTTTAAAACAGGTTCAATTTCTTTACCATCCACATTAACAGAAAGTCGACACACATTATCAATTTCATAGTCACCCTTTTTTATTCTGCCAATGGATTTTTTTAAATCACTTACATCAATCTGTCCCAAAAATCCAGTTGAATCTGATTCATATATGCCCAGAACGGGTACTGAGAATTCCTTAACATAGTGTGAATAGTCAAGAATCGCGCGATCTCCACCTGCAGTAATCACCATATCTACATTTGAAGTAGTCATTTTGTCGGATCGTTTTATTATCTCTGAATCAATATCTTCGTCGTCTAAAATTTTCTTAATTTTTGCAATTAGACTATCGTCTCTGGAGCTTAAACTTGAGATAGCCACTTTCATTGTAGTTATTAAAAGTCAACAATCACTCAAATTTAAACCTGATTTATCTTTCAATTATTTCAAAATTCATTGTATTATAATAGTATGTGGCGTCTTGTTCAATGGCCGATTTTGACGGTATCTTCTTAATCCCAATCTCTTTTGTCTGAAGAGCAGCAGTTAATGCCCCTGCAGCAAAGCAAAATGCCCAAACAGAATCTTTCTCTTTTAGCATAGTGCATGCAAAAGATGATGCTATTATATCTCCCAATCCTGTTGAATCAGGAGATTCATGTTTGGGTATGTTAATCCAGTAATGTTTTCCCTCTTCAAGAAGATGAATGACTTTATCTTGTGTGTATAGTACGTACTTGATTCCATAAACGGAGCGAATTTTTTTCATGCCTTCCATTCCTTGCAGACCATTTGTAAAGCAGGAGATTTCCTGGCTATCTAGCTTTATTCCATCAACGTTATGGATTGGTATATTCATTTTTTTTCTTATAGAAACTCTTCCTTCCGAATCAACAGTTCTTGTGTAGCCTTGAGGATCCAACATGACAAATTGTTTTTCCTTGCGCGATGTAACCAGATATTGCAGGATATCAAGTGGTACTTCATCAAAAACAGGACTAATTAACCAGCAATTTGCCTTTACATTTTTTATTTCTTCAATATCTATTGGAATACATTTTGATTGCAAAGTCAGTTCACGATCAGTTTCAAAATTTTTCAGGACAAACCGAGTCGTTGGAAGAGTCGAAGGTTGAAGATTATTAAATGAAACTCCCTGGTTTTTTAAATATTCAATATATTGAAGGTCAAGATCATTTCCAAAATGAGTAAAGAGCGTTGTATCAAATCCAAATTTTCTTGCAGTTACACCACAGTACGCAGCAGGACCACCTAAACTCTGACTTGAATTTAGATCTCGTGACACTATTTCATCTATGACTATGTTTGAGAGTATAGCTACATTCATCGGTAAATACCATCATTGATTCCATTGCTTTGATAAATGTTAATATGAAGACATCAGGGATATCAGAAGATTTAAAAGAAGAAGAGATAGTAGTTCAGTTGTGCCAAAGAAAAGGACAAGCAGAGGACGAGCAAAAGGTGGAAAAGGAAGCTCTGGAACAGTACATTGTAGCCAATGCGGTGCTATGGTACCAAGAGATAAGGCAAAAAAAGTTACCGGCAGAATTACGTTGGTAGAACCCACTTTGGCAAAAGAATTGAGAGCTCAGGGAGCATATATTGCACCGGTTACGGATGTCAAATTCTATTGCGTTTCCTGTGCAGTACATAGAGGAATAGTAAAGGTAAGATCAGAATCGGAACGTAGAAGAACTGGAAGACTCGGATAAGATTATTTTATTCTTTCATATTCTTTTTAGAACATAGATAAATCTCTGGATAAATGAGAAGGCAGAGATTATGATAATTACTAAAACTCCCCACTGAATCGATCCAGAAATTGGAATAAGTCCACAAATCGCCAAGATGAGTAATCTTTCGGCTCGTTCCCCGATTCCTATACCTTTGAGTTCTATTCCAAGGGATTCGGCTCTAGCCCTGAGATAGCTCACCAATATAGAAGTTGATAAAGCAATCATTGCTAAAATTGGATTTGATAATCCACCTATTGCTATACCAATGAAAATTAAAGCCTCCGATACTTTATCAAAGTTTGAATCCAGAAATGCACCTCTGGTTGTGGTTTTCTTCATTACGCGGGCCACACTTCCATCAACAATATCAAAAAATCCTGAAATCAACAGCATGATACTTGCAATTACTTGCCAGGGAAACTCCCAGCCTTGTTGGTTCAAAACATTCGTAAGTCCAAAGAAAATGCTGGATAAAATAGCAAACGCAAATCCAATCATACTCCAAAAGGTAGGAGATAAACCAAGTGAACCAAAGTTATTTCCTATCAGAGTTGTGATAGGAGTTATTTTTTCCCTTAACCTATTAAGCAAATATCATGCTATTATCCATAGCCTGACAAATAATCTTTGTTATCCTAATTGTATACAATTATTCAAATTATGGAATGTGCACATGTTAGTACATCTAAAATACACACAAGGAATGATTGTTGATTTATTGTTGAGCTTTCAATGATCTATTTCTTTCATTTAGTCTGAACCACAATCAACAGTTTTTTCTATTGGTAATTCTGGTTTTTTTGGCTGTTGTAGATTTTCTACTAATTTCCAGTTGTTAGCAAGTAGCACTGCATCAATCTCACAATTGGTAATGACTTTGTTTTGATAATTGACTATGGGGTTCATTAGATCATGAAAGTTTGAATGTCCTAGTCCAAGAGCATGTCCTATCTCATGAGTTAACACGACCTTTATGATATCTTCGGCCAGCCTCGCTTCACTAAAATTTACAGAAATTCTTATGTTTACCCTTTTTATGAAACCCTTGTCGTTCAGAACATTAGTTGTTTGACCAACAGTTTGTTCACCCTTGTCATTAAACGAGATTAACACATCCGCACCGGATGTATTTTTGGCCTCCATAAAGTTCACTTTTCCCAATTTCGAGCTCCATTGCTCAAATGACTTTTTTACCAGGTCATCGTTCACCAAGTGCTGACTATTGTTGGTATGAAACGTCAACACACCATCATCAAGGCTCTTACCCCAAGTGCAACATATCTGCAAGATATTCTGATTTTCTGATGACAGGTCCTTGAATACAGAAAAGGATTCGGGATAAGACAGTATTGCTACTATCAGTATGACATTTAGAGAAAAAACAAGGTGGTGGGCTTTATTCAATTATACCAAGCGTTGTTTTTATGCAATCAATCCAATATAGCGGTTGTATTACTGCTTGAAGATTGATTCTAGGCGTAATTACCCTTGATAGATGACCTTGCACCACAAGCATCACATACTAGGAATCCAAGTTTTTTTACTTTTTCAGTCCTTGTGTCAGGACTTTGACATACCGGACAAATGACATAATCTTTAACGTACCTTTCCATTAAAGCTCCAAAAGATGATGGTTCCTTTCGACCTAGAAAAAAAACCCTTTCTCCGGCAATATAGCCTGCAGATGCAAGTTCCTTATTCAAATAAAGTAACAACTTTTCTGGCTCTCTTCTTAATGCCTTTGGAAATTCCATGAAATTTCTAAAAATTGTTCTCTGTCCCACCCAAATGATTTGAGGTTTGGGAATCTCAAGTCTTGCTGAATCTTTCTTTGAAGCTTTAGCCAAATCTCCCTGAATTCTAGACAGGAGTGTTTCGTATGATTTATCCACGTTGACCATACTAGGTGTTATGAAGAGGGCTTTAATGTTCTTTATCATGACGGCAGCATCCTGTCGTCATTAGCACGTCATGACACTGATAAATTGAGCTCTAAATTACTTTGTCCACTCCTTCATCCATTCTAGGAATGGTATTATTGGATCCTCGTACGTCAAATTTTCAGAATTTTTGACGTTAAATCCCAGCATAAGCATGCGACCTTCTAATTGGTCTATCAGGTGCGGAGGAAGATCAGTACCTCTTAGAGGATTGAATAATTTGAAAAAATAATCTTGTTTATAGTGGGCTATGTGCCATGCATAACAATCTGACAGGATAGTAGGATCTCTCGATATCCTTCTTGTTATATCTGAGCTTATTTTCGAATTGTCATTTTTGGTATTAGAATCTATCAAGATTTGCATTGATCTTTTGTTAAAATTCTCTCTCAATAATTCCTGGTTCATGCTTATCGGATTGCTTGCAAAAACCTTAACTTGTCTTGCCAGTTGTTCCATTGTTTTTCTCGCAATATCTTTAGCATTGGTAATTTCCAATTCTCCGTTAACTTTATGATCTTTACCAAAGATGTAAAATGTAGCTAT
>LLBZ010007318.1_pt4 | contig 11594 bp, 7 predicted proteins | sample 1489421 | NCBI WGS metagenome assembly LLBZ01 (sample SAMN04092657, study PRJNA295927) | soil metagenome | biome: Soil prokaryotic community; feature: Bulk soil; isolation source: soil from tomato rhizosphere | host: tomato cultivar Moneymaker | place: South Korea | collected 2011-11-01 | reverse complement strand
AAAAATAGCTGAAGTATGGCGGAAAAAGACACATAAAAGAACCAAAGGATAAAACTTAAACAGTCTCTAAACTTTACTAATCTTAAACTAAAATTTTAATTCAAATGAATAAACTAATTTTTATATGCTTGCTTTTGTTTGTAAATATCTCGTTTGCACAAAAGGTAAAGGTAGAAGGGATAATCACTTCAGAAAGTGATGGGTTTCCACTACCAGGTACATCCGTACTAGTACAAGGGACAAGCAATGGAACAGTAACTGATTTTGATGGACACTATCAGTTAGAGACAAATCAAGGAGATATTTTAATTATTTCCTATGTTGGTTACAAGCCTGTTAAAGTTACGGTGGCTAACGGTGCAAATTACAATGTGGTGCTTCAGGAAGACATAGCACAATTAGAAGCTGTGGTTATCACAGGTTATGGCACAGAAAGGAAGAAAGATATCACGGGAGCAATAACCGTTGTCGATGTTGATGAACTAAATGCAGTGGCTACCCCGAATGTGATTTCAAAATTACAATCAAAAGTACCCGGGTTAAGTTTAACATCATCGGGTGTTCCTGGTGGTAACGACACACAGATATCCATTCGTGGTCTTACATCGGTATTTGGAGGCACAGGGCCGCTATGGGTAATTGATGGGGTTCAAACCAGTACCCCTGCAGGTTTAAACCCAAACGATATTGAAAGTATTCAAGTACTAAAAGATGCGGCTTCTGCGGGTATTTATGGAACTGAAGCAGCAAGAGGTGTTATTATTGTAACAACCAAGCAGGCTAAAAGCGGAACAAGAAAAATCACCCTTGATTCCCGTATAACACTAAACACTATAAGAGAAGATTTTAGTGTTTTGAGCGGACAAGACTGGTTAAACGTTAGGTATGCAGCAAATGGCGGTGTTCCAGTTGTTGCTGGAAATATTGTTTATACTCCAGGAACACAATTACCTGAATTTTTAGATGCAAATAATAATTTAAGATTATCCAATACGAACTGGGTGGATGTGATTACAAAAAACTCCATTTCAACTACTACTGATTTCGGATATTCGTATGCTACAGACAAATGGAACCTGTTCTCTGGTTTAGGTTATGCTAAAGATGAAGGTATTATCGCTTACACGTTTTATGAAAGAATGAATTTAAGATTAAATTCCAGTGTTAAACTATTCAAGGATAGAGTAACTATTGGTGAAAATTTAACTGTTGCAAACTTTCAAGAAGTAAAAGGCAACTCTATGGAAGATGCTTTGTTACAAAATCCTTTAATTCCACTTTATGGAGAAGATGGCTCTTATGGAGGCCCTACAGGTGCAGGGTTACAAGATAAATGGAATCCATTGGCCATCTTGTACATCAATAAAGATAATGTACAAAAAACATGGAGAACCTTTGGTAATGTGTATGCCGATGTTAATATTATGGATGGCTTACAGTTTAGTACCAAATTTAACTTCGATCACAATAGTTTTAAGTTTGATGAACACACCGCATCATTTAATCAAAATGGCAGTATTTTAGGAAATATTTTTATAAATGATGGTCAAGATTATCAGCGATTTGGCAGAAACAGAAATGAATCGGACGTGTTTATCTTTACCAATTTATTATCCTATAACAAAGATTTTGGTAATCATACCATAAATGCATTTGCTGGTCATGAAACCTATAGAAAAGACCAAAAAAATGATTTTGCCAGAATACAAGTGCCTTTAGGAACTGATGTAGACTTTGATAACATAGACCAATACGAAATTATAGCTGATAATTCTATTTTAGATGCCTACGGAATTGGTGCAGATAGCAGAAGAGAATCTGTATTTGCCAAAGTTTCTTATGACTTTTCAGATAAATACTACGCGTCAGGAAGTGTTCGTCGCGATGGAAGCTCTCGGTTTGGCAAAAATAATCGTTACGGTATTTTTCCAACGGCTTCAGCTGGATGGACAATCAGTAATGAAAACTTTATGAAAGACTCGAAAGTCTTCAATAATTTAAAACTAAGAGCATCTTGGGGAGGCAACGGAAATGCTGATATTTTAGAATATGCACAATATTCCATTTACCAATTGGCCATAGAAAATAGTAATTATGATATGTCTGGTGGTGGCAATGGAGGTATTGATATAGGAGTCTCACCAAATCAAGTTGGTAACCCAGATTTAAAGTGGGAACAGTCTTATCAAACTAACGTTGGTATCGATGCTAATTTATTTGATAATCGGGTAAACCTTGTTGTTGACGTTTATGAAAAAACAACATCCGATTTATTACTTCAAACCATACAGCCTGCAGTACTTGGGGAATCTGGAAGTACCTTATTCTTTAACGCTGGTGATATGGTGAATAAAGGGATTGATGTGGTTTTAGGTTATTCTTCCAAAACTAAAAATGATTTTAACTTTGGATTGGATTTAACATTTTCTGCTTATAAAAATGAAGTTACCAGTTTAAGTAATGCCGATAATTTTATTCTACAAGGCGTTTCATATACTGGCGCAGGACATCCTATTGGATCTTATTTCGGTTATGTGGCAGATGGACTGTTTAGAACCCCTGAAGAAGTTGCAGTTCATGCAGAACAAACAGGTAAAGCTCTTGGTAATATAAGATACCGTGATTTAAATGGCGATGGTGTTGTTAATCAAGATGACAGAACCATTATTGGAAATCCACATCCTGACTTCACCTACGGTATAAATTTATCTGCTTCTTATAAAAATTGGGAACTTGGTTTGTTCTTTGATGGTCGCCAAGGAAACGACATGTACAATGCTCAAAGAGAAATGTTGGATTTCCCATACTTCGGGTTTAATCATGGTTTAAACACTTTGGATGCTTGGACACCAAGCAATGCCAATTCAACCATTCCTGCATTGAGTACTGCTGACACAAATGATCAAAGGAGAGCATCCACTTATTTTATAGAGGACGGTTCGTTTTTTAGACTTAAAAATGTAAGCGTTTCATACACTTTTGATTCTGAAAAAATCAGCAAAATAGGTCTAGCAAGAGCTAAGGTGTATCTACAAGCTGAGAATTTAATAAATATCACCTCTTTTACAGGGTTTGATTATGAGGTTCCTGGGTTAAGCAGGACGGGTATAGGAATTGCTGGATTGGGCGTGTATCCACACACAAAAACATTCAGTTTAGGGTTTAACTTACAATTTTAAAAAGATGATAAGAAAAATTAAATTACTAGCAACTGTAACGATTGTCATGTTAAGCATGGCATCGTGTTCAGAGGACTTTTTAGAGGTAAGTCCTGAAAATGTCATATCTGAAGACAATTTAGACTTAGAGCAATTAGTTGTAAGCGCATACAGTACTTTGGATTACAGATACAATACAGGTGAGTTTAGGGATAACTGGCCTTTTGACCATGCACCTTCCAATTGGTGTTTCTCTGATATAAGAAGCGGAGACGCTTATAAAGGCGGCGGTGGCGTTGGTGATAATCCCGGTGGTGGGATGCATGCCCTCGAGATTCATCAAGTGTTTCCTTCTTCTGAAAATGTTTATAATTTATGGAGGGCCATTTACTTTTCTGTTTTTCGAATCAATAGCGCTATAACCGCTATAAACAATAACCCAGACTTTGCTAATAGCGAAATAAGAATTGCAGAACTAAAAGTTTTAAGAGCGCATTTCTATTTTGAAGCAATGAAGAATTTCGGTTCTTTCGTTTATATAGACGAAAACACACCTATTGATCAGGTACCAAAATTAGAGAATTCATTTGATACGAACTTTTTATGGAGCAAAATAGAGGGCGATTTAAATGCCGCTATTCCAGTGTTGCCAAATTCACAGCCTGAATTGGGAAGGGTGAACAAATTAGTTGCTTATGCGTTTTTGGCTAAAGCTAAACTGTTCCAAAATAAATGGGAAGATGTTATAACCAATGCCAATTTTGTAATTGCAGGTCCTTATAGGTTGGTTGATGATATGGAAAAACTGTATTCAGCACCTGGTTATGGTAACGAAGAAAACGTGTTTGCTATTCAATACTCCATCAATGATGGTTCAGAATTTGGAAATCTCGACTTTGGAAATTTAATAAATTCTCCAGATTCGCCTTCAGATGATACCAATCATCCTTATCTAAACGGCGATGATTTTGATAAACCTTCACAAAACATAGTTAATGCCTTTAAGGTTGATGGAAGTGGGTTGCCACTATTAGATACTTATAATAGTTCAGACTTAATCCCAAGAGATATTACGACTCCAGTAGATCCAAGGTTAGACCATTCCATTGGGCGTCCAGGAATTACTTGGAAAAAGTGGCAAGGGATGCCAATGCAGGATAACTGGAATAGAGATATTGCAAGTTATGGATATTACGTAAGAAAGAAAAATCAAATAGACCCTTACTCAGATTTAAGAGCATCGGGAGGATTTCCATGGGCAAAAGGCGCTTTAGATTGGCCAATAATCAAGATAAGCGATGTGATGCTTTGGAAAGCCGAAGCCGCTATTGAGTTAAATGATACGGAAACTGGAATGAACATCATAAACCAAATTCGTAACAGAGCAAAAAACTCGCCACGTGTTTATGATTTTAATAATCCATCCATCGATGCTGCCAATTATGACATCGAGTTGTACCCAACAACAGGAATAACACAAGGTTATGCCCGAAAAGCACTGAGAATGGAAAGAAGGCTAGAGCTTCATAACGAGGGACATCATTTTTATGATTTAGTAAGATGGGGAGAAGCCGCTAATTGGATTAATGATTATATGCTAACCGAAAGTGGTAAAAGGAGCTATTATAGTGGTGCTTCATTTACTGCTGGTAGAGATGAGTACCTTCCAATTCCTCAGATAGAAATTGACGCTACGGGAGGTGTTTACAAGCAACGTTCAGGGTATTAAAATCAACAATTAAACTAAAAACTATTTAAGATGAAAAACATATTAAAAATTAGCTTTTTCCTATTTGTAGGGATGCTATTCGCAGTTACATTAAGCTGTAATGATGAAATCACTTTTGAAGACCAAGTGCCAGACTATACCTATTCAATTATAAGGTCATTTGATGTCAATGGACAAGCTGCAACAATAAATCATACCAATGGCGTTATTACTGCAACACTGCCAGCAGGATCGAACTTATCTAACGTTGCTGTAGATATGGTTTTACCTGAAGGAGCAACTGTAGACCCAGCCTCTGGTAGTGCTGTTGATTTCTCAACAGGGCCCGTTATATTTACTATTACCAATAATGGTGTTTCAAGAGAATATACAGCAACTGTTGCTGCCTTTGGAGACCCAATGATTATGACTTTTTCTATAGGTGAAAATGTGGGTGTCATTGATCAAGCAAATGGCACTATTGATATAACTGTAGGGAGTGAGGAAAATATTAAAGCTTTAGCGCCTCAATACACCATTCCGGGAGGTACTACTTCTACACCACAATCTGGTGTGTCGCTAGATTTTACAAATCCTGTAAAATACACTGTGCTATCAAATGATGGCTTTACAGGTAAGTCCTATTTTGTAACGGTAAAACAGTTAGCGGCACCTGTAATAGATGTATTTGCAACTTCAGAAGATGTTTGTGCTGCAACAGGTATAATAAACAATACATCATCTACAATTTCAATTATACTTCCAGCAGGATCGGATTTAACGTCTGTTGCTCCAATTATCACAGCTAATGAAGAACTAACGGTATCCCCTGCATCAGGAGTAGCACAAGATTTCAGTCAAGGAAGTGTGAATTACACGGTTACAAATCAAGAAGGTTTAACCAAAACATATCAAGTAACAATAGTTTCAGCAAATTCTACACAAAAAGTGGTCTTTTTGGGAGAAGCAGATTGTATTAATACACTAGAAGATGATGATGCAAAAGCGGCTGCAGAATATTTAAAAGCGCAATACCCTAATGATTTTGCATATATTAAAATAGCAAATGTTACTGAAGCTGCTTTGGCTAATACCAATGTTGTGATGTTATATTATTTAACACCACTTACTGAGGGGACACAATATTTTGCTACTGATACCAATGTGATGACTTTATTGCCTACTGAACTGCAATCTGGTGCTTCTCAAGCGATAGCTTTAACCAATTGGGTTAAAGGCGGGGGTAATTTATTTTTAGCAGGAGATCCTACATCTTTTATTCATGTGTTAGGTCGTATGCCTGCTGATTATAGTGCAGATAGAGCATTAGGAAATTATCGATATACAGAGTTTGGTTGTGCTCCAGCTGGCGGTTGTGTTGATTATGATAAACCAGCGAATGATATTTGGGGATTAGGTGTAAGGGATTCAAATAATTCTGGAAATAGAAGAGGACATCCTATTTTTAATGGATTAACTTTTAATGGAGACGGAGAGCTTTATTTAAACAATTCCGGTACACGGGAAGCACGATTAATTTGGTGGCAACATATGGATGGTATTTTATCTCCAGGATGTTGTGGTCAAGATGCTGCTTTATTGTTTGAACAAACTGTAAATGCTGTAAAATTAGGAACCTTACGTCACATTGCAGATGGATTTGGTTATGGTGCTGTGGAATTTTTACCAACAAATGCTTCGGTTGAAGCAAACTATGACACCAATATTTCAACGGATTTTGCTGGACGTATCATTACGCTTGAAAATAGTATAATAGGTTATGAATTTGATTCCAATGAAGGCCGGGTAAATGATTATCAAGGTAATATAGAGTTACTTACCTCTAACATCATTGATTATCTAAATAATTAAAAATTAAATAATCATGAAAAAAGTAATCATAAAAAAAATAATCGCAATTGTAGTCCTGTTTATAGGACTACAATCGTGTGACGAGCGAGAAAACTATATGGATGGTCCCGAAGTTCTCAATATTGTTGAAAATGTAATAATTAATAACAAAAGTGCCGAAGTAGATCATTTAGCTGGAAAAATAAATATAAGTTTAGTTGGAAACACAGATTTAAGTTCTGTTTTATTTGAAGCCACAGCACCCGAAGGCGTTACAATATTACCTTCCAGTGGTTCCAATCTTGATTTAAATAATCCAGTAGAAGTCATGGTAAGCAATGGTGTTTCTAATAGGGTTTATACCATTCATGCCACTTTATTGCCTTCTAAAATTGCATTTCTAGGGGACGGCGCAACCATTGCAGATATTGCAGATGATGATGTGAAAGCAGCAGCAGAATGGACACAAGCCACTTACGGAAGTGATTTTGTTTATGTCTCTTATGAAGGGTTAACCGATGACGCTTTAGATGGTGTCAATGTTATTGTATATGTATACGATAATGTTGGTTCATCAGCACAACCAGCTGCCCTGTTAGCTAACTTAAATGTGCTTTCTAAATTTTTTGTACAAGGAGGTAAAATAGTAGCAGGTTTACTTGGAACTGGTTTGGTTGAAGAATTAGGGAGAGACACTTCTGGCTTAAGAAATATTATTGGCACTGGTGCTGGTGGAGTTAATCCAGATACATGGGGAATTGGTTTTAGCGGCTCGCCTGTTTCTAATATTATCTCTAATGGTTTGGATTTCTATGATGCAAATAAAGCATATGTTATTAACTCAGGTTATAAAGAAGATCATAATGCTTTATGGAATTTGGGCTCTATTACATCTGCGCCTTATGCAACTTTTAATTCCCTTTATAATGCAGAGCCAATTGCTGCATGGGATTGGGCAGTTGAAGGACAAGGATTTGCGGGTATTGTTGTATGGAATCCTTGGGATAGGTTTAAAGGGTACATGATTACCATTGGTATTGGTGGCATGGAATGGAGTATGAATGATGCTCGCAATAACCCTTATTTGAGTAATGTACAGAAGGTTTATAAAAATTCAATTGATTATTTAAGTAATAAGTAGTTTGAATTTAGTTTGAAGAACGGGCTGTTACAGCCTGTTCTTTTTTTAATTATGCAAATGCATTTTCTTACTGCTCGTTGACAAACATTAAAATCAAGATAACATGAATAGATCTATTATTCTTTTTTCAATTGTTCTTTGTTTTTTTTCTTGTAAGACAAACTCAAATTATTTAAAATTTGATTCAGATGTTCCAGGTTTAATACCTAAGGTGTTTGCAAAAAATATTATAAATGTAAATAATGAACATGTCGGATATTGTGAACTTTCAAACGATGGCTCAGAATTATATTATACAATAACTACTGATAAATGGTTTCCAACCAAGCTTCTAAAAGTTTCTTCTGATAATCTTCAAAAAAAAGATACTCTTAATCTAATTGAAAGTGATTTTGAAGGTGAACCGTGTTTTTCTAAAGACGGTAAAACATTTTTTTTTACAGCTGTGGTGCCTCCAAGCAATAACTGGTGGCATTCAGATATATTTTATAGGTATAAATTAGATGATGGTTGGAGTAGCCCTTATCGGTTAGATACACTAGTAAACAGCATATCAAGTGAGTGGAATATCTCTTGTGCAAAAGATGATGTTATATATTTTGCCTCAGAACGAGCAAAGGGCACAAATGCATGGAATGGTGATATTTATAAGGCAAAATATATGGGAGGTAAAGTAGAAGACCTTGAAAAGCTTCCAGAAATTATTAATACAGATTATCACGAAAGTGACCCATTAATTGCACCTGATGAAAGTTTTCTAATTTTTCATTCAAATCGACCTGGTGGATTTGGGATTAAGGATAAAGATATGGACATTGTTCACTGTGACTTATATATATCCTTCAATAAGGATGGAAAATGGACAAAACCAATGAACATGGGTCCCGAAATAAACACTTCTGGAATAGAAATGGCTCCAGCTTTAACCCCAGATGGTAAATACTTTCTATTTACAAGGCGTGAATCGATAAATACAAGCAGACCCTCATTAATTTATTGGGTTAGCACTAAAATATTCAAAAAATATAGAAGTAAATCCCTAATACATAGACATAGTATAGGCAATTAAATCTTATGCAAATAATATGAAAATAATTAATCAAATGAATAAAATATGAATATTTCTTATAAAATAGCGGTGTTTTTAATTATAACAAGCGTTTCGTTACAGGCTCAAAATATAGATATTAGTTTTGATGGGGAAAACTGGTATCATGAATTTCAAAATAAATATAAAGCACATCTTTACAATGCGCCATACAGTTTAAAATCTGAAACCCCTCATTTCCTTTGGAAACCAATTGGTTTAGGAGGGTCGCTTCTTTTCGATGGATACTCCACTTATATGGAGATTGAAAATGTTAAAATCCCTAATACATTTGATATAAGTTTCTGGATAGCACCAAGAGCTTTTGATAATGCCATAGATAATAAATTAGCGGCTATTATAGATTATGCTTCTAAAAAGGATGCCATAGGATTTAAAGTGGGTTTGATAAAACATGGCCAATTGGTTGTTCAATATGGTATGGGAAATGATGTGAAGCGTTTTATGAATGATCAATTATTTGTTCAAAAAAATGTATGGAATTTTGTTAACGTTATCCAAGATTCCCAAACTTTACGAGTCTTATTAAATGGAAAAGAATTGTTGAACGAACCATTAGATAGTTTGATAATTAATAAGCAATTTGATGGTAGTGATTATGTTTTGACAATTGGAAGAAATTCCGATGCCAGTGGTTTTGGAGACAAATTCAAATTCAATATGGTTAATGGGATTCTTGATGACATTTCAATAAGGCCTTTAAATGATTCCAGTAAGAAAAAGATTGATCTCGATTCACGTATAGAACAAGATATTACTAAATATCTAAGGTTGGATTATACAAAATTCGATGATGAATTTAGACCAAGATATCATGCCATTGCTCCAGCACATTGGATGAACGAGCCTCATGCACCATTATATTATAATGGCAAATACCATCTTTTTTATCAGCACAATCCTTTCGGTCCCTATTGGGGGCAAATTCATTGGGGGCATTGGGTTAGTGATGATATGGTGAATTGGAAGCATGCAGATATTGCTTTGGCTCCTGAAAAAGGAGAGCTTGATCCAGACGGAATCTGGTCAGGTTCTGCATATGTAGGTCCAAACGATACACCCATGCTGTTTTACACAGCTGGGAATGATGCAAAGGCAGAAAACCAATATACAGCAATAGCCATCCCAGAAGATAAAAGTGATAAAAATTTAATTGCTTGGAAAAAAACCGAAATTATAGTAGATAAACCGTCAGAGTATTTACATAACGAATTTCGAGATCCTTTTGTTTTCAAAATAGATGCCATGTATTACATGATTGTTGGTAGCGGCATTGCCAAAAAAGGAGGAACAGCTGTCTTGTTTGAATCTGAAAATGCTAAAAATTGGAACTATCTTCATCCATTTTATCAAACTGATATTAAAAAGTATCCATATATGGGAGGCGTTTGGGAGTTGCCCGTTTTTCTTCCTCTGCCAACAAAAGAAGGAAAAAGCACCAATAAATATGTTTTTATGGTATTGCCACTAAGAGATGCCGCAGATGTAGAAGTATTCTATTGGATTGGATCATTTGATAAAAAGAATAAAAAGTTTATCCCAGATCAAGAAGATCCTTCATTATTGGATTATGGGGATTTCGGATTTACAGGACAAAGTGGTTTGGTGGATCCAAAGACAAATAGGTCTATAATATTTTCAATAGCTCAAGGGAAATTTGGGACTGTTGATACGTATGATATGGGTTGGGCGCATAATGCAGGTTTGCCAATAAACCTCTGGCTTGGTAAAAACAATAAACTCAATTTTGCACCTATAAAGGAACTTAATTCCCTAAGAGAAAAACCTATAATTAACTGTGATAATTGCGAAATTTCAAAATTAAAAAATGATTTAAAAAATGTAGCAGGTGATCAACTTGAAATCATTTTAGAGTTTAAAGCAGGAAAGGATAAGCAGGGAATTATTGTTAGAAAGTCTAAAAACGGAAACCCTCAAGGGATGATTTATTATGACCCTACAACAGATTCTGTGGTTTTTGATAAAATACAGGACAATCCAGAACGAAAATTTACAGCCCTTAAAGCACCCATTTCAAAGCAAGAGGATATTAAGCTACATATTTTCTTAGATAAATCGATGATTGAAATTTATATCAATGATGAGGTTTCCATTACAGACCGCATTTATTTCACAGATACCGACGCAAAATATCTGGAATTAATAGGGTTTGAGAATGACCTTAAACTTAATAAATTTTATGTTTGGCCAATGAAGTCAATAGATTGGAGTTATGTGGAATCCTCAAAATGAACTTCAAGATTTTAAAATGAAAAAAGAAATGATATGTCAAAAGTAGTATGTTTTGGAGAAGTGTTGTGGGATGTATTTCCAACCCATAAAAAAATAGGGGGAGCGCCTTTAAATGTTGCCAATAGATTGCAAGCATTGGGAAATAATGTCACCATGATTAGCGCTATTGGTCAAGGTAAAAGTGGGTCTGAATTGCTTAAATACATTAAAGACGTAGGTATTGATACTAGTTGTATTCAAGTGCACAATGAGTACAAAACCGGCAAGGTAAAAGTGATGCTAAATGATAAGGGATCGGCGTCCTATGATATTAAATACCCAAGGGCTTGGGACAAAATAAGGTTAACAGAAATAAACAAAGGCGCTGTTAAGAAT
>LLBZ010044325.1_pt13 | contig 11612 bp, 17 predicted proteins | sample 1489421 | NCBI WGS metagenome assembly LLBZ01 (sample SAMN04092657, study PRJNA295927) | soil metagenome | biome: Soil prokaryotic community; feature: Bulk soil; isolation source: soil from tomato rhizosphere | host: tomato cultivar Moneymaker | place: South Korea | collected 2011-11-01 | reverse complement strand
CCGGAGCAGGTGGGAGCGGCAGTCGGTCCCGACGAGGCGAGGCTGTACGAGCTGATCTGGCAACGCACGATCGCCTCTCAGATGGCAGACGCAGTGGGTGTCACCGTCTCGGCGCGGCTCGAGGCGGACACCACTGGCGTCGACGCCGCCATCTTCTCCACCAGCGGGCGCACCATCACGTTCCCCGGCTTTCTCAGGGCGTACGTGCAGGGCTCGGACGATCCGGACGGAGACAGCGACGACAAGGAGAGGATCCTGCCTCCGCTCGCGGTGGGCGACAAGCTCGCGGTGCAGAGACTCGAGCCGACCGGTCACGAGACCCGGCCCCCCGCTCGCTACACGGAAGCCTCGCTGGTACAGCGTCTCGAGGAGTTGGGAGTCGGCCGCCCATCCACCTACGCGTCGATCATGTCGACGATCCAGGATCGGGGCTACGTCTGGAAGAAGGGCTCGGCCCTCGTCCCGACCTTCACCGCTTTCGGAGTGGTCGCCCTCCTCGAACGGCACTTCCCGACGCTGGTCGACTACAGCTTCACCGCGGCCATGGAGAACGACCTCGATCGGATCGCAGCCGGGGACGAGGAGTCGGTGCCCTGGCTCACGGGCTTCTACTTCGGCGACGACGGGCTCAAGCACAAGGTGGCATCCCGTCTCGACGAGATCGACCCCCGGGCCATCGGCTCGATACCGATCGGCCTCGACGAGAGCGGGACCGAGGTGGTGGCCCGGATCGGGCGCTACGGGCCTTACGTCGAGATCGGAGAGGAGCGAGCGTCCATACCCGAGGACCTGGCCCCGGACGAGCTGACCGTGGCCAAGGCGGTCGACCTGGTGACCAGCCAGAACGCCGGCGACAAGATCCTGGGGACCGATCCCGAGACCGGGCTCGTGGTGTTGGGCCGCACCGGGAGATTCGGCCCCTACGTGCAGCTCGGCGAGGTCGAAGAGGGAAGCAAGGAGCGTCCCAAGCGAGCGTCCCTCTTCAAGACGATGTCACTCGACGAGCTGTCACTGGACAGCGCACTGAAGCTCCTCTCCTTGCCCAGGACCGTCGGAGACGATCCCGACGGGGTCGAGATCCTCGCTCTCAACGGACGATACGGGCCTTACATCCAGCGCGGGGCCGACCGACGCAGCCTGGAGAGCGAAGACCAGCTCTTCACCATCACCACCGAGGGCGCGCTGGAGCTCCTCGCACAGCCTCCACGGCGAAGGGGGCAGAGAGCCGCCGTGCCCCTCAAGGAGCTGGGGCCCGACCCGGTGAGCGGGAAGGCGGTGACGGTCCGGACCGGCCGGTTCGGCCCCTATGTGACCGACGGCGAGGTCAACGCCTCGCTCCGTCAGGGTGACTCCCCGGAGTCGATCACCATCGAACGCGCCGCCGAGCTGCTCGCTGCCCGTCGAGAGCGGGTAGGAAAGTAGCGGCAGGCGTCGGTGAGGGCTCGGACCGAAGGCCCGGCTACAGCACCGTTGCCGCCATCTCCGCCAGCGGCGATCTCACCGACTTCTCCAGAGTGACGTGCCCGAAGAGCGAAGAGCCCTTGAACTTCTCTATCAGGGCGGCGAGCCCGCCGAACGGAGAGATGTAGGGGTTGTCCACCTGGGTGAGGTCCCCGCAGAAGACGACCTTGGAGTCACGCGACATCCGGGTCAGGATGACCTTCAGGGTGGGTAGCTCCAGGTTCTGGGCTTCGTCGATGATGACGAACTCCCCGGTTATGGAGCGACCCCGAAGATAGGTGACGGCTGCCATCTCCAGCTCGCCACGGTCGACCAGTTCCTCGATGGCGTGCTTGGCGCCGTCGACGCCGGCATCGGAGAACAAGGCGTAGAGGTTGTCGTGCACCGCCGCCATCCAGGGGGCCAGCTTCTCGCTCAAGTCGCCCGGCAGATAGCCCACTTCCTGGCGCCCGACCGCCACCAACGGGCGATACACCGACACCCGCCGATAACGCCCCTGCTCCAACACCTGCTCCAACGCCGCTGCCAGGGCGAGGAATGTCTTTCCGGTGCCCGCCATCCCCATCAACGAGACAGCCGGGATGTCCGGATCCAGGAGCTGGTGCATCGCAACCGTCTGGCGGACGTTCTTCGGCTCCACCCCGAAGGCGCGCACATGCGTCGGCACCCGCTCCACGATCACCTCCGGATCCGACTGGATGACGCGGGCGAGTGCGGATCTCGATGCACCCGAGCGGAGCAGGACGAACTGGTTGACCATCGCCTCGACCTCTTCGAGTGCGATCTTTCCCTGGTCGAACAGACGGTCGATGGTGTCCCCGTCGGTGCGGTGCTCGACCAGGCCCGACTGCAGCTGCTCGACCGGCACGGTGTCGGCCCGATAGTCCTGTACCGGCACCCCTAGTTGCGCCCCTTTGATCCGGAGCGATGCGTCCTTGGTGACGAGTACGGCAGGCGTGATTTGGTGGAGGTTGAGACACGTGGCCAGGATGCGGTGGTCAGGGGTGTGAGGGTCGAGCGCAGCGGGCAGCCTCTCCGACGCGATCCCGTTGAGCTCGATGCGGACCGACCCGCCCCCCGGCAGACGGACCGGCTCTCTCAGGCCTCCCGCCCGGGATGCCCCGAGCTCTTCGAGCAGACGGATCGCCGCCCGAGCGTTGGCACCGACCTCGTCCAATCGCGTCTTCTTGCGGTCCAGCTCCTCGATGACCACCAATGGGAGCACGACGTCGTGCTCGTCGAATCGGAGTGGGGACTGGGGGTCGGCGAGCAGGACGCAGGTGTCGAGAACGAAGGTGGTGGCCACCTGATCGGACTCCTTGAGGGTCGCCAAGACGCACAGCTTCCTGTGGCCGGGGACGAATTACAAGGATCGCGGGCTATGCGACGGGCCCGACCCTGAAGACAGGGAACTGCTCGGCGCGCTCGGCGAAGTCGGATACGGTCGGGCTCTCGGGCACATCCATGTAGGGGCGGGGGTGACTCTCCCGGGCGTAGTAGGCGGCCACCACCGGCGCCGCCGGCGCGCCGGTGACCTCGTCGAGCCGGACCTCCCGATGAACCTTGCCGTGACGCAGCGTCACGATGGGTCGGGCCCGCACGTTGCGCACCCAGCTCACGACTCCGTACGGCGAGACCAGGTACTCCTCACCGTCGACGACTATCGGGCTCACCGGCACCTGACGGGGCGAGCCGCTCTTTCGACCGGTGGTGGTCATCACCTCGACTCTGCCCCAGCCCCTCCGCGCCAGCCAGGAGGTGAGCCGGTTCACCCCCTGAGTCGCCTCATACTGCTTGGCCATGGCCCCGAAGCTAACCGGGCTCACCTACGGCGGGCGGCCCATTCCATGAGCTCGCCGACAGGCCGGGTGTTGACCACCCGGTCCGTGGTCACCCATCCTCGCTGCGCGTAGCTCACTCCATATCCCATCCGCACCCACTCACTCGTGTGGTGGGAATCGGTGTCGATCACGACGTCGATCCCCCGTGCCATCGCCTGCCGCGCCACTTCCGATGTGGCGTCGAGCCGGTCGAGGGCACCATTGATCTCGAGAGCGACCCCGGTCACCTCGAGCCCCTCGAGCACAGAGTCGACGTCGAGCTCGACACCGGGGCGCCGACCGATATAGCGGCCACTTAGGTGGCCGATGGCGTTGACCGAGGGGTCCCGGAGGGCGGTCAGCACACGTGCCGTCTGACGATCGGGGGGAAGGTCGAAGTGGGAGTGGATGGAAGCCACGCAGTAGTCGAATTCCAGTCTGAAGTCGGGGTCGTAGTCGAGACTTCCGTCTGCGCCGATGTTGAGCTCGCACCCGAAGAGGATCCGGATCTCGGGGTGCTGCTCCTGGAGCCGGCGGATCCTGGCCCGGTGCTCGAGCATGACTTCGCGTGGCGAGCCGTTGATCGCAAGGTCCTCGCCGTGGTCGGTGATCGCCACGTACTCGTAGCCACGTCCGATCGCGGCGCTGACCATCTCCTCCAGCGTCGACCTCCCGTCACCGGACCGATCGGAGTGGTAGTGGAGATCGCCCCGGATCTCCGACAACTCCACGAGGTGGGGGAGCCCTTCGCCGGCCGCCGCCGGCACCTCCCCCGATCCCTCCCGAAGGGGAGGGGGCACGAATTCCATCGCCAGGGCGTGGTAGATCGCCTCCTCGCTCTCGGAAGCGAGCACCTTCCCGTCCTCGAAGAGCCCGTACTCGCTGAGCAGCCACCCGCGGTCTATGGCCCGCTGGCGAAGGGCGATGTTGTGGGCCTTCGAACCGGTGAAGTAGAGCAATGCGGAACCGAGTTGAGCCGGTTCCACCGTGCGCACGTCGACCTGCATTCCCTCACGGGTCAGGAAAGAGGTCTTGGTCTCCCCCGACCCGATCACCTCGGCGACCTCGGGCAGCCCGAGCACGAACTCGGCCACCGAGGCCTGATCGGTGGTGGCGACCACGATGTCGATGTCGCCCACCGTCTCGGAGAAGCGACGGATCGACCCACACGGGACCGCGCTCTCGACCGTCGCCAACTCCGATATCCGGGCGGCCAGCGATCGGGCCAGCGGCAAGGCCTCGATGATCGGGGTGCGTCTGTCCTTGCCGTGCAGACCGAGGCGCTCGATCGCCCTCGCGATCTTCTCCTCCGAGGTCTTGCCCAGCCCGGGAAGCTCGCGCAGTCGCTCTTCGGCGATGGCGGCCTTGAGCCCGTCGATGTCCTCCACGCCGAGATCCGACCGGATCAGCTTCAGCGTCTTCGGTCCCAGCCCCGGGATCTTGGAGAGCTCCACGAAAGCCGGGGGGTACTTGGCCCGCAGCCCGTCCAGCTTTGCCACCGAGCCGGTGCTCATGAGCTCCAGGATCTTGTCGGCCGTGGAGCCTCCGACCCCTGGGATCGCTGTCAGTTCCGCCTTGGTCAGCCCTTCGAGCTCCCCTTGATAGCCCTCGATCCCGTGGAGCGCATTCTCGTAGGCACGGGCCCGGAACGCCTGGGGGCTCCCCTCGTCCAGTGCGGTCAGCTTGGCCAATTCGGCGAGCATGCGCAGGACTTCGAGACGGGTGGCCATGGCTCGGAGCCTAGATCCGACGACTCAGTCCTCCGCGATGGGGGCGGTCTTACCCTCGGTGAGACTCAGGATCGCCTCGGGCGAGACCTCCACCTGGATCCCCCTCCGCCCTCCGGAGACGGTCACGGTCTGGAAAGACATCGCCGAGGAGTCGAGGAAGACCCGCAATCGGCGACGCTGCCCGAAGGGGCTGATGCCGCCTGTGGCGAAACCGGTCACCCGCTCCGCCCTCGCCGGAGCGGCGAGGAGACACTGCGTGCCGCCCGCCGCTGCCGCCAGACGCTTGACCGAGAGCCGTCTCGTGACCGGGATCACCGCCACCACCGCCTCGCCGTCCACCTCGGCTACCAGGGTCTTGAACACGCGATCACCGGCCATCCCGATCGCCGCCGCCACCGCCTCGCCATAGCCTTCACCGACCTTCTCGTCGACCTGGTAGGCATGGAGTCGATACTCGACACCGGCCCGATCCAAAGCCTCGAACGCCCGGGTCGCCCTCGCCGCCATGGCTACCAGCGCTCGACGAGATGCTCGCGGCCGGCCGGGGGCTCGTAGGGCTCGGGCCAGAAGTCGGTCACGCTGGTGATGAGCGACGCCTCGTCGAAGGTGAAGAACACCATGGCGTCGGCCACCTCCTCGCCCGGCACCTCCCAGTGGAACCACACCGCCCCGTTCCTCGGGTCGGCGACGGCGACGTGGACCTTCAAATGCCACTCCCCCGGATACTCCTGATTGAAGACGAGATAGGCGTCCCGGCCCCGGATTCTCTCCCTGGTCTGGGGCACCTCGTACACGACATCTGGATGCATGAGGGCGGTCCATGCTGCCCAGTCACGACGATCCAAGCTCTCGACGAACTCGATCACCCGATCCCGATGAGAGCTCATGTCCCGAATCTAACTTCGCTGCTCAACGGCCCAGCCACTCACGAGGGTCGAACTCGGCTCGGGCGGTCTTCCCCACGTCGACCTCCCCGAGCACCGGGACCTCGACCGTCAGCACCACCGTGACTGCCGCCACCCGGGAGTCGAACCCGGAGTCGACGACACACCAGCAACTGACGAGTCGGGCACCGTTGGCCGCGGCCAACTCGGCCGCCACCGCACGTGGTGGGTCGAAGCCCACCGGTGGATAGCTGGCCACCGCCGCCCCCAGCGCCGCGGCCTCGGCCGCAGTCATCGCCTGCTCCCTTGCGGTGAAGAGCAGGCCGAGTGCCGCAGTGGCGATCCCGATGAACGCGATGAAGCCGCAAAGGGCGAGGACCAGGATCGTGGTCGCCCCACGATCGGACCTCATCTCTCGGTGCGCATCGACGCCTTCACCGAGAGGTCGACACCGAGGCCCGCGGGGAAGGGCGGGCCGAGGGCGTGACGTAGCGACACGGTCACCGTGGCCAGTGCCCCTACCCGGCTCGGCCGCTCCACCGAGACCCGAGCCCGGTCCCTCATCGCCGGAGGCAATGAAGCCAACACCGCCTCCACTGCCCGTGACGGGTCCGGTGTGGTGGCCGCGACGCGGGCCCCGTCCCGAGCCGCCCCTTGAAGCTCGAGACGGGCCCGCGCCACATTCACCACCTGGAGCGATGCCACCAGGACGACGATCACGACCGGCAGGACCAGGAACAGCTCCACTGTCGCCGATCCCCGCTGCCGGCTCAGAATCGCCCGGCCACCCAGTCGATCACCTTGCCGAACAGGCTTCCCAACAAGCCTCCGCCACTTCCCGACTGCAGCCACTTCAGAGCGACGATCGCCAGCGCAGTCGCCGCCAGGATCACCAGGAAGTACTCCACCGTCCCCTGACCCTTGTCGTCGCGGCTGATCAGCCAGGTCCATATTCGAGCCATGTGCTCTCCTCTCCTCCGGTTGCCGACCGGGTGCGGGGAGAAGTGCGGATGTCATGACAACGGTTCCGAGAGCTGCTCGAAGAGGAGCAGCAGAGACGGGGCGTAGAACAGGAGGACCAATCCGGGGAGCACGAGCAGGCTGATCGGGATCATCAATCGCACCGGCAGCGTCCTGGCCCGAGCGACAAGCCTGCTCCTCTCGGCCGAGATGTCAGCGTCGATCATCGATCGGACCGTGTCGGACAGGGAGGCACCCGACCTCTGTGCCCTCGCCAGCTGGGAGACCATCGAGCGAGTCGCCCCATCGGTTAGGTCGACGGCGGCGGTGAGACCCGCGATCGTCGCCACCCGGGCAGCTCGCACCAGTTCGGGACGGTCGGAGAAGACTCGCGCCACGGCCTGCAGCGCCCCCAGGGCGGAACTGCCCGACCTCAGCTCGACCAACAAGACGACCAGGACCGGTCGCAGCGATCGCTCTCGGCTCCGGCGGCGACGTTCTCGCAGGGCCAACGCGAGGTGTGCGAGCACAGCAACGGCCGCACCCGGGAACCCCCCGAATGCAAGTCCCGCAGACGTGAGGAGAACGAATCTCATACTGCTCTCTGCAGCATCCAGAACGAAGTGGTGAGACCGGCGACCGTCAGCGTGAGCCCGGCGAGTGCGGCGGCTCGCTGGGTGGGCTGTGAGAGATACGGCTCCAGGCCGCCGCGGTGGAGAACGAGGAGGAGGGCGACGAGCGGGACGGCCAACAGGACCACTGCCGCCGCCTTGGCGGGGGCAGACGCGGTCGCTACCTCGTGCATGACCTCCACCCTGGCGATTCCCAGGCTCCCCAACTCGTCGAACAGCACCGCCGGCGCCACCCCCAAGCGGTGCGAGCCGGCCAGTAGGGCCTCCAACTCGAGACCGAGATCGGGGAATGCACGTCGCGCTGCCTCGGCCACCTCGCTCATCGGGGCGCCGGCGGAGCAGACGCCGGCCAGTTCGAGGGAGTCGACGGAGCGGGCCGCGGTCTCCACCGCGTGTCGAACGGTGGCCCCGGCGCGAATCTCGGTCGCCACCGCATCGCAGAACCACGATGCCCGCATCGAGAGGTCGGGTCGGCCTCTCCACCAGAGCACTCCAATCAGAGCGGCAGTCGGGACCGGGAGCAAGAGTGAGCCGAGCAGCATTGCGATCCGGGCCCACGGCACACCCGCGGCGACCGCGGCAGAGACGGCGATCCACATCACGAGAGCGGTACCAGACCTTCGGGGCCTACTTCGACGAGCGAGGAGACCCGACGGTGAGGGCCAACCCGCTCCAACTGGACCACGAGATCGACCGCGGCCATGAGCTGACGTTGGACGGCGATCGGCGACGTGTCCCCGGCCGAGAGCGCCAGGGTCTCCAATCGCCAGAGTGCCTCCTCGGGGGAATTGGCGTGCACCGTCGACATCGAGCCCCGGTGACCGGTGTTGAGGGCCCAGATCAGATCCATGGCCTCGGATCCCCTGACCTCGCCGATGACCAAACGGTCGGGGCGAAGACGCAACGCACTTCGCAGCAGCTGGCGAACCGTCAGCTCGCCGACGCCCTCCGAGTTGGCGGGGTGCGCCTCGAGACGGACCCGGTGCCCCGGAATCTGGAGCTCGGCGGCATCTTCGATCGTGACCACCCGTTCGGTAACGGGCACGATCCCGGCCAGGACATTGAGCAGGGTGGTCTTGCCCGTGCCCGTCCCACCGCTGACGAGAAGGGTTCGCCGCCCGGTTACCGCCTCCCGGAGACCCTGGGCCTGGGCCGGAGTGGCGCTGCCACAGTCGACCAGCTCCTCGAGGGATCCGACCGCTTGGGTGAAGCGGCGGATGGCGATGACCGGATGGTCTACGGCTGCCGGTGGTATCACGACATGGATCCGGCTCCCGTCGGGGAGACGGCCTTCGACCATCGGGCAGGATCGGTCGACCCTGAGACCGAGCGGGGCGATCACCCTCTCGATGAGGGCATACATCTCTCCCTCGCCACCGAACGAGGTGTCGACACGTGACAGCTCACCACGCCGATCGACCCAGATCTCACCGGGGCCGTTCACCAGGACGTCGGTGACCGCGGTGTCGGAGAGCAACGATTCGAGCGGCCCGAGCCCGAGCACATGATCGATCACGGTCGGCGCCCACTGAGCGGCGCGACGTGGTGAGGCGGTGGAGAGGATCCGATGCGCCTCGGCGGTGACCTCCCTGCGTCGGAGCGGGACCTGCCCGGCGGCGATCTCGCCGATCACGCGGTCGATCACGCCCACGGCATCCCCCAGACCGGTTGCCACGCCTCCACCCATCTCGATCTGCGCATGGTGCGACCGGCGAGGGTGCGCCGAACCGCCGACGCCCGAAGCCGTGGCAACACCGGGCCCGGCCCCGGGGGTCTGAGACCCGTGCCCAGTGGCTGCCAGACGGCCGGCCCCGGCTCGGTCTCCTCGAGCAGACCGGGCATCAGGGACCGCACCGGGACAGTCGGTCCCTCCCATCCCCCACGGCTGCAGCGGACGACGATCCCCGGCCAATGAGCAGCGAGGTCGGAGATGACGTCTGCGGACTCCGAGGCCGAAAGGGGGCCCGCGGCGATCATCGCCACTCCTCGCCGACCAGGGCTCAACTCGCCGAGAGCGGGGCCGTCGGCGGCGATGTCGGCGAGCGACCGGTCGGAGCGGAGATTGAGGTCGCCACACAGGTCGACGACGAGGGCGGTCCCCACCGCCTGGCCGAGCCCGATCGCTGCCAGCAGCGAAAGGACCGGGTCGGGAGCCTCCACTCCCAGCACCCGGTAGCCCCCTGGCCCCTTCCCCAACCCCACCATGTCCCGAACGTATCGAAGCCGGTCGGTGGCTACAAGGGGTGTGTCAGCCGACCACGCTCCACGTGAACCCGGCCGCGGTCACGGCCTGCAGCAGGTCCGAAGCCGACCCGACGAACTCTCCGAGGCCATCGAGGACCGCTTCATCGAGGACGAATCCCTCCACCGCCCAGAGGGTGTCGCGGTCCACGTGGTGGACGACCACACCGTCGTCGCTTACCTTGACCGCCTCCGTCACCGGTCCCACGAGTAGACCTGGCACCGGGCTCTCCGCAGCCAGTGACGGATCCTCGATCGGATGACCGTCGACGTCGACTATGAGCGCGACTCCGGGCCCCGATGCCATTCGGCGCAGTTCTCCGGAGCTGATCACCTTCGAAAGGTACCCTCGCCCGGTGACAGGGCGAGTCATGGTCGTGGTCGGTGCCGGGCGAAGTCTTCGCTTCGGCACCGACAAGTTGATGACCTCGGTCCACGGCCTCCCGTTGATCGCCCACACCATCGCTGCGGTGAGCGATGCCGTCGACCGGTGCATACTCGTCTGTCGCCAGGATCAGATACCCACACTGACAGAGCTGGACCTGGGCATCGAGATGGTCGTCGGGGGCGCGACCAGGACGGCGAGCGAATTGGCCGGACTCGAGGCCATCGGCGAGATCCCGCGGCTGATCGGGATCCACGACGGAGCCCGGCCCCTGGTCTCACCACGGCTGGTCGAGACACTGTTCCAGGTTGCGGATGAGGCGGGAGGGGCGTTGCCCGTGATGGAGCCGGGCCTTCCCTTGGTGAGGCGGTCGGATCTCTCCCTGCTCGGAGGGGCGCTGGTGGCACAGACGCCACAGGTGTTCCGCGCCGAGCCTTTGCTCGCCGCCTACCGCCTGGCCGCGGCTTCCGGCTTCGAAGGTCATGACACCGCCGCCGTCGTCGACGAGTTCGGGCGGCTGGAGATCCGGGGTGTGCCCGGCGACCCGGGGAACATCAAGGTCACGACACCCGACGACATGCGTCGGGTCAGGTCGGTCTTAGAGACTTCTCGTATCGAACCTCGGTGACCGGCCGGCCGCCGATCTCCTCGAGTCTGATCGGCTTTCCCTTGGACCAGCCCTGACGCTCGTAGAAATCCCGCGCCCGGGTGTTGCCCTCCAACACCCAGAGCAGGGCCTCTTCGAACCCGGCGCCGGCCAGATCCCGCTCTCCGACGCCGAGCAGCCCACGCCCGAGGCCCTGCCCCCAGTGATCGGCGGTGACATACAACGAGTAGATCTCACCCCAACCCTCGGTAGTCGACTCGGCGGCGAGGCAGAATCCCTCCACTCGACCATCGACTTCGGCCACGGAAACCAGGTTCGCCTTCCGGCCCAAGGCCCTCTGCCACCACTCCTCACGGGCATCGAGATCCAGGGAGTCGAGAAACCCCTGGTCGAGGAGACCCGGATAGGCCGCCCGCCAGCTCATGACGTGAACCCGGGCCAGGGCGGGGGCGTCCCTTGCCTCGGCCCGTCGAATCATGGGTCGAACCTATAGCTTGACAAATGAACCGGAAATCCCGACTATACCGGAATGGCCGACCATCGGGGCCCCGAATACGAGCTGGAGGAGACCCTCACCATCGACAGACCCGAGCAGTTCCGGGCACTCTTCGAGGAGACCCGGCTCCAACTCGTCGACCTGGTGCTGGAACGGGCGGCCACCGTCACCGAGCTGGCAGCGACGTTGGGCAAGCCCAAGGGCACCGTCGCCCACCACATGTCGGTCCTCCAAGCCGCAGGTCTGGTGCGTGTGGTCCGCACGAAGAAGATCCGCGCCATCGAGGCGAAGTACTACGGCCGCACCGCCCGGACCTACGTCCTGGCCGACACATCGGCCAGCGGCATCGACATCGCCCCCGACATGTTCCTGACCCAGGCTGCGGCCGAGTTCGCC
>LLBZ010021381.1_pt3 | contig 11642 bp, 11 predicted proteins | sample 1489421 | NCBI WGS metagenome assembly LLBZ01 (sample SAMN04092657, study PRJNA295927) | soil metagenome | biome: Soil prokaryotic community; feature: Bulk soil; isolation source: soil from tomato rhizosphere | host: tomato cultivar Moneymaker | place: South Korea | collected 2011-11-01 | reverse complement strand
TGAAGACCAAGCCGACCCAGCACAGTGTGCAAAAGCTGCGTGAAATCGGTATCTTCCCTGACGCATTGCTATGTCGTGCGGACCGCCGCATCCCGGATGACGAACGTGCAAAGATTTCGCTATTCTCGAACGTGCAAGAGCCAGCGGTAATTTCCGTATGGGACGCCGACACGATTTACAAGATTCCGCAAATGCTGCTTGACCAGGGGCTGGACGTGATCGTGTGCGACAAACTTGGTTTGTCTCCGAAACCAGCCGACCTGTCGGTCTGGACCAAGCTGGTGTACGCGCTCGAAAATCCGAAGCAATCAGTCACCATTGGTATGGTAGGCAAGTATGTTGACCTGACCGAGTCGTACAAATCGCTGACCGAAGCACTGCGTCATGCCGGCATCCACACTGAAAGCCGCGTGAATATCGAATATCTCGATTCCGAAGAAATCGAAACAAACGGTCCCAACGCACTTGCGAAATACGACGCGATCCTGGTGCCGGGCGGTTTCGGCAAGCGTGGTGTCGAAGGCAAGATTGCCGCGGCACGCTTCGCACGTGAAAACAGGATTCCTTATCTCGGCATTTGTCTCGGCATGCAAGTCGCGCTGATTGAATATGCTCGCAGCAAGGCGGGCCTGGCCAAGGCGAATTCGACAGAATTCGACGCTGATACCGAGCAGCCGGTTGTTGCATTGATCAATGAATGGCAAAACCATGACGGCAAGGTCGAGCGTCGCGATCTGAATTCCGACATGGGCGGCACGATGCGCCTCGGAGCACAGACCTGCGCCGTGCGTCCAGGTACACTCGCGGCTGAAATCTACGGCAATGTGGTGACTGAACGTCATCGTCACCGCTACGAAGCAAACAATCATTACCTTGGCCGCGTTGAAGAAGCCGGGCTGATCGTATCGGCGAGAACGCCGACCGAAGACCTGTGCGAAATCATGGAATTGCCGCGTGCCGGCGAGAACGCGCATCCATGGTATGTCGGCGTGCAATATCACCCGGAATTCAAGTCGACGCCGCGTGACGGTCATCCATTGTTCATTTCATTCATCAAGGCTGCTCTGGCACACAAGCAGGCATCCGCGCAAAGGAAAGCGGCATGAAGCTCTGCGATTTCGAGATCGGACTCGACAAGCCGTTTTTTCTGATCGCAGGACCCTGCGTGATCGAATCGCATCAAATGGCGCTCGACACGGCGGGCCGTCTGAAGGACATCACGTCCGAGCTTGGCATCCCCTTCATTTACAAGTCCTCCTTTGACAAGGCAAACCGGTCGTCGGGCATGTCGTTTCGCGGTCTCGGCATGGAAAAGGGGCTTGAGATCCTGGCCGATGTGAAAAAGCAGCTTGGTGTGCCGGTACTGACCGACATTCATGAAATCGACGAGATCAAACCGGTAGCGGCGGTTGTCGATGTATTGCAGACGCCGGCATTCCTGTGCCGGCAGACCGATTTCATTCACGCCTGTGCGCAATCGGGCAAACCGGTCAACATCAAGAAGGGCCAGTTTCTTGCGCCGCACGACATGAAGAACGTGATCGACAAGGCTCGTGCTGCGGCAAAGGAAGCCGGACTGCCGCAAGATAATTTCATGGCATGTGAACGCGGCGCTTCATTCGGTTACAACAACCTCGTGTCGGACATGCGTTCGCTTGCGATCATGCGCGAGACCGGTTGCCCGGTCGTATTCGATGCCACGCATTCGGTGCAATTGCCGGGCGGGCAGGGTGCCTCATCGGGCGGTCAACGCGAATTCGTGCCGGTATTGGCGCGTGCCGCAGTTGCGGTCGGCATCGCGGGTCTGTTCATGGAAACTCATCCGAATCCCGCTGAAGCGAAGTCTGACGGCCCGAATGCGGTGCCGCTGATGCGCATCAAGGAATTGCTCGCGACGTTGATTGACCTTGATCGTGTTGTGAAAAAATCCGGATTCCTCGAAACGAATTTTGCTTAACTTTGGAGAAATGAATGAGCGCTATTGTTGACATCATCGGTCGTGAAGTAATTGACTCGCGCGGCAACCCGACCGTCGAATGTGACGTGCTGCTGGAATCCGGCGTGATGGGCCGGGCCGCAGTGCCATCCGGTGCATCGACCGGGTCGCGCGAAGCAATCGAGTTGCGTGATGGCGACAAGAACCGCTATTTTGGCAAGGGTGTTTTGAAAGCCTGCGAAAACATCAATACCGAAATTTCCGAAGCGATCATGGGGCTGGATGCCAATGAGCAGGCATTCCTCGACCGTACATTGATTGATCTCGACGGCACCGAAAACAAGGCGCGACTGGGCGCCAATGCCACGCTCGCCGTCTCGATGGCAGTCGCCAAGGCCGCAGCCGAAGAATCCGGTCTGCCGCTGTACCGCTACTTCGGTGGTTCCGGCGCCATGCAAATGCCGGTGCCGATGATGAACGTGATCAACGGCGGTGCGCACGCAGACAATAACCTGGACCTGCAAGAGTTCATGATCATCCCGGTCGGCGCACCGAGCTTCCGTGAAGCGATCCGCTATGGCGCAGAAGTGTTCCACACGCTGAAGAAGATCCTGCACGACAAGGGCTTGACCACTGCAGTCGGCGACGAAGGCGGTTTCGCACCATCGGTGGACAATCATGAAGCAGCGATCAAGCTGATCATCCAGGCAATCGAGCAAGCCGGCTACGAGCCAGGCACGCAAATCGCACTGGGCCTGGATTGCGCGGCGAGCGAATTCCACAAGGATGGCAAATACCGTCTGGACGGTGAAGGCATGGCACTGTCCTCCGCCGACTTCACCAACCTGCTGGCGACCTGGTGCGACAAGTATCCGATCATTTCGATCGAAGACGGTATGGCAGAAAACGATTGGGAAGGTTGGGCGACATTGACCAATGCACTGGGCAAGCGCGTGCAACTGGTAGGCGACGATTTGTTTGTTACCAACACGAAGATTCTGCGTGAAGGCATCCAGAAGAATATCGCGAACTCGATTCTGATCAAGATCAACCAGATCGGTACGCTGACCGAAACCTTTGCGGCAATCGAAATGGCCAAGCGTGCCGGCTATACCGCGGTAATTTCGCATCGCTCTGGCGAAACGGAAGATTCGACGATTGCCGATATCGCTGTCGGCATGAATGCATTGCAGATCAAGACCGGTTCGATGTCACGTTCGGATCGCATGGCAAAATACAACCAGTTGCTGCGCATCGAAGAAGACCTCGGTGACATTGCAAGCTATCCTGGGCGCAGCGCATTTTATAACCTGAAATAATCCTGCTCCCCCGGCTCGGAACAACATGTCCGGGCCGGTGTGCGAGGTAAGGCAATCCCCCCATGCGTTTGATCCTTCTCTGTCTCGCAGCATTACTGCTGTTGATCCAGTACCCTCTGTGGCTAGGTAAAGGCGGATGGTTAGTCGTGTGGGACCTCGACCAACAAGTCACTGCCGCTCGCAAGAAGAATGAAGAACTCAAGGCGCGCAATGCAAAACTTCATTCGGAAGTGCAGGACTTGAACGAAGGCACGGAAGCGGTTGAAGAGCGTGCCCGCTACGAATTGGGCATGGTCAAGGAAAATGAAATTTTCGTGCAAGTACTGAAGTCAAATACAACGCCGGTCACTGCACAAACCGGCGTGCCAAATCCTGTCGACACTGCTCGCTGACAGTAGCAACTGAAGGGGGGACATTCGGCAATCCACCCACATCATTTCGTACACCCATACAAGTCGCTCTCTAATGCCGGGTATCGCGTGGCGGTTGCACAGTCGCATCGGTTGCTGTATCCGCTACAAATAACTGCACACAGTCGACTTTGTCGAACTCATAATGCTGGCCGCAAAAATCACAATTGATTGCGAGCGTGCCGAGATCGTCAAGTGCTGAATCAACCTCCTCACGGCCAAGCATTTTCAGCATGTTACCCACTTTTTCACGTGAGCAGTTACAGTGAAAACTCGGGTGGCGCGCATCGAACACGCGGATCGTTTCTTCCCAAAACAGACGATGCATCATGGTTTGGATGTCGGTTGCGAGTAATTCGTCATTGCGTACGGTCGAGCCCAGCATCACGATGTGATTCCATGCTTCCGCGTCGTTTTCCATTGCGCTGCCGGTGCCGCCATCTTTCGGCAATTTTTGCAACAGCATGCCGCGTGCGACATCATCATTTGCGGCCAGCCACAACTTGGTATCGAGCTGTTCCGAGCGCATCATGTAATTTTCAATCACAGTTGCAATTGAATCGCCGTCGAGCGGAACAATTCCTTGATAGGGTTGCTGGCCCGGTAACTTGTCCTTTGGGTCGAGCGTGATGACAAAGCGGCCCTGATGGTTGGCGTTGACCAGTTCGGGTAGCGTCGCATCGTCGGCAATCGTCGCGCCGGGTGCTACCTTCGCTGTCGCGCGCAATTGTAATGCCGAATCGCACTCAACGACCAGCAGGCGTACCGGGCCGTCCCCGTGGATCTGCATTACGATCGCGCCATTGAATTTCAGGTTCGCCGATAGCAACGCGGCAGCGGAAATCATCTCGCCGAGCAGCGTTTTGACTGCCTTTGGGTAGGTATTGCGTGCCTGTACCTCGCGCCATGTATCGGAAATTTCGACCAGTTCGCCGCGCACCGGAGCGCTCTCGAACATGAATTTTTGCAGCGTGTCTGTCATTATCCAATCCGTCGCAGGTTTGTCTTGAAGAGTTGGCCACGTTTCACATAATTGTCGGTGTTGCCGTGCATACGTGAAATATCGTCAGGACTCAATGTTCTGGCAACCTTCGCAGGTGAACCCATGATTAATGAATCATCCGGGAATTCTTTGCCTTCGGTTACTAAGGCACCGGCCCCGACCAGACAATTTTTCCCGATTCTTGCGCCATTGAGAATCACCGCTTGTATGCCGACCAGAGAGCCTTCGCCGATCGTGCAACCATGCAGCATGGCTTGATGGCCAACTGTTACATTCTTGCCAATTCTGAGCGGGTAGCCCGGGTCGGTATGCAACACACAGCCTTCTTGAATATTGCTGTTTTCCCCTACCGAAATCAGTTCATTATCGCCGCGAATCGTTGCGTTGAACCAGACGCTTGCATTGGCATCGACCTTCACCTTGCCGATGATATTTGCCGATTCAGCGATATAGGCGGAAGGATTGATTTCCGGCGCTATGTCGCCGAATTGATAGATGCTCATGGAATTCCGTAAAATGTGTGATTCTGTCCGGCAGTATGAATATTGCAGCACATGTAATGTACTTTGTGCTGTGCCGCGAAAACAAACCCACATTTTACCGCCGTCTGCATGAACGCATCATCTGATCCGGATTTTCCGGCGATCCCGCAGGAATTACGTGCAGCCGCATTGCACTGTCTTACCGAAATGCGACCAGAAGCCAAAGTCGCGGGAGTACATAACCTGGCCAATGCCTGGACGCAGGGCAGCATTGCACTGGCAACTGGTGTGATGTTGCACCCGACATCCATGATTCCCGGACGTCCGGAGCGACCGGAACTTGTGCCGCCACTTTTGGTAAAAGCGCGGTCCATGCGCACAGTGGAAGGACGCGCAGCGTTGGTTCATGCGTTGGCGCACATCGAGTTCAACGCCATCAACCTGGCGCTCGATGCCATCTGGCGTTTTCCGGAGATGCCGCAAATTTACTATGCTGATTGGCTGCGGGTGGCGTCGGAAGAGGCGTCGCATTTTTCGCTGTTGTCGACACATTTGCAAACCCTCGGTTTTCGCTACGGTGATTTTCCTGCTCATAACAGCTTGTGGGATATGGCGGAAAAAACCAGGAACGACGTATTGGCGCGTATCGCATTGGTGCCGCGCACATTGGAGGCACGTGGACTCGATGCATCTCCCCCGGTCCGCGCAAAGCTGGCGCAAGCTGGCGATCATGCCGCCGCCGCCATTCTGGATATTATTTTGCGTGATGAAATCGGCCATGTGGCCATTGGCAACCGTTGGTTTGCATGGTTGTGCGAACGGCGAGGATTGGATCCGGTTGCCATATATGCCGAGCTCGCCATGGAGTACAAGGCGCCCCAATTACGTGGTCCATTCAATCTCGAAGCACGGCGAGCTGCCGGTTTCAGCGAAATTGAATTGACCGCGTTAATGAAATAGCTCAGGGCCGGAAATGCGCAATCTCATACATGACTAGTAGTCAGTCAAGCTGAATCGACAGGAATAAATCGCCAAACGCAACGAATTCTCGGTAATGGGTGGGCACTTACAAAGTTTCATCAAGAATTTTTCTATGCTGTGCAAGAGCAGAAGATAAACAATCTCATCTGGATTATCATTTATGCAACAGACGGGTGCTGGGATTATTTTAGAGAAAATGCAACAATGGTTCAACCTGTATAGGAAACAATACAAAAAGGAATATCATGACGATTAGACGACATCTCTTTGCATTTTTTGCCATGGTTGGCATTCTTCTTGGCAGTGTGGAGGTTAAGGCACAGACACCCGCCACTCCTCCTTTCGACCTTGGAGCAGTTTCTGCTTACTTTGTCAAAGATGTAAAGTATGGGCCTCATGAAAGGCATACACTCGATGTCTTTCTCCCTAGACCACAGTATGACAATAGGATAACCACACCCCTAGTTCTCTATATTCACGGCGGAGGGTTTACTAGTGGGAGTAAAGAATCAATTTACACCAACAAAAACTTGATTATAAACCTCCTCTCCAAAGGTATTGCTTTTGCCACAATTAACTATCCCCTGCTTGAAGCTGGAGAAACCGAAGGAGTCATCAAATCTCTCAATGGTTCTAAGAGAGCTCTTCAATATATTCGCCGCTACAGTTACAACTTTAACATCATTGAAGACAAAGTCATTGCAATGGGAACTTCCGCGGGGGCCAGTTCTTCATTATGGTTAGCATTCCATGATGACATGAAGAACTTGGCAAGCATGGATCCGGTAGAACAACAATCAACTAAAGTTCTTGCTGTCGTTGCATCTGAAACACAATCCACTTTGGACGTTGTTAGATGGGAAGATATTTTTTCAGTTTATAATTTAACTCTTACGCCATTTTCTTCCATCGTAAAACGTCTTTATGGAATCAGTAGTCTTTCACAATTAACTGCCCCTGCAATTGTTGCTTACAGACAAAATGTTGATTTGCTTGCGCTCATGGACAGTTCAGATCCAGAAATTTGGATAAGAAACAGTAAGGTGGCAGAAGTGAATCCAGGAACAAATACAAGTACATTTTTTCACCATCCTTACCATGCAAAGGCCCTCATGGATCAAGCGGCGACAGTTAACTTGTCAAGTGTATTTTACATCCCCGTTCTAAACATCCATGATCCCTCAAACGAAAGCATGGAACAATTCATTTTCAGAAAATTTCAATAGTCTTATAAAGCACACAAGGCCTTTTTTAATGCCTTGTGTGCTTTTCTTTCTTTTTCATTAAGTTGAACGGTCTCGGTTAATGACCCCACTGGGGTCGTTCTGCACCCTTGCCATACGAAAAAATCCATCGATTTCTTTCCCGCCAATTCAACTTGACTGACTACTGGCATTCGATTGTTGTCGGTGTGTTTTGCAATATAAATGCAAATCAGATGCAAATAATGTTTAACGAGTGAGCTGTTCTTTAGCCCGTTCTTCTTCCAGAAGGCGCAAGACTCGTCGTTGCAACTTGCCGGTTGTTGTCATCGGCAACTCATCGACAAACTCGATTTCCTTGGGATATTCGTACGGTGCCAGCTTGCCGCGGACATGCACTTGTAACTCCGCAATTAATTTATCGTCGGCCGCGCGGCTGCGTTTGGTGCCTGGCGTCAATACCACATAGGCTTTGACGATATTGCCGCGTTCCTCATCGGGCTTCGGAACCACTGCGGCGTTCGCGACGGCGCGGTGCTTGATCAGGCAGTTTTCGATTTCCGATGGGCCGATACGGTAGCCTGCGGCTTTGAACATGTCGTCGGCGCGACCCTGATACCACAGGTAGCCGTCTTCATCGATGGTCGCAAGATCGCCGGTACGGCACCAGTCGCCGGTGTACTTGCTGCGTGTCGCTTCGGGATTTTTCCAATATTCGATAAAGAAGATCGGATCGGGAAAGCCATGAATATCCGTACGGTGCAAGGCAACTTCCCCGATCTCGCCGGACTTCACCGGCTTGCCTTCCTCGTCGATTACCGCGACTCGATGACCGGGGTAGGGGCGGCCCATGCTGCCTGGTTTGGCGGGCCATTGTTGCGCGCTGTTGCCTATGATGTAATTCATCTCGGTCTGACCGAACATTTCATTGATCGTCACGCCCAGTGCGGACTGTCCCCAGTTGAATACGGCATCGCCGACCGCTTCGCCGGCGCTCATGATTGCACGCAGCTTCAGATCGAACTTGTCACGCGGCGCTGGATAGGCCTTCATCATTATTTTCAGTGCGGTCGGGAACAGAAAGGTGTTGGTGACGCTGTACTTTTCAAGCAAATGGAATGCGGTATCGGCCGAGAATCGGCCTCGATAGCCGACGATGGGCTTGCCAAAATACAACGTCGGCAACAGCGCATCCATCAGTCCGCCGGTCCAGGCCCAGTCGGCCGGCGACCAGAACACATCGCCGTCTTGCGGAAACCAGTTTTGTGAGGCGACAAAGCCGGTCAGGTTGCCAATGATTGCTGAATGTGGAATCAACGCGCCTTTTGGCGCACCGGTCGTGCCGCTGGTGTAAATCAGAATTGCCGCTTCAGTCGATTGCGTCTTCACCGACACGAAACTGCCGGACGCGTGCGCGCATTCCGCGTACCAGTCGAGCGTGCAGGGGCCATCGCAATCGACTGCAATCACATGCAGCAGGGAGGGGCATTTGGCGCGGATTTCAGTCAAATTCGCAATGCCGGCCTGATCTGCAATCGCAACCACCGCTTCGCTATCCTGTAGCCGATATTCCAGGGCGTCCGGTCCGAACAGGACCGACATCGGCATTGCGACTGCTCCGATCTGAAAGCATGCCATATGCGCGATTGCCGTTTCCGGCCGCTGCGGCAGAATGATGGCGATGCGCTCGCCACGTCGCACGCCAAGATTGCGCAGTACATTCGCCATTTTATTGGCTTGGATCTGCATTGATGCATAGGTTAACGTTGTCGTATGGCCGGATTCATCTTCGTAATGGATCGCAATGCGCGACTTGTCGTTGGCCCAGCGCGCGCAACACACTTCGGCAATATTGAACAGCGTCGGGACATGCCAGCGGAAATTGTTGTACAAGACGGCATAGTTGTCGATATTGGTGTCGGCTGCAGATATCATGCGCTCTCCAGTATGATGATTGAATGCTGTTTGTTCCGTTCCTGAATTCGTTTCATGGGCTTCCATGCATTGGAATTGATGAAAGCGGTTCGATTGAATTCCTGAATTGACATGAAACCGTCTCGCTCAGAATTTATCATGTCCGCGGCCTTCGATACCATATTCGTCAATGAGGCGATGACGCTGCGCCGAAATTGTTCATGGTGCATGGCTGGATGGATGTGTCAGCATCATTTCAATTCGTCGTCGACTGCCTGTCGTGTGACTGGCATGTGATCGCGCCTGATTAGCGCGGTTTCGGCATGGCGCAGCGCTCGGACGCGGACCGTTACTGGTTTCCCGATTATGTGGGCGATCTCGATGCCATTCTCGATCATTATTCATCCGGCGCGAAGGTGAATTTGGCGGGACATGGCATGTGCGGCAATGTGGTGTGCCTGTATGCCGGTGTACGGCCGCAACGAATCGCAAAACTGGTCAATCTCGAAGGATTCGGTTTGCTCGCAGAACATTGGGCCGCGCAAAATGACCAAGGTGCAAGGGAGATTCTTGGCGACCCGACGCACAAGCGAACCAACCCTGTGCTGTATCGAGTCGACGAAGTCTTGGCATGCTCGGCTGCGTGCAGCAAGTCTTCGACTGACTTGCCACTGAACACGATTGTCAGTTCGTGAAATTGTTTTTGCCGACATTCGTGTTTCATTGCAATTCCGGGATTACGCCCTGTGCATTTTTATAGGACTACTTCAATCGGCCGGCGCAGCATCCTTGCATTAAGCAGCGTACAATTGTCTCATTTGCTAATGTATATATTGTGAGTGTTGTATTCGCATGCTTAACGTAGATTTACATTGTCATTCCACAGTGTCGGACGGCATGTTGGTGCCGGCCGAGGTCGCTGCGCGCGCCAAGACAAATGGGGTCGATGTGTGGGCATTGACCGACCATGACGAAGTCGGTGGAATCGCGGAGGCGCGCGAGGCCGCAGGGGATCTTGGATTGGTTTTTGTGCCAGGTGTTGAGATTTCGGTTACATGGGGTGGGGAAACGGTCCATATTGTTGGTCTGCAAATCGATGAAACCAACGAAACTCTGGTCAATGGTTTGTTTGCCACCCGTACCGGACGCGAGCGTCGTGCACAGGACATTGCCGATCAGCTTGCTGCAGTCGGCATTCCGGGCGCATTTGAGGGGGCACTCAAGTATGTCGGTAATCCGGATCTGATTTCCCGTACCCATTTTGCGCGCTATATCGTCGAACTGGGTATTGAATCAAATCTGAATGATGTATTTCGGCATTACCTCACGGAAGGAAAGCCAGGCTTTGTTCCGCATCGATGGGCATCGCTGAAGGATGCGGTCGGTTGGATTACTGGCGCCGGAGGCGTGGCGATCATCGCTCATCCGGGGCGCTACGACCTTACCGAACTCGGCTTCGATGCGTTTTTTGCGGAATTCAAGTATCTGGGGGGCGCTGCCATTGAAGTGACGACTGGCAGTCATACCGTCGACCAATATGATTACTATGCAAAAATAGCGCGTCGCTATGATTTTCTCGCATCGCGCGGGTCGGATTTTCATGGTCCGGGCGAATCCCGCGTTGATCTCGGCGCATTGCCGCCGTTGCCTGACAGAGTGGTGCCAGTCTGGCACAATTGGCGCCTGTAAAAACCGGTGCCGCCAACGCCACATGCGTCGACGCGTGCAATGTGCAACTCCACCTATTGAAATTTCACGAAAACGCCATATGTTGAACAGGCGTTAACCTGGGAGGTTGTGAATGAAGCGGATTTTCCTGTTTGTTGCGACAAATATCGCCGTCATCGCAGTGATGACTATCGTTTTGTCCTTGCTCGGCGTGAATCGCTTTCTTACCGGTACCGGTCTGAATCTGCCGATGCTGGTCGTGTTCTCGCTGGTGGTCGGTTTTACCGGTTCGATTTTCTCGCTGCTGATCAGCAAACCGATGGCTAAATGGTCAACCGGTGCGCGCGTAATCGATGCACCATCGTCATCGACCGAGTTCTGGTTGATCGATACGGTAAAGAAGTTGTCCGATCGCGCCGGCATTGCAATGCCGGAAGTTGCGATCTATGACGGAGATGCGAACGCATTTGCCACTGGCGCATTCAAGAATTCGGCGTTGGTGGCGGTGTCGACCGGGTTGCTTCAGTCGATGAACAAAGACGAGGTTGAGGCTGTGTTGGCGCATGAAGTCGCCCACGTGGCGAACGGCGACATGGTGACGATGACCCTGATTCAGGGCGTGGTCAATACCTTCGTGGTGTTCCTGTCGCGCGTCGTCGGCTATGCGGTCGATCGCGCCTTGTCACGCGGCGACAGTAATGGCGGCCCGGGCATTGGTTACATGGTG
>LLBZ010074746.1_pt2 | contig 11663 bp, 14 predicted proteins | sample 1489421 | NCBI WGS metagenome assembly LLBZ01 (sample SAMN04092657, study PRJNA295927) | soil metagenome | biome: Soil prokaryotic community; feature: Bulk soil; isolation source: soil from tomato rhizosphere | host: tomato cultivar Moneymaker | place: South Korea | collected 2011-11-01 | reverse complement strand
ATAATCAATCTTTTAGCAAAACAAGTCGAATCTGATAATACATTAGAAGGTAAAAAGCAATAGTGACACTATTGTTCAAAATACTAGGATACAGAACGAATCTATTACAGGACTATCAGCAACAACTTTTCTTATTTGAGATTCATTGTCCATAGATAATAGAATCCAATACTATAATATACTGAATCTCATGTGTTAGGATAAAGATTTTGAATGCCAGCAACGTTTAAAGTTCTTAACATAGATTCAAACTATCATAACTGTTTCATTGTATTAAACCTCTACAAAAGATACAACATTAATAGTCAAGTTGAAATTACAGCTTAAATTATTACTAGAGAAAGAGAAAAATATGATATTGTCAACTTAGTGAATTGATAAATCGGTGGTTCTAGTCCAAGGATCTTGTCACGGTGGGTAGTGTTTGAATAAGATAGTTTCTTTTCCAAGGAAATACAATCATAAGATTTATGCTCCTATGTTAGATGGATTAGGCTTAACAAGTCATCTACTAGGTGAAAGGATTGATTTGTCTACACATATCGAGATATAGTTCAAGTGTTTGAAATTCAAAATCTTTACGACAGGTATCTTGTGAACGATAGTTATGAGTGATGGGTATCAGCGGTGTAGGTTAGAAAATACCGGATAGGAAAAAGTTCATGGTTTTTCATGATACATATATTCTGCTTGATGGCAAAATGCTTTTGATTTAATACCTGGATTAAGAGATATTTATTAACCAAAACGTCTAAAAAACCAGAAAGAATGGTTTGTGGCTTCCTATATTCCAAAGAAATTTTGAGTTACCAACCCCGAAGATACAATATGATGAATGTTAGTTTATGCGCAATCCCATTTCATACTCATGATGAACCTCTGACTATCCAGTAAATTAAAGCAAAACAGCTACCTAAAATTATATTGTATGTACCGATTTTGGAGATTCCATGAAGTATTTTAGGATCAAAAGGAGCAAACAATAGGAGTTATTTTGAACTTAGAATGGGCCACAATTAAATGATTACTACACCAGAAGAGCTTTCCAAGTTATTTTTTAGGATAATAATATATGACTAGCATAATAGACTGATAAATCAATAAACTTGCAGATGTATCAAGTCGCCTAAAAAATGCAAATCGGTTAAATGCTTTCTAAATGTCTTTATTAACTTGTCTGACATTTTCATATCCCAATATAGTTAACTAAGAGACGAACAAGATAAACCAAAGTGGAGAAAACACAAATAATAAGAAACTTGGAAGCATTATTTCAGGTTTGTTATTCAAAAGAACAAAATTTCTTACGTACAGGAGGAGGTAAACAAAACGATGCAAGAGTAACTTTTCATAAACACTTGATAAGCACTCTAAACTCTACTATCCATTTAATGATATTTTCAGATACCACATTATCAACAGAAGATTGGTGGGCAAAAAAACTACCTAAATATAAGATAAATAAACGGATCTTCTCAACTAGTACACTAGAGTCTCGTCAAATAGAAAAAAGATATATTGATCGGTATTTGCAATTTTCTTTTTTTAATTCCGTTTTTCAAACCTTCGAGTCTTCGTTTAGAATAATTTGTGAAAAGTGTTTTGGAGATGAAAATTATATCAGTAAGGAAAATGGAGAGAAGAATAAACGAGACATAAAGGATTTATGTGAAGTGATTCTAAAGAAATTAGATTTATTGGATAAAGACAGAGAAAATTTTTTAGAAATAGTTATCCATTTCAAAAATTCCCTCCACAATAATGGAGTCTATATTAGTGAAAATCAAAAGTCTACTCCTACGACATACAGATGGAAACATAATTCATACTTATTTAGTCACAGCAAACAGATTAAATTAGAAAGCAACAGCGATCTTTGGACAGAATATATCAAATTTACACGTGAACTAATTAGTATTTTTACAGAAGTAATAGATCATCCTACTGTCAAGAAGTACAGGTTTATTGAAGATATCACAGAAATAGCATAATATACAATATAATTTCATGTTATGGACAAGTATATCTGTGCCTCACAATAACGATTCTCCTTTTGGGCATCAAATGCCTTGGGGTAATGAATTCTACTTCATTTATGTAATATGACGATCCACTGAGAATCACAATTGACATTTTTAGGTCCGATGTAATCCAGCTATAAACATTCTTAAATTTAATGAATTCATCGAGACGACCCCCCCTTACAATCAGAATTACTTAGTAGCTATCGCATGATTCACGGTCAATATATTCTGGTAACATAAAAACAAGTTTTATACCGATATCCTATCGGATTTTTCTGCCCCCCAGATAAACGAATTATGGTAGCAAGAGCCTATTCTAATACTTTATTCCTCGTATAATTTTGCAAAAATAGAGATTTAGAACTTTACTTGATTTTTATATATGCTCATTCAAGTAACGACAATACAGACCCATGTTAGATAAATTAGTAAAAGCCGATCAGTTCACAAAGAGTATGAATAAATTAACTTTTTATTGCTGGGAGTTGGCTTGATATTTGAAATTGTTCGAAATGAACAATCATCTGCACACTTCTTTCATGCAAGGCATGCATAATTGTGGGATTTGATACGAGTTTAATTTGACCTAAAATAGAAAAAACTTAATCTTATCCCATATAAAATCCAACAAGGGTTTCTACCATGGTGTTTTAGTTTTTGAATTCTTCATACTTCTTGATCCTCAAGTAAGTTGGTATCAAATGCTACTGCTTTATTAGGTTCGGATGCATAGATAACGCAATGATGAGCTTTTAAAAGATTTTGTATCCATTTTGGTCTCATCGATTTTTCTATTTTAGAGATATCATAAAAACATAATTGTGAATTATCAAAACTATCAAAGTTTTTATGCCCAACTTCTTCCAAAACAATTCCTAGTTTCATTCCTTCCATTGTTTCTGTATTCGTTATCGTTCTTCCTGCAAATCTAAATGGGGGCTTCATTCCTACAGTAGCATCTTTTCTTATATGTCTAAGCGTGTTCAAAGTTTCATGTTTGTTCTCATCTGATCTTTCGATGGTATAGATACGCAACAAGTTATTATTTTTATAAAATCTTACATCGATACCTTCCTTATTTAGTCTCTTTTCAATTTCATCTGGATTATCGGAGGTAAAGAAAATACATGATTCACCATTGGTGAGACCATTTAAAAAATACCTAGCTATTATTCGAAAGGCATATTTTTGATCATCATATAAAAGCACTATATGTCTATTTTTTTCTAACTGGTCAACAAATGTAAGTGGGCGATAATTCTTTTCACGATTCTCATCAGCAACTTCATCTTTTCTATTCATTGTTAATTTCTCAACCCCACTACTGTCGATGAATCAAAGTATCTTATACCCATTTCTATCAAAAAGGAAGCAATCCGGTCAAAATCTCTTATAAAGTCTCTTCCTTTTGGAGTTATTTGAAGTGGATCCTTTATTATCATCTTATTGGTTTCTAATTCATCAAGATACTTGACAAGTTTATCATATGCAAGATTGCTCCTAAGCTGCACGCGAGTAGGTTTTACTTTACCATTTCCACTACAGCTCTCGCTGTCAGCTAGCTCATCTAAAATACCTTTGAGTATATCATGATACAATTCCATTTTATTTCGCTTTGGCTTTGGCAGAGTAATTAACAACTTTTTTTCTTATTAATAAACCTCCCCTTGGGGAGTTATCCTTTTTATTCATCCTATCTAGTGTAATTTTGAAATATAATATGAATAATCAACAACACATTAACAAAAACCACTATAGTTTTTCTGAATTTATGATCGCACGATCTCCAAAAAGTAACTACGCAGCATTAACAGAACTTGAAAAAAAGTCATCTGAAATGTTTGAAAAAGAGGAGATACAATACGAGTTATTTCGACTTGCAGTAAATACTAGTTGGGAAGGATTTGAAAACATTTCAAAATTAGTTTCAGCCAGCTCAGATGATGAAGACGTATGGGTAACAATCATGTCATATAAGGACAAGAAACATAGAGATGAATTTGTAGTAAAAATGTCCAACGATAAAGAATGTCAACAAGGTTATGAAGAATGGGCAAAGCTTCTTTCCCCTGACTCAAAAGTAATAACAGGAGAATTTGACAGACAATTGTAAGGAAATTTATATTTTTTCAACTTATCAATTTTTATTTCCCTTTTTTTGCCGGTGCTATTTTGTCAATCTAATCATACGGATAAGCCTGCAATAAAAAAACTAGGGCTAAATTTTTTGATAAAACTTTTGGAATTTATCTAATTGGGTTTGTTTTAGTTCAGATCGACGATTTAGGACTTGATTCCATTTCATGGTATAAGAAGCTGTAACATCTTCCAAATTTGATTTAGAAAATGCAAGTACAAATATGTATTTCTTGTTCCAATTTTTTTCATAGTAAGAACAATGATCAAAGGAGATTGGATAAGTCAAAGTTGAGTCTATATGAATCCACCGTCCACCAATAAAAGACTCATTCCAGCAGTGATCCAAAAAATCATGTACAATTCTTGTTTTAATTGAAACAGAGTTTAGTATTGCTCCAAAGAGAAATGTCCATTCACTACATCTACCTATTCTATTATCAGCAATTTCTTTGATTTTACCATATCTAGGAAATGAAAATACAGCACTGCAAAAAGAACAATAATAATTTTCAATACCCCTTATCTCCCACGTATCACCAGGAATATATTCCAAAGCTAATTGTCGACCGCAGTTATCACAAGAGGGATTTTTGTCTACCCATCTCATAAAATCCTTTTTAAACCAAATTAATAACTCCTTTAAAGAGTCTAAAAAAGAAATGGGTAAAGATATAGTAGAAGAAGAATAAGAAAGATCTTCTTTAGTATTATAAGTATCATCATCCCCTATATCATCAGCCAAATCATTGCAGATACTATGATTAGTGCTACTATTACTATTGTTGTATTTATCGAGGTTTGCGCCTTTAGATGTGTTTGTTTTTTTGAGTTCTATTTTTATATCTTTTTTTATTTTTTCTGGGACAAGCAGGTTAACATATTGAAGAATATCAGGATCATCGTATTGGCTTGTAACCTGTTTGTACAGAATGAAATGCTGTTTAGTAAAGGGATAACTAAAACTATTAGTGGATAAATTAAACAGATCAAACAATATATTTTGTATAAAGCAAACCAAGTAAAAAAAATTGATCTTTAATTAATGAATCAGTGAAAGATGAGATATCTTATTGTTCCATTCCAATTATGTTAACATTAAGTAAAAAATTTTGTGAAGTAAATTTAACAAGAATTAGTCCATTGGATAAGACAGATTTTTGTCCGCAAGTGTCATTCTTGGCACAAGATTCAAGCTTGAATAGAATCCATGATCAGGGAAGTTTCAAAATTGTAGATTTTCTTGACTACCCTTATCTATGATTATTGTCTATCATTTTGTCAACAATAAATAATCACTGGAAGCAACACTTGCAAGAATTCAAAGGATTAGGATCTGTGGGAATAAATCGTACGAATACATCCAAACACATTTGAATACATCAACACGCAAACAATACGTCTTTGTTATTAACTTCTGGTTTCAATTATCATGATGGGCAATATGCTTTCAACGATATCAATTCAAAGATCAAAAGCAATAATGCTAATAGCAGTGATTAGTTTTTCTTTCATTGCTTCCTCACATTATTTGGAAAATCATGAATCAGTGCTAGCCACAAAAGCAGCGACAACAGCAACAGCAACATCTAGTACCGCTAACCAAACAGCTACAACAGCAACAGCAGCAAATGAAACAAACTCAAATACTAAAGAATTCACATTGGTTGCCGAAGAGGCTACACTGGATATATCTCCAAGTAAGAAAATCAAAGCTTGGACATACAATGGAAGTATCCCAGGACCAACACTTAGGGTAACTGAGGGTGATAAAGTAATAGTCCACTTTATAAACAAGCTAGATTTACCTCATACAGTTCATTTTCATGGTGGCCATAACGGTACTATGGACGGAGTATTTGAGATTGTCCCACCAAATAAGACATTTACTTATGAGTTCACAGCAGCACCTTCTGGAGCTCTTATGTACCATTGTCATGTGATGCCAGTTGTTGAACATGTTAGGATGGGATTATATGGAGCATTCATAGTTGACCCCAAGGCACCTTTACCGCCTGCCAAGGAGTTTGTTATAGTATTTGGAGATTATGATACCAAAGATATACACACGTCAGATCCTGAGAGTGCTTTCTACAATGGCTATGAAAACATTTACTATGATAACCCCTTGCCAGTCTACACAAATGAAACAGCCAGGGTATACATGATTAACCTATCCCAACTGCCCGCATATGGATATCATATTCATGGAACTCTCTTTAAAACCTGGATTTCAGGCATCTGGATGAATGAACCGGTACATACTCAAACGTGGGCAACATCTTCAGGAGATGCAGCAATATTTGAAATGAAATGGCCTTGGGAAGGAAAATATGTATTTCACCAGCATGGTATTCCAGAGGACAGAGGCGCAATGGGATTCTTCAATGTGACTCATCCTGTGGCTGGTCTAGTGGATGGAAAAGACATTGCTATTTCAAAACCGGTGAATATGATTAGCTGGCAAGAGAATCTTACAAAGGTGTTGCAAAATGCTACATCAGGAAAGTGATGAGAACCAAAAATTGATCACTCATAGTGCAATCAAACAATGATTGAGGAGAATCGTCGTGAGGCAATCTAAAAAAGAGATGATACCACATTTTACAAAATATAGGACCGAATCCTCAATTATTTTAGATTTAGATCTCGTCAAGACTGTTGAGAGAAATTTAATTTTTTCTCTTTTTTTGTACTGCAGTGCTTTTTCACACAATATAGCATATTTATTTTAAGTGTGTGAAGACATAGTTCAAGATCGAATAGAGCCAATCATGGAACTAAACAAAATATGAAGGATATTTATTAATAAAAAAACAGGTAGACACACCTAATTTGCTACTAGACATTCGACGAAAATGTTGCGCTATCTGCAGCATTTTAATATCAAAAAATCTGACGAGCGATTTCTTTATTTAGAATCTAAATGATTAATAAACTAAAAGATAATATAAGATCTATCATATCATTAGATGAAAAGCATGGTAAAGGTATCTAGCAAACGCAAAGAAAGAATCCAATTACTCAACTATCTTGCTAGAGATATAAGCACAAAAACAATATTCTTTCATCAATGGATAGCAAACTATCTTGGACTAAGCGAGATCGACCATAAATGTCTTGATGTAATACTGAGATCAGAAAAACCTCTGACAGGAAACCAATTAGCGGGCGAAACTAGTCTTACCGCCGGTGCTATAACTGGCGTAGTAGATAGATTAGAGAAAGCAGGATATGTGTATCGGCAAAGAGATCAACAAGACAGACGTCTCGTATACATTGTTCCTTTTAGAGAAAAGGCGATGATGAACATAGGTCCCTTATTTGAAATAATGCAACAGAGTATGGATAAAATACTTTCAGAATATGATGACAAAAAATTAGAAGTAATATCTGATTATCTTTCTAAAGCCCTCAAGGTCGTGGAAGGCGCCACAATCCACGTACGGTCGATGGCAGAGTCAAAAAGAAAACAACGCAGTAACAACATTAACTTTTAAGTTCACAATCTAAATCATTTAGTAACTAAAACATTTATATAATTAACTAACTAAGAAAGTATATGGAAAAACAGCTTTTCGAAAGCAAGAAAATACAACTTGTTCTCAAAAGAAATAGACAGCAGGAGTTACATCTACATCTACCAGAAACAAAGAAGAAAAGCTCAAGCAATAATTTTTTTGACATATTTTTGGCGAATATCGGCGAGATCCACAACTGGTTTGATAAACTCAAGATTTCAGAACGGGAGTCAATTATAAGCACCCTAGATTTTACGAAATTATTCAAAGGAAAAAATCACGATCAAGAATTAAGGGTGGTTTTAGAGCAGAACGAAAATACATTTGTAAACAAGGATGTAGAATCGTTCAGCGATAACGTATACGGCCGCCAAAATCCATTAAACAACACGGAAAAATGATCCCTTTGACAATAACCAACTCGAGTAATAATAAAATATACAATAAGACAAATGCATACGAGGCAGCAGTACAACCGTCCAACAATGTACAGAAAGTTAGACAACTAATCGAGATACTCAATACGGGAAATTTGGAAAATGTACAGTATTTAATACATGAGAAATATTTCAATCATGAATCTCATATTGATGCGTCTTCCATTGAAGGTCTACCAGAAAGTGTATTACAACAGATTAAAATCCGAAACCAGCTTAGTGGTCCCGCAGAGTTTACTGACACGGTAAAATCATTACGAAATGCATTTGCCGATCTTAATTATGAAGAAAAAGAAATTTACTCAGATAATAACACGGTAATTGGGTATTATGTCGTTAGTGGAACCCATACGGGAACCTTTTTTGCATTTCCACCAACTGGTCGCAAATTTAGGTACAACGCCATTCATACTCACAGGTTTGAGAACGGCAAGGTTATAGAACACAAGGCCTTGCGCGATGACTTGATGTTAATGCTGCAACTTGGACTTGTAACTCCTTTAGCACAATATGAATCACTTTTTAGACTTTGGAAGGGAGGCGGTGATGATGGGGATGATGAAGGGGACGGAAGTAATGATGGTGAAGGAGCACGTTTACAAAAATAATGTCTAATGAAGACATGATTGCGTTGCAAGCTCTATATAGAAAAAAAATAGAAGGGTGGAATGAGGCCGACGGGCAAAAATTTGCAGAACCATATTCGGAAGATGCAGATTTTATAGGATTTGATGGAACACACTTGTCTGGTCGTTGTGAAATTGCCGAATTTCATCAAATGCTCTTTGATAAATTTCTTAAAGGAAGTCTATTGATAGGTAAAATTAAGAGTATAAAATTTCCGATTCCAAATGTAGCCATCATAGTTGCCATAAGTGGAACAATTGAAGCCAATCAAACAGGCATAAATCCCGAGAGAAATTCCATACATACGATCGTTGCGATAAATCATAAAGATAGCAAACAATGGTATTTTACTGCTTTTCAAAATACTAGAGCGACGTATATGGGACGGCCTGAAAAAACGGCACAATTGACCCAAGAGATCGAACAATTAAGAAAATCAGGCTGAAAGACAATTCAGATAACTAATGAGAAAATTCAACTCTGGTAAGAACAATCGATACTTGTGATACTGGAATGCCTGTGATGAAAATAGTAATCAATGTAACGACCTTAATCTATTGATATTCTCATGTATGGTCAATGGATATCGAGATGTACTTTTGTAACACTTAATAGTGTCAAAATGTATATATAGTATGTGGAAAACAAGAAAGATTCTTCAAGTTCTATGATGTCTATATCTTCACTCTATAAGGCCATCGCAGCCAGGAAAGAAAACAAATAATTCTGTACAATAACTTAATTTTTCGTTCCAAATATTTTAATATATTTAGGTTGGATCCAAGGTCATCTGTAGGGACAAGCCTCGAAACATAATAGAATAGAATAGAATAGGATCTAGTGTCAAAATGATCAAGACATCGGGATAAAGTCAAAACCAGGAGAGTACAAAATTATTACGTACTATACACAACATCATCGAATATGAGCATGTAGGAACATCGCTTAAGCTTGAATAAAGTCTTTATTATGGTAATTTGGTACATAGTCGATTAGACAGCAATAAATATTGTGGATTTGCTATTGATTATTACTAAATACAAAATTTCAGCATTGATTTAATTACGGATGCAGTTGTCTTGGTACCCTTAGGAATGAGATGGCGGCACAGAGAAGAGAAGAAAAGAGTGTATAGGTGTGATTAACAAATAGCGGTCATAATAGATTATTTGACAAATACTTTTTGGCGTATTCTAACACCTTTTTTTCATTATCAGGTAGAGGTTTATGATTTATCATTTCTTTAAATTGTAAGGCGTTTACTAGTGCTTTACCACCATAATGATTATTAAAATATACGAAAATAGTATCGGTTTTTTGATTTATTCTTCCAATTTTTTCAACCCAAGGCTCTAGTTCCCTTTGAGAGTATAAATAATTATACCAATAGTGGCCTTGAGTTGTATTTCTACCGTGGAGTCGAACTACGCTAGTTGATCTAGAAGTTATATTATTTTCATTAGATAGAAACTCCAAGTGTTCTTTCTCAGGAGAATCAGTTAAAACGGAAGCAATGTCATAATGCTGTAGTAATTCTAGTACACCTTCCGTATTCCATGATGTATGTCTAAATTCGATTGCAAAATTATTATTACTCTGTACATTGGTATTATTCGTCAATGCATTAAGAAATTCTTCGAGTTTTTTAGATTCAGTTATTGTAAAACTTGGAGGTAATTGTATAATTATTGCTCCTAGTTTATTGGAATTTTTTAGGGGAGATATTTTGTCAAGGAATGTTATTAAATCGACCATTACATCTTTATTTATATCTAATCTTTTGTCGTGAGTTATTATTTCTGGAACTTTAACTGAAATCTTAAAGTCTGGAGGGGTTGTCCTTGCAATTCCCACAAACAAACCCTGAGTCATATGCTGATAGAATCTATTATAGAATGTAGCATCCATCTCAACTGTGTTAAAGAATTGTGAATAGTAGGTTAGTTTTCGTGTTTTATTATCAGGATAGAATACATTTCGCCATCCACCTTTTTCAGATGAATCACCATAATTCCAACCCGAACAGCCTATGAATAATTTAGAAGACATTTGCTAGATCATATCATTAATAGAAAAAATGATAAAAAGATTTACGAAATTGTATAGAATAATTGTGTTTTCATTTTCTCTTTACTTCATAGTGAAGCAAAACTATTCCAGAGTCAAATGGTATCGATTCAATAAGAGACAGTTTACGAATCTCTTTTAGGTCCTTAAAAATGGTCTTTCCATTCCCAATTGCCACAGGATTTACAAACAAATAGTATTCATCAATCAAATTTTCTCTGATCAATGAAGAATCAAATGAGGCACCACCATAAACTATGATATCGCCTCCTTCTTGTTGGTTCTTTAACTTAGTAATTTCCTCTTTGAGATCACCTGTTGCTATTTTGGTGTTTGGCCACTCTGATTTGTTTAATGTCTTTGTAAAGACAATTTTTGGTGTTTCCAGCATTTTTTTAGCAATAATATATTCAGGGTCTTGAGGATTATTTAGCACATTAGACCAATAGGAAATGAATTCACTAGTCATTTTTCTTCCCAGTAGAATGGTATCAACAGACTGATGTAACCTATTTACATATTCTTTGAGTTTTTCATCCCAATTCCAGACTAACCACTCCATTTCATTGTGGGGTCCAGCAATACAGCCATCTATCGACATTTGGACCTGTAGTTTTAACTTTCTTTTAGCATTTTGATTATCGCAGTTCATCTATTCTATCTCCTCGAGTCTTCTAATGATCCTGCTTGCTTATCTCATTCTTACTCAATTTCACCGACTCAAGAAAACGTTGTTGAAAGTTAGAATTAATCATGAGTAATGAGACATTTGGGTCTTTATAAGTATACAAGGGATCGAAAGGGCCCTGTTAACTTAAGTGTTTGAATTAGGGTAAATTTGAATTGTCATT
>LLBZ010023695.1_pt7 | contig 11676 bp, 14 predicted proteins | sample 1489421 | NCBI WGS metagenome assembly LLBZ01 (sample SAMN04092657, study PRJNA295927) | soil metagenome | biome: Soil prokaryotic community; feature: Bulk soil; isolation source: soil from tomato rhizosphere | host: tomato cultivar Moneymaker | place: South Korea | collected 2011-11-01 | reverse complement strand
AGTGTATATTGCCATGTTGAATAATCGTTATTTCCTTGTATTCCTGTAGGTTGGACATTTTGATAGGGCTTTACGTTATTCACAATAATTGTCACATCACAGTCAGTTGAAGCAGTATCCTTTGAGACTCCATAGATTACTAGTGACTTGTTTGAATTAAGGGGAACCAAGTCACCTTTGTCGGGTGAATTTATCTTTATACCTCCTGTAAGCTTTGAGATGCTAGATGCAGAGGTAGTGGCATCAGCATCAGTATTAGTAGTAGTAGGAGGGGTAGTAGCACTAGGAGAAACAGCTGTCTCTGTATTATTATTATTATTCGTAGTCAAAGTATTGTTCTGTGCTAATACTTGAACACTTGAATTATAATGAATGTTTGATAATAATAAGAGTATCAATAGTCCTGAAAAAATAATCCCAATATTTTTTATCATGATTGAATTTCCCATTTTTCAATATATTAAAGTTTGACAAGATTTTTCTATATGATAAATCCAGATGTATATGTTGGGAATGATGATTGCAATTGATGGATGAACTTACATATACCATAAACTTTAACAATTCCAAAACATCATTATCGTCGTGGTAGAAAATACCGAAGGCAATCAAAAAACTCTGCTAACTTTCTCTAATATCCAATACTTAGTCGAAGGTTTGGATGCGTTACTTCATACGAATCTTGATGGAGACAAAAGAACAAAGGTGATCAAGTTAAGAGATGATCTAACCGATTATATCAATAACTTCTTTAACGATTATTCTTAAATTGGCTTTTGCTTACTAACTAACTAACTAACTAACTGTATCAACTAGTGACTATTAAGATGAGAAAATGAGATTTTGAAAGTAGTAATTACTGGTACGCCCGGTGTAGGCAAACATACAATTGCTGAATCGCTATCAATTGTAATGGGAAATATACCTATTTTAGATATAAACAGGATTATTTTGTCTGAAAATCTATTAACTGCTTCTTCAAAAAAAAACGATAGTAATAATGATAATGAGGTAGACATTCAAAAGTCATATGAATTTTTGACATTTTTACTGTCTGAAGACAAATTTCAAGATTCAATTATAGTAGGTCATCTAGCACCCTATGTTATCACTCCTGATTTAGTTGATTTTGTAGTGGTATTAAGAAGGTCGCCGTATGAACTAAAAAAAATTTATCATGAGAGAAGTTATTCAGAATCCAAAACTAGAGATAACATCAATGCCGAAATTTTAGGTATATTGTCATACGACGCCTCTAAAAATTTTGAGTTCTCAAAGCTCTCCGAATTGGAGAACTCCAATAACTTGATACCTTCATCCGTAGCTCACTGCATATTCAACATGTACTTGAATCCAAAATCGAGGTCCTTTGGGTTTATTGATTGGCTATCCTTGATTCAAAGCGATCCAGAAATGCTAAAATACATAAAATAAACCTCTTTTTAACTGATTTCATATATATATACCTTAAGATACTTATCCTCTTGGATTATGGCTGCTTTAATTTCAAGAAAGTTTGCTGAAGAAAGTGTACAATTTCTAGGAAAAAAAGTTTCAATTGAAACTTCTGACAATAAAACTTATTCAGGCATTTTGACTGGTTTTAATGAAAAATTTGATTTGATATTAGATAATGTTGATTCTCAGCAGATTCAAAAACTAATGATCAATGGTCAATTCGTAAAAGAGGTAAAACTTTTAGAACGACCTTTTGATTTAAAAGCTCTATCCGAAAGATTATCGAGGGTTTTCCCTGGATTAGTTAAGATTCGTGAGGACGTCGGTGCCATCATTGTAATGGATAAAATTAAAGTCACCGAGTCTGGAATCGAAGAAGGTTCTGGCCTCTCTGCAACACGTGTCAAGGCTATTTATGATGAATTCCTTAGGGAGTCAAAGAACTAATCTTGGTATTTGAGGTGAAATGTACTGACCTAGCTGCCCGAATTGGTAAACTGACTACACCCCATGGTTCTTTTGAAACACCGGCATTTATACCAGTAATTCACCCCGTAAAACAGCAATTAAGTCCTAGTTTTTTAAAATCACTTGGATTTGAATGCATAATCACAAATGCGTATATAACTTTCAAATATTATGGTGAAAAAGCCCAAAAACAGGGAATCCATAGAATCGTTAATTATGATGGGCCCATAATGACGGATTCGGGAGGCTATCAAGTTCTTGAGTATGGTAAAGTAAATGTTACACCATCCACAATGGCTCAATTTGAGCTCGATATTGGAAGTGACATACCTGTTCCCTTGGATAAACCCACCGGATATGGCTTACCTTACAATACAGCCAAGTCTTATGTGGAAGAAACGATTTCAAATATTGATGAAACCATAAAAGTAATAAAAAGCAACAACGGAGCTGGCACAAATTATGACGATAACAATAATGGACTTGATGTTGATAATTCGTTATCTTCAAAGGGAGAGTTATGGACAGGAACAATTCAGGGTGCAGAACACTTTGATCTGGTAAGATATTCTTCCTCTATTTTAGATAAGAAGGGATTTTCATTTTTCGCAATAGGTAGTCCTGTCGAACTTATGGAAGCTTATGAATTTTCAATATTGGCTCAACTAATAGAAGCTACCAAATCCTCCATTCCAAACAAACCTATTCATTTATTCGGTGCAGGCCATCCTCTTACAATACCACTTGCAGTTGCATTGGGTTGTGATACATTTGATTCTGCATCATATATTTTGTATGCAAAAGCCAATAGATACATGAGCTCTTCAGGAACATTGAGACTGGAAGATCTTTCATATTTGCCATGCTGCTGTCCGGTTTGTTCTCATTTTACAGTTAAAGAATTAAACGATGAAGAAACTAATAGTCGAACCATTAATCTTGCCAAACACAATTTGTTTATTCTAAAACAAGAAATGGCTGCGGTAAAACAGGCCATTTATGATGGTCGTTTGTGGGAATATATACTACAAAAAGCACGATCTCATCCAAAATTGATGGATGCAATTCATACCATGAAAAACTTTGATTATATTCAACAAAATACTCCTATATTCAAGCATAAAGCGATTTACTTGTTTGAACCCTTAGATCAATTCAGACCCGAATTAGTGAATTTTAGAAAAATGTTGATAAATAATTATAGATCACCGCCAAACACTGATTCTCTATTGCTTTATCCTGATCAAGGAATAAGACCGTTTTATTCCTCCTCCATATTAAAAAAACTTTCCAACTCTTATCCTGATGCCTCCATTTGTCTGTACAATCCATTCTTTGGCCTGATTCCAGTTGAGATTTCAGACATTTATCCGGCTTCTCATAACATTTTTATAAAAAACTTTGACGAGTACTCTCCTAGAGATTATCCTCAATTCTTAAAATTGATTAATTCGTTCTTGAAAAAAAATGATAAATTCAGGTCGATTCATATAATAGCAAACAAGTTCATGAAGGGGTTAATTCCTTATATAAAGACCGTAGAAGAAACTGAGGTCAAAATCGAAGATTTTAGAGGTTTTAATTTAAAATAATTACAAAAATTAAATTGATTTTGTTAGAATTTAGCGCCGACGCTATCTTTGACTTCTTTTGACAACTCCTTGTATCCTTCCTTATCTATTATCACGGCATTTATGCTATCACCGGTTCCAGCATTTCTTCTAATAGCTGCAGCGATGGCCTGGATTGCTACCTTGTAGGCCTCATTTACGCTCATCCCTTCTTTGTATTCAGATTCTAGATAACCATAGGCCACAGGAGAACCACTTCCTGTAGAAATAAACTTTTCCGTTGTCATAGAACCAAATAGATCAATGTTATAGATTTGTCCTTTTTGTTGGCGAAAATCAAATCCGCCCATGATGATTTGAACATAAAATGGAAAATATCTTTGATTAAATAGAATATTAGAACAAAGTCTTGCAGCAGAGCTAACTGGAATTGGCTCCCTCTTGGATAACCTGTAAATATTTGAATTATATCTCATTGTATCGACGAGATTTTGAGCATCTGCAACACCACCTGCTATTGTCATACCTAAGTGATTATCGACCTTTTGTATTTTCATTACATGTCTGTCTGCAATAAATAGTCCTGCACTTGCTCGAGTATCAGCAGCTAATACTACACCATCATTACATGTTAGAGCACAAGTAGTAGTTCCCTTCTTAATTTGATCTAAAATTTGTTGAGGATATCGATCATCATTAATGTGCATTTATATCAACTTCTAAAAGACTACATTTAAGCATTGTCAATTCACATTCAATTACAAAATAATTATTATATCTCTTTTGTTGTTATATATTTTATATTTGGCTCAAACTTTGTATGATAAGATCTGGGATGATCATGTAGTATACTCTGATGAAAATAATGATTTGTCTCTTTTATACATTGATAGACATTACATACATGAGGTAACTTCACCGCAGGCTTTTGATGGCCTTCGTATTAACAATAGGAAAGTGAGAAGACCCGATCTTACTTTCGCTACGGTAGATCATAACGTTCCTACCACAGACAGATCTTTGCCAATTGTAGATCAAATTTCTTCATTGCAGATAAAAGCATTGGAAAATAATTGCAAAGAATTCGGTATATCCCTTTTTGATATGAATGACAAGTATCAGGGTATAGTTCATGTGATTGGTCCGGAATTAGGATTGACACTTCCCGGTAGTACTATTGTGTGTGGAGATAGTCATACTTCAACTCATGGAGCATTTGGATCTTTGGCTTTTGGTATAGGAACCAGCGAAGTCGAACATGTGTTGGCCACCCAATGTTTGTGGATGAAAAAATCCAAGAATTTTGAGATTGTTTTGAATGGTGGTTTAAAAAATAATAGTAATATCTCTTCAAAGGATGTGATCTTAAACATAATTAGACAAATAGGTACATCTGGTGGTTCGGGCTCAGTGATTGAATACAAGGGAGATTATATTTCCTCTCTTTCTATGGAAAAACGCATGACCATTTGTAACATGTCTATTGAGGGAGGAGCCAGAGCGGGTCTTGTTGCACCGGACGATACTACCTTTAATTATTTAAGAGGTAGGATCTTTTCACCCCGGAATGAATCATTTGAACGCATGATACATGATTGGAAAGGTCTGAGATCAGACAACGGAGCAAAATATGATAGAACCTTTTCTATCAATATAGATAATCTTGCTCCACAAGTTACTTGGGGTACTAATCCTGCAATGACTGTTGATGTCGATTCGGTCATTCCTACTCCAGACGAGTATTCTAAAGGAAACGATGAGGAAAAGAAATCTGCTATTAAAGCTCTCAAATATATGGATTTAGAACCTGGAATACCAATTACAGATATTTCAATTGATAGAGTATTCATTGGTTCATGCACTAATGCAAGACTAGAGGATTTGATGGAAGCATCAGAGGCTGTGAAGGGAAAAAAGGTATCAGATAGTGTTAAAGCTATGGTCGTTCCTGGATCTCAGCAAGTAAAACATGCCGCAGAAAAATTGGGATTGGATAAGATATTTACCAATGCTGGTTTTGAGTGGAGAGAACCTGGATGTAGTATGTGTTTAGGAATGAATCCTGATATACTTAAAGCAGGAGAAAGATGCGCTAGCACTTCTAATAGAAATTTTGAGGGGCGTCAAGGAACTGGCGGTCGGACTCATCTTGTCAGTCCAATAATGGCCGCAGCAGCGGCAATAGCTGGTAAATTTGTTGATGTAAGGGAGTGGGTTTAGCTCAATCTTATTTGTAAAGGATATACAGAGTAAAGTAGAGGTGTATTTTGATGGAACCATTTAGAAATCTTGCTAGTAAAGTTGTGCCACTGGATATAGCTAATATCGATACCGATCAGATTATTCCTAAACAATTCTTGAAACTTTTGGGCAAAACAGGATATGGCCAATATTTATTTTTTAATTGGCGTTATGATGAGAATGGAAATCCAACAGAGAATTTTGTATTAAATTTACCAAAGTTTAAGGGAAGACAAATACTTTTGACACGTGAAAATTTTGGAATAGGCAGCTCGAGAGAGCATGCCGTTTGGGCTCTTAAAGATTACGGGTTCAAAGTTGTTATTGGAGTTTCTTTTGCGGATATTTTTTATAATAATTGCACTAAAAATGGGGTCTTGGTTATCAAATTGGATAAAAATACGATTGACGATTTTTTTTCTACCAAGACAGACGATGACTTTGAAATAGATTTAGCTCAACAACAAATAAGGATAAATTCGACCATCTATTCGTTTGAAATAGATCCAACTATTAAAAATTCATTGGAAAGTGGAATTGATGAAATATCAAAGACTCTGCAGTTAGAAAGCCGTATTAAAAAGTATGAAGACAAAAAGAATCTTACCGTTCAGCCTAATACAATATTATAAACATTTAGGTAAATTGTTATCATAAATAATATGATAATATTTGCATGACGAAAATTTAAGGCTGAAACCTAATTAAATTTACTATTATACCAATTGAAGAGTTTCTTATAAGATATAAAATACTGCTTTTAAGATATGAAAATAGTTACACTAAATTTGTATGTATTTTTTGTCCTAACAGCTGTTCTAGTTACCGGAAGCTTGGTTACGTCACAAACAACATTTTCATCCGCTCAAATTGTTGATCCCAAAAATGTGTATTCAATTTCAAAGTCAAACTATGCACATTCAGTAGATACGTTTGTTTGGTCCTCACCTTCGACCTCCTCTTCCTTCTCTTCTTCTACTACCATCCCCCCTACTATTGCCAACGCAGCAACTTCCTCTTCTATTAATGCTGAAATGTCTGATGTCCTAACTGCAAGCTTTACTAATATTATAGATACGCAAATTTACACTGGTTTAGACCGGTTAACCAACTAACCGGTAATAATCTTCTGTTTTATTAGTTTGTCAATTTGATATTCTTGAGCACCCTATCAAAGACAATAACATATTTGTCATATTGGTCTTGTTCTGCTAGAAGTGAAAATATGTAAATACCACTGTTAGTGGTCAAAAATACTTGTTTAGTTTTAAATAACAACCCGGCGTCGGCAAAGCTGTATACTATACTCTCAGCCGAAATCTTGGAATTATCTAAAATTATGGAAGACATGTTTTCAAACCTAAAATTGTCGTATTGATTTCCTAATTTTTCCACAATATCTTGTGTATCAACACCATCTTCCATGGATATATTATTTGTAGGTCTCTGAACACTTAGGACGATATTTTCTTGAAATAAATCACTAGGATTTTCTTTTGGGGAAAGAAATACAATATTATTAGTAGTCTGATTAACTTGCCTTGTTTTATCTTCTATGATTTGCCATCCAGTGGGAATTTTGGTATTTAGGTTACTTCCATCGCTATTATTGCTGGTGTAATTGATCCAACCTGTTTCTTGCGAAACTGTTTCTTGAGCAAATGCAGAATTGTTAAAGTAAATAAAGGAAAAATCAATCTTAGTACTTTCTGAATTTGGATTTTCAATCATATTGACAAACATGAGAATAATTAGAAAACAAGGAAAGAAAATAATAATCGCTAAATTGGCTTTCCCTAGCATCTGCATAATACAACTATTATTCTATTATAATTAGTATTTTATTACGTTTCTACTGGATATTTCTTATATTATCATAATCAATAGGTTCATATGATAATCTACTCCTGTTCTAAGTTATTTGGGTATTTTCCGATATGACTTGTATAAAAGTCCTAATGTGGGTATTTTTGCTAAATCTAACGACAAGTTGGTACTACTTCCCCATGGGTATGCTGAAACAAAGCTGAAAAAAATTACAGAAATCCTGGAATCAGAACCTCTTTTCGTTTCTATAGCAGGAAACAGGATAATAGGTCCTATGGTGGTTTTAAATAATACTGGGATGATACTCCCCTCTACAGCATCAGATGATGAACTCATTTATCTAAAAAGCATTACAGGATTAAATGTAGCGAAGCTTGATTCGAAATACACTGCTGTAGGCAATCTTATTTCAGCTAATGATAATGGGGCAATAGTGTCTCCATTGTTTAAAAATGAGCTTGATAAGCAGATCGGTGATGTTTTAGGAGTTGAAGCTCATACTATGTCAGTAGCCGATTTTAATCAAACTGGCTCAATAATTGTAGCTACAAATACCGGTGCTGCCGTACATCCCAAGGCTACAGAAGAAGAAATTAAAATTATCTCATCTGTACTAAAAGTGGAGGTCGAACCTTTAACCATAAATGGTGGAATTCCGTATTTATCATCGGGAATAGTTTGGAATTCAAAATCTCTGATTGTAGGGAGTTTAACAACAGGACCAGAATTGATAATGCTTAGTCGAGCCTTTAAAATGTAGGTTATATAGATTTCAAATACTATAGTTCAATTTAGTCTCAAGAATATCAAGATTTATATCCAAAAATCTTTTGCGTGTTTTAATCACGTGACTATTTAATAAGAATGTGATAACCTCATACTGATCGACTATCATATAAGTAACAAATAACATATACTTTCTTTTCATTCGTATTGTATTGCAGTAAAGTTGTAATTTGAGAAATAAAGAGAAAATTTGGTAATATTCTCCTTCAATTATTTTTCTAAGGGTTGAATTTTTTTATAGTTTTGAGAATATTTTTTGAAGCCTTTCTAATCCCTTTCAATTCTTTTAGAACTTGTTTCTCATAATAGGATAGTTGCTCATTATCTTTGTCATCTTTCTTTAGCTTATCTAGCTTCAGAGGCAAGATGCTATCACCTTCATTCTTTGTAGAACCAGAAGCATCATCTTTGTTATCTTTTTTGGTTTTTGAATTATTGGTTTTAGGTGCAGTGGAAGCTGTTAGATTTGCAGTTGATTTTGAAGCTGTTGACTCTATTGGTGAAGCCTTTTTGGTATTCTTTGTAGAACCAGAAGCATCATCTTTGTTATCTTTTTTGGTTTTTGAATCTGTTGACCTTTTGGTACTATTACTATTGCTTATCATGATAACTGTATCTTATGTTCATAATAAATATCTTAATTATTGTCATTTCATTTATCCCGAAATTGACAGACAGTTATAGACAATAAACGATAATTACACTTTGCATATTAAAATTATCGCTAAAAATGAGAAACAAATTTTCTTAATATCGACTCTGTTAGAAATCCTGGAACCTACTGGAATTTTCGCGAATAATTAGGAACAATACATAGGTTGGAATTGTTTTTGTCAATACCTGATAGAGTGGAGTAGAAAATATTAATCGTCGGCTATTATCAAAATGAATCGGATTTATTTGATCGCTTTAAAGTTGTTGCATAATGGCATTACACTAACAAATATGAAAGATTGTGATCCTAATATTACACTGACATTCACTTAGACTATATACAAAATGACTATTAGAACTACACAAGTACACTAAACATGAATCCTCAAGATATCATGAATTGTAACACGGATGAGCTAACTAGATTAAAAGACAGTTATAAATATATTAATTCAAACTATGAAACTTTTAAAAAATACTATAAGAATCAATTTGTCGCAGTCAAAGATACCGAATATTTTGACAACGACAGTAACTTGGAGAAGTTAGTTGAAAGGATAACACTTAGCAACACTAACAAACTAATAGCAATAGAATTTATCCATCCATAAAATCATACCAAAAACAATTTCAACTACTAAAAGCTGAAACTCTTTTCAGATTTCACTAGTCATTTCTTTGGCTGGGTAAGTCATTAACTTTGGGCATAATAAACAGTTAAAAAAAGATTTTATTATCTATAAATACTAGATGATTGACGATCTATTTCTAAATTTGAATGGTAGGTATCACTATACACTACTTCATCTCTAGGAATTTCGATTTCCTTTACCGTAACAGTTAATGGTGTTAAATCTATAACATATTTTCTATTGCAGTTAATGTTATAAACTGACGTATATTCAAACTTGCCAGTCTTTTCAAATCTTATCTCATGCCCATGGATATCTATAAAAGTTTCATTCAGAATTTCTGATGCTTTTAAACGTAATCCGTCAATCATTTTTCTCATTTTGTCGTTAAATTTATATCTAAACTATACTTATTATTTTATTTCAATATAGATCTCGTAGAACATGATGATACCAAGATCAATATTTCTATTTGTTTATATGTTGATGTTCTGAAAGGAATTATAACCATATTTGGTACCAATTTCAAATTAATCAAAAAAACATATGAAGATTAAAATTAAATTTTTGTCATCATCAAGCCTGTAATTTAGTTGATTCCTAGATATCAAATATACGGCTTCAGCGCGATGATTACAAGCTTAGTAACACGGTTTTGATGAATACTATTATATCCTATGATTAACTGATATAGAGATTTAATTGAGTGGAAATATCCACAAAAAGCTTTTCTAATCTAGCTCCGAACCACATTTAAAGCATTTGAGATTGCCAACTATGTATTCATCCATTCTAAAGCCGCATTTTATACAATCAATATTGTGTTTTCCATATCTTTCATCAGATCTATGAGAATTCACTAGTTCTTCTAACTTGATGCACTGAAACAACAAATTAGGAATGACAATAATTTTCATTCTACCAATTATGGAAACAAATTTCTATTAATGATTGTCAATATATTTTAAATGATTCTATATAGTTAAGGGTGATAATCTGATTCGTTAGATCGATTAAAAGTACAATATAGTATATTATCTGGTAATTTCTTTACTAAAAGTTGTATGTTGGTTTCAATTTATGTGATAATACATGTATGTATGATTACAATTCTCAGGTATCTCATGGTTTCAAACATTCAAAATATATAACAAATAGAGAAATGGACGCCACCTATGCTATTGACTATTTGTTTTCATTGTCGTAGTAGTAGAATTTGAATTTCCAGGTCCTGAAGTAGTTGTAGTAGTGGTAGTAGTGGACTGAGAGCCATTGCCATTTACAGGAGCAGAATTGTTACTATTATTAGAGGCTTGACCTATCGATTCAAAAGTGTTCTCAATATTATTGTTTACAGCATTTTGTATGGAATCTGTTAGACTTTGTGCATGTGCAACTTGTATAATAGATATTAAAATCAAGGCGCCTAGGATATAACTAACGTTCATGGATTGAGATGTGAATTATACTATAAAAAGATACCGGTATCGGCTCTTAAAAGTGATATTTTGATTAGAACTACAATTTGCCTCTATATATCCTATTGTGTAAAGCTTACGTCTCTTGTTTAATAAAACATTTATTTCATTGCAATGACAATTCATGGTAACTCTGATATTTCATTATTGAGTATGGATATTACATCTGTAAATGAATACTTTATAATTTGTTCATTTCTTACATGTTTTGGAATTTTGTGAACTTGTTTCTTGTAATTGTCTACTGTTTACTTGGTCTAGAAACCAATACTTGATATCCATTAATCAAAAAATAATAATCATCATCATCAGCCATTTTAATATGCTGCAATGGCCGAATTATCAGTATTCTTTGCATAATCCATAAGTAGAGTTACAAGGTTCGAGCGCCAACTCATATGATCTATTTTTGTATTTTAGAAACTGGGTTTCCTGTGAAGAATTAGAACATCATAAAAATATTGCAGAATTAATTTAACAAACCCTGATATTTAATAGTCATCTCATTATATTCATTCAAACTTTTTTCTACAGATTAATGCAATCACTGACGTACCCACA
>LLBZ010018601.1_pt1 | contig 11691 bp, 6 predicted proteins | sample 1489421 | NCBI WGS metagenome assembly LLBZ01 (sample SAMN04092657, study PRJNA295927) | soil metagenome | biome: Soil prokaryotic community; feature: Bulk soil; isolation source: soil from tomato rhizosphere | host: tomato cultivar Moneymaker | place: South Korea | collected 2011-11-01 | reverse complement strand
TTCACGATCACATCCGATGGGTCGATCGATGTGCTCAGCCACAACGGCGCCGGGATCAACGTCACCAATGCGTTCGATGCGATCGCCACTGGGACGATCACCTTCGACGACCAGAGCTCGGGAGCGCTGCTGACTGTCCCGACTCTCGATCTAACTGCGGCGAACATCGTGCTCGACTGGGCGTTCGACACGACCGACGCCTTCCTGACGGTCAACGGCGACTATGCGGTCAATGGCCTTCCGTTCGCCAGCAACGCGTTGACCATCACCGCGGCCGGCGACCTGACGGGCGGCAACCTCGTTTATGGTTCGAACCTGGTGCTCGACGCCGGCGGCGGGCTGGCGATGGGCAGCATCAATGCGGCGGGCAACCTCGACCTTTTCGCAACGGGCGACATCGGCACGGGCAATCTCGCCGCGGGCGGGAGCATTTTCGCCAGCGCGGGCGGCAGCCTGCTTGCCCAGGCGGTCAGCGCTGGGGGCGACATCCTCCTCGACGCCTTCACCACCCTGACCACCGGCGCCCTCAGCGCGCCCGGCAACATCGATCTCGACACGTTCGGCGACATCGTCTTCGGCAACGTCACCGCCGGCGACTTCGAATTCGAGAGCGATGCTTCCGTGACCGGCCAGAACATCGCCGCGGTCAACCATGTCGGCGGCGAGGCCGAGGGCGCGATCCAGCTCGGCGACATTTCGGTGAGCGCGGGCGTGGTTCCGCCGGGCGAATTCTCCATCGGAATGTCCTCGGCGACCTCGATCGACGTCGGCGACGTCAGCGGGCCGGGCCGGGTCGGCTTCGCGACGCTCGGCGATTTCACCGGCGGGGCGCTGACCGGCGGCGAGCTGGCGATGCTGCTGGTCGGCGGTGACATCAATGTCGGGGCGATCACCACCGCTTCGACCGGACGGGTCTATCTCGCCGATTCGTCGATGTTCATCCTCGGCGGCGGCGGGAGCAACACCACCGAGTTCAACGCGGACATCATCCTCCCGCTGCCGCCGGTCGCCACCGGCGGATCGATCGCGATCACCGGCCCGGTCTCGACCGGCCGGATGCAGGCCGCGGCTGGCACCGACATCACGTCCGGCAATTTGACCGGCACGGGTCCGATCGAATTGAGCGCGGGCGGCGATCTCGGCGCCGGGGCAATCAGCTCGGGCGCCGCCGTCACTCTGGCCGCCGGGGGCGGGCTGACCACCAGCGATCTCGACGCCGCGACGGCGATCAACGTCGCGGCCAGCGGCAACCTGCTGGTCGGCGACGCGTCGGCCGGCCAATCGATTGCGCTCGCGGGCGGCGGCAACGCGGCGACCGGCAGCCTCGACGCGGGGCAGACGGTCGCGGTCACGGCTGGCAGCGGCCTGCTGGTCGGCAACGTCGACGCGAACGCCGCGACGTTCACGGCCGGGGGGCTGGCGAGCTTCCTCGGGGCGGTCTCCGTCCCGACGATCACCGTAACGTCGAGCGATATCGACGTCGGCACGGGCGGATCGCTCGGAGTGGCGGGAGTCACCGGGCTGCTGACGCTCAATGCCGTGAGCAGCGGCGCGCCGGTGGTGATCGGCGATGGCGCTGCGGCGCCGGGCCAATATCATCTCGGCGGCGAGGCCGGCGACATCCGCGCCGCCACGCTCGTGGTCAACGCGGCCAACGCCGACGTCCACCTGCTCGACGTGCAGATCGAGGGCAGCGCCACTCCCGGCGGCGGCAACGGCGATGTGACTCTGAACACCGGCGGATCGGTTTTCGTCCTTGGGCAGGTGGACTTCACCGACGCCGGGGCGGGCGACTCGCTCACGGTCAATGCCGGCGATTCGATCCAGGTGGTGACGGATTCGGGCGGGATTGCGATCACCGATGTCGATGGCGATCCCACCGGCACGCTCGCGCTCACCGCGCACGACATCTGGGTCGCGGACCAGGCGACGCTCGACCAGCTCGCCGACGACCCGACCTTCGCCAATGCGATCGACCTGCTGAGCGTCAACAACGGGCCGGTCAATCCGGAGGGCTATCTCGTAGCCGGCGCGCTCGAGGTCACGATGCTCGGCAGCAGCTTCCTCGTGCAGAACACCGGGACGCCCGACGAGCTTGCCGGCCTCACGGTCGGTGATGGCGGGCTCAGCATCGTCAATGACGGCACCGCCCCGGCGACGGTGATCCTGTTCGGCCGGCAGCAGCGCAACGACGGGACGATCGTCACCGGCGATGCCTTCGCCAATGACGTCCAGCTTTCGGGGCCCGGCGGTTTCTCCGAAAATTCGTTCGTCAATGGCTGCGACGTCGGCGCGGCTTGCGGTGAGCCGCAGCCGCCGCCCGTGCCGCCGGAGGAGGTCCCGGGCGCGGAATCGATCCTCGGGCCGATCGGCCTGATGGACAGCCCGAGCGACCTGCCGTTCGACGAAGGCACCGACGACGGCAGCGGCGGCGGCGACGACGAGGCCGACGAGGAGGAGGAGGCCGCGGACGAGGAGGGTAGCGGCAATGCCGACGCGTCCGTCGGGCTGATCAACACCGGCCCGGTGTCGATCGACCAGCCGGTCGAGGAGCCGGTCACCAGCGGCAGCGACATCCCCGGCGGCGGAAACTGAGCGGAGGTAAGGACATGCACAGGACAGCCTTTGCGATTGCCGCCGCGATCTCGTCGATCGCATTTGCGGCCCCGGCGGGGAGCGCGCCGCTCAGCGTGCGCGACAATTTCCGCATCGGCAGCGGAGGCACGATCTTCTGCTCGGCGCAAAACGCCGCGACCGACAAGGGCCTCTCCGACATGTTCGACGTCGGCTACAGCCTGACCTGCAAGGACGCCGCGCTGCCGGTCGGCAAATTGTACAAGCTGCGCGATCCGAGCGCCGCCGCCGCCCGGCTCGCGGCGCTGCGCGCGGAGCAGGTTGCCTGCGAAGCGCCGGCCGCCGGCGCGGTCAAGGACCTCGGCCGCCTCGAGGTCATCGACTGCAAGCTCAAGGACATGAACGTCGGCTACCGCGTCTATCAATTGAACAAGGGCGGGCGGTTGTTCAGCGTCGAGGGGCTCGCCGGCTACGACAGCGCGCTCCAGCTTGGGCTAAGGAGCATCGTCGCCGACCAGCCCGTCAAGGGCGAAGTGTCGATCGCCACGACCGGAATGGGCGATCCCGCGGCTTTCGCTCGGGTGCAGGCAGGCACGATGGACGCCACCCGTGCGCTGACCGAGGCCTACCGCCGCAACAACGCCGGAAGCTATGCCGAGGCCGCCGAATTCTTCGCCGCGGTGAGCGGCGCGAGCGAAGCTCCCGTCAGCCGCGCAGAGGGCCTCGCCAACGAGGCGCTGCAGAAGTCGAACCTGGGACGCTACGCCGAAGCCGATTCCTTGTTCGCCCGGGCCAACGAGGCGATCGGCAGCGACCCGATCGTCGCCCGGCGGCTGCGCAACTACCGCGCCATGCATCTTCTCAACCAGGGCCGGTCGAAGGATGCGCTCACGGAGCTGGGCAAGGCTCTTCCGAGGGGTGCGGCGGGCACGGCCACGGGCCAGGCCGGCGCCCTCGGGATCAGCGCGGCGACATCCGAGCGGCTGAACGCCGACAGCAAGCTCGGCAAACAGCTCGGAGCCGCGTCGGACGAGCTCCTCCCGCAGGAGAAGATCGCCATCCTCGATGGCCAGGCGCTGCAGCTGCGCGGGACGGCGCTGCGCCTGACGGGCGACAGGCGCGGCGCGACCGAGTCGCTCCACAATGCCGACTCGACGCTTGCCGCCGTGCGTGGCGGAAAGGTCGTGTCGATCGTCTGGATGCGCGCGCAGATCCTCAGCGACCTCGCCGCGATCGCCGAAGAATCGGGTAATGGAGCCGAGGCCAACCGGCTGTACCGGCAGGGCGTCGCGGTGCTCGAGGCGAGCTATCCCGATTCCGCCGCGCTGCTGAACGCGCGGGCGCGGCTCGCGGGCTATCTCGCGCGCAGCGGCGACGTGGCGACGGCCGAAGCGATGTTCCGCGACATCGTCCATTCGCAGCCGGACACCAGCAACCTGCCGCCCTCGTTCGCCCAGGTGCTTCGTCCCTATGTCGACATCCTGCTGGCGAGGGGCGATCCGGCGGCGACCGCGGAAATCTTCGCGGCGACGCAGCTGATGGTCCGGCCGGGGCTTGCGCAGACGCAGGCTGTGCTGGCCCGCGAGCTCAGCGGAGGCACGGGCGAGGCGGCGCGCCTGTTCCGCCAGTCGGTCACCCTGACCCGCCAGATCGAGCGTGCGCGAGTCGCGCTCGCTCGGCTCGAGGACAGTCCGAGGCTCGCTCCCGAGGAGATGATCCGGGCGCGCGCGCTCCGCGCCTCGATCCGGGAAGCGGAGAGCCAGCAGACCGCGAGCCAGTCGGCGCTCGCCGGCTTCCCGCGCTACCGCGCCGTCGCGGGCGAGGTGATGCCGCTCGCCGACCTGCAGAAGGCGCTGCGCGACGGCGAAGGCTATTACCGGATGACGATCGTCGGCGACCATGGCTACGCCTTCCTCGTCACGCCCCGATCGGCGCGGGCGGCGAAGCTGGAGGCGACCGGCAAGCAGCTCGCCGAGCAGGTCGATGCCTTGCGCGAGACCATCTCGGCGCTCGAGAACGGGCAGCGCACGACCTACGCATTCGACGTCGGCCTGTCGCACCAGCTCTACACCGAATTGTTCGGCCCGTTCGGCGCGGAAGTCGCCAGCGTCAGGCATCTCATCTTCGAGCCCGACGGCGCGATGCTCAGCCTTCCGCCGAACCTGCTGGTCATGGACCAGGCGTCGGTCGATGCCTATCGGAAGCGCGCCGCCGCCGGGGGCGATGCCGAATTCGACTTCCGCGGAGTGAATTGGCTCGGCCGCGACCGCGACATCAGCACGTCCGTATCGCCGCGGTCCTTCGCCGACCTGCGCGCGGCGCCGCCGGCGGCCGGGCGCAAACTGTATCTCGGGCTCGGCGAGAACAGCCCGCCCGAAGGCGGCGATCTCGTCGTGCCGGCCGCCGCCGACCGCGACTGCATCCTCCCGCTCTCGTCCTGGGCCCACCCGATCTCGGCCAGCGAGCTGCAGGTCGCGGGCAACATCTTCTCGGGGATCGACCCCAACGGGGTGCAGATCGTCACCCGCGACCAGTTCACCGATACCGGGCTCGAGGCGCGGACCGACCTTGGCGACTATCGCATCGTCCACTTCGCGACCCACGGCGTGGTGACCGCGCGGGCGCCCAAGTGCCCGGCCCAGCCGGCATTGCTGACCAGCTTCGGCGGCAGCGGCTCGGACGGACTGCTGACCTTCCGCGAGATTTTCGATCTCAACCTCGACGCCGACCTCGTCATCCTTTCGGCCTGCGACACGGCCGGCAAGGCGACCGCCGCGGCGACCCGCTCCGTCGGCCTTTCGACCGGCGGCGACGTCGCGCTCGACGGGCTCGTCCGGGCTTTCGTCGGTGCGGGAGGGCGACTCGTGCTGGCGAGCCATTGGCCGGTGCCCGACGACTACAACGCGACCCAGCGGTTGATCACCGGATTGTTTTCGGCGCCGCCGGGGACTCCGACGGTCGCCGCGCTCAGGCTATCGCAGCGCCAGCTGATGGACGATGCGAATACGTCGCATCCTTTCTACTGGTCGGCATTTGCCGCGGTCGGCGACGGGGAAATCCCGGTGATCCGCGCCAGGCCGCAGATCGCCCAGGCGCACTAGGGACGAGGCTTATCGCTCGGACTGGCCGCCGCAGCGGCAGGTCGTGACTCGCGCCGCGCGGGGGCGTTTGGCCGGAGTCGCGGGAGCGGCCGACTCGGCCGGCATGGGCGTCCGGACCTGATCGGCCGAGGCGAGCACGACGGGCTTCGGGGAGCTTGCGGGCTGGGCCTGCTCGCGCGCGGTGGGCGCAGCGGGCTGCGCAGGCTCGGCGGCGCCCGCGGCAGCCCCCGTCACGGCGGCGATCGAAGCAATCAGCAGACAGCGGCTGCGCATGGCCCGGCCCTCCATCACTTGGGCGCGGATAAGGCGGGGATGGTTGCGAATTGCCTCGCGCGCGTGGTTAAGACCGCCGCAGCAAATATGTTGGGGCGAGCGTCAAGACGGCTAAAAAACGTTCAAAATCCGCGATCTAACAGCAGCAATGCCAACTCTGGGGCAACCAATGATTCATTGACTCTTTATTAACCGAGAGTCAGAAGCCGACTGCTCAAAAAGCAGGGGGTATCAATGGCTACCGCTCTTTCCCACAAGCAGAAGATGTATCTCACCACCGCCGGCGTGCTTGCCTTCGGCGTGGCAGCCTACGGGCTGGGCAGGGTGTATCCGCCGCTCGGACCGAGCGCCGGCACGATCGCTCCGGCACAACGCTATGTGTCGAGCCAGGTCGGCGAAGGAGACGTCACGCTCGGCGACACGTCCGTTCCCGAGCTGATGCAGACCGACGCGTTCGAGCTGATGGTCAAGGATCCGAGCTTCCGGGCGTTGGCCAGCGATCCGGGCTTCGCGCAGCTGGTGCGCAATCCGCAGGCGTTCGCGGCTCTGACGAGCAATGCGAGCGCCTTCGCCCAGCTGCTCAAGAATCCGCAGGCGTTCGACGCGGCGGTGCAAAGCGCGGCGGCGATCTCCGCCGCTTCTTCGCGCCCCAGCGCGGCGAACGCACAGGTGCTGAACCTGATGGCGGCGAACTCGCAGGCCTTCTCGCAGCTCGCCAACTATCCGCAGGCTTTCGCTGCGATCGCGGCGAGCCCGCAGGCCTTCGCGGCGCTGACCAACCATCCGCAGGCTTTCGCGGCAATGGTCAACCAGCCGCAGGCGTTCGCCCAGTTCGCCGGCAACGTCGGGTCGTTCAAGCAGGCGGCGCTGACCGGCGGCAATCCGGCGATCAAGGCCAACGCCCAGGCGTTCGCCAACCTTGCGAACGATGCCCAGGCGATGGCGGCGCTGACCAGCAACGCGCAGGCCTTCGCGCAGCTGACCCGAAACGCCCAGGCATTCCAGGCACTGACCGCGAATGCGGCCAATTTGCGCTTCGCGGCGCAAGCGGCCGCGGCGATGTCGCAGAATGCCAATGCGTTCGCCAGGTTCGGCGGCAACGCCAAGGCGCTCGTGGCTGCGTCCCAGGCCGCGCAGGCGTTCAACAGCGCGTCGGCGGCGGCGTCCCTGTCCACCCAGGCCAACTTCAATGCCCAGGCCTTCGCGGCGCTGACCCGCAATCCGCAGGCGTTTGCGGCGATCACGTCGAATCCGCAGGCGTTCGCGCAGCTGACCAGAAACCCGCAGGCGCTGGCCGCATTCTCGCGCAACGCCAATGCGTTCGCTCAGCTGTCGGGGAATGCCAATTTCATGGCCTTGGCGCAGAGCCCGGCGTTCGCAGCGGCGCTGCAGAGTCCAGGCTTCGCCCAGGCAATTAACAACGCCAACTGACGCGTTTCGCCGAAAGGCGAGTTGAGGGGGGCACATGGGGGTAAGGCGCGGGCCGCGCCAATTGCTGCGGGGCGCGGTCGCGGCGCTGCTTCTGGGCGCGGCTCCGGCCGCATATGCGCAGGCCGCGCCCGAGCCCAATGCCCCGCCTCCCGACACGACGACGGTCCAGGAGCCGCTGCCGCAGCCGGACGCTCCGCCCGAGGAGCCGGCGCCGAAAGAGCCGGTCCAGCAGGAAGGCCCGGCACACGTCCCGCCCGACGCTTCGGGCATCGACCTGTCGACCCTCGAGACGCGCGATCTCTCGCTGCTCTATTTCGACCCGGTCCAGACCTATCTGACGCCGTACATCGCGCGCGCCTACGAGAATGCGCTGCAGTTCCACGAGAAGAAGTTCGGCTGGAGGCCGTGGGAGCGCACGACCGTGCTGCTCAAGGACTTCAGCGACTATGGCAACGCCGGGGCGCGCTCGTCGCCGAACAACGCGCTGCTGCTCGACGTCGCCCCGCTGTCGATCTCGATGGAGACCTTCACTCCGGGCGAGCGCTTCTTCACCATCATCAACCACGAGGTCGCCCACGTCGCGACGATGGACGTGTGGAACCGCCAGGACGCGTTCTGGCGCAAGTTCCTTCATGGCAAGCCATCGCCCATCCAGGAGCATCCGGAATCGATCCTGTGGAACTACCTCGCCACGCCGCGGAACAACGTGCCGCGCTGGTATCTGGAGGGCAGCGCGGTCTTCTTCGAAACCTGGATGTCGGGCGGGTTCGGCCGAGCGCAGGGCGCCTATGACGAGATGGTGTTTCGCGCCAAGGTGCGCGACGACGACCAATTCTATTCGCCGCTGGGCCTCGAATCGGAAGGCATCGCCGTCGACTTCCAGGTCGGTGTCAACGATTACCTCTACGGGACGCGCTTCTTCTCCTATCTCGCATTGACCTACGGGCCGGAGAAAGCGGTCGAGTGGCTCCGCCGCCGGGAGGGAAGCAAGGCCTTTTACGCGGCGCAGTTCAAGCATGTCTTCGGTCGTCGGCTCGACGACGTGTGGGATGACTGGATCGCCTACGAGCACGAGTTCCAGAAGGCGAACCTCGCCAAGCTGTCGCAATATCCGCTGACTGAGACGGTGAAGCTGAGCCCGAACGGGCTGGGGTCGATCTCGCGCGGCTTCGTCGACCCGAAGACCAACAGCCTGATCGCCGCCTACCGCTATCCCGGAGTGATCGGCTTTGTCGGCCGGCTCGACCTTGCCACCGGCAAGCTGACGCCGCTGCAAGAGCTCAAGGGCATGATGCTCTACAAGGTCACCAGCACGGCCTTCGACCCCGACGCCCGGACGCTTTATTACACCGAGGACAATTACGCCTTCCGCGACCTGCTCGCGGTCAACGTCGACACTGGCAAGAAGCGCATGCTGATGCGCGATGCGCGGATCGGCGACATGGTCGTCAACCCGATCGACAAGTCGCTGTGGGGAATCCGCCACCAGAACGGCTATGCGACCATCGTCCGGCTGCCCGCGCCCTACACCGCCTTCAACCAGATCCACACGTTCAAGTACGGCCAGACCCCCTTCGACCTCGACATCTCGCCCGACGGGTCGCTGATCTCGGCCTCGTTCGGGGAGATCAACGGAACCCAGTCGGTACGCGTGTGGCGGCTCGATTCGCTGCAGACCGGCGGCGAGCCGATGGAGGTCGCGCGGCTCGACATGCCGCCGTCCACCCCCGAAGGCTTCGTCTTCGCGCCGGACGGCAAGAGCCTCTACGGAACCTCCTATTACACCGGCGCCTCGAACGTCTTTCGGTTCGACCTTCAGACGCAAAAGTTCGAGGCCGTGAGCAACTCGTCCACGGGTTTCTTCCGGCCCGACCCGCAGCCGGACGGATCGCTCATCGCCTACGAATATAGCGGCCAGGGGCTGCAGCCGGTGCGGTTTACGCCGCAGGTGCGCGACGACCTCGGCACCGTCGAATTCTTCGGCACGCAGGTGCTCAACAAATATCCGGAGCTCAAGCAATGGGGCGTCGGCTCGCCGGCCAAGGTCCCGCTGGAGCAGATGATCACCGAGCGCGGCAAATACAGCCCGGGCGGACGGATGAAGCTCGCCGGCATCTATCCCATCGTCGAGGGTTACAAGGGCGCGATCTCGCCGGGCTATTTCATCCACTTCGAAGACCCGATGCAGTTCCAGCAGATCAACGCGAGCATCAGCGTGTCACCGTTCGACCAGATGCCGCGCCGCGACCGGCTGCACGCCAAGTTCCAGCTAAAGACGCTGAACTGGGACTTGCGCTACCAGCACAATGGCGCCGATTTCTACGACCTGTTCGGCCCGGTCGAGCGCAGCCGCCGCGGCGATTTCCTGATCGCCGAATACAACAAGACCACGATCTACGATCCGCCGCGCCAGCTCGACCTGTTCGGCTCGGCCGCTTTCTATCTCGGGCTCGAGCGGCTGCCGAACGCGCAGAACATTGCGGGCCCCAAGAACATCGCCTCGTTTGAGCTGGGCGCGCGCTACACCAATACGCGAAGGGCGCTGGGCGGGGTCGATCATGAAAAGGGCATCGCATGGCGCGCCCTCGGCGACCTCGACGTCGCCCAGGGCGAGCTCTTTCCCAAGCTTCACGGCGGGGTCGATTACGGCGTTCCGCTGCCGTTCCCCAACAGCTCGGTCTGGCTCTACGCCCATGCCGGGACCGCCTGGGGCGAGCGTCTGCACCCGCTCGCGGCATTCTACTTCGGCTCGTTCCGCAACAACTATGTCGATAACCGGCCGGAGAAGCGCTACCGCGAAATGGAGAGCTTCCCCGGCTTCGAGATCGACGAGATCGCGGCGCGCAAGTTCGCCAAGCTGACCGGAGAGGTGAACCTCCCGCCGATCCGCTTCGCCGAGGTCGGGACGCCCGCCTTCTTTCTCAGCTATTTGCGGCCAGCCGTCTTCGCCGGAGCGATGGCCGCGCAAAGCCCGAACGGCGATGGCCATCATTACATGGACGTCGGCGCGCAGCTCGACCTCAACTTCACCGTCGCGCTGCGGTTGCCGATGGTCCTTTCCGTGGGCGCCGCCAGCGGCTGGGTCGACGGCGACTACCGCAAGACCGAGTGGCTTGCGTCGCTCAAGATCATGTAAGCTTCGGCCCAATGATCGCTCTCCAGGCCAGCCATTGGATTCTCGCGCTCGTCCCGGTTCTGGTGATGCTCGCGATCTTCGTCTGGTTCGACGCCTTCAAGCTGATGAACCTGCGGGAGATCCTCCTGCTCCTCGTCCTCGGCGGGGTCGGCGCGATCGCCTCCTATCCGGTCAGCGGCCGCCTGCTCGACACGCTGCCAATCGGCTTTTCCAACTACAGCCGCTTCGTCGCGCCGTGGATCGAGGAGGCGATCAAGGCCGTGCTGGTCATCCTCCTGTTTCGCTTCAACCGCATCGGCTTCAAGCTCGACGCGGTGATCTCCGGCTTCGCGCTGGGGGCCGGCTTCTCGGTCGTCGAGAACATCATCTACCTCGTGCGGTTGTCCGAATATGGGGCCGGGACGTGGCTGGTGCGCGGGCTCGGGACGGCGGTGATGCATGGGCTGACGCTGGCGATCGTCGCCGCCACCGCGCACGAATTCGCCGAGCGCGAGACCCGCGATGCGGCGGGCGACTTCAACTTCAATCCGCTGTGGTTCGCGCCCGGCTATCTGATCGCGGTCCTCATCCACGGCGTCTTCAACCAATTCCCGGAACAGCCCTTGATCGCGATGCTCGGCGCGGCGGTGCTCGCCCCGGTGACGATCCTCGCCATCTTCCAGTTCGGCACGACCGAAGCCCAGGCCTGGCTGAAGGAGGAGCATGCGCAGCACAAGGCGCAGCTCGAAACGCTGCGCGCCGGCAATTTCCCCGAAAGCCCGAGCGGGCAGCGGATCGCGGCGCTGGCCGGCCGGGTCGGTCCGGAAGGGGCGAAGCGCATCCGCCGCTATTGGGAGTTGCAGGCGTGGCTCGTCGCCGAGGCCGAGGAGACGCTGATGGAGGAGGAGGCCGGCGACGTGGCGATGGACAAGGCCGACGTGCGCGCCGCGTTCCACGAGCTCGAGGGGCTTCGCCGGGCACTGGGAAAAAGCACCTTCACGGCGCTCAAGGCGCTGCTCCCGTTCAGCCGCAACGATTATTGGGAAGTCGCCGAGCTCAAGCAGCGGGTGAGCCGCGACTGAGCCCCTTGTCCGGCGCGGCCCAAGCCGTTAGCTGGCGCCGCTTTCCTTCTTCACGAAAGACCGTTCCCCATGCCCCGGGTAGCCCCGCGCTTGGATGGCGGAGAGGGTGGGATTC
>LLBZ010006764.1_pt4 | contig 11706 bp, 7 predicted proteins | sample 1489421 | NCBI WGS metagenome assembly LLBZ01 (sample SAMN04092657, study PRJNA295927) | soil metagenome | biome: Soil prokaryotic community; feature: Bulk soil; isolation source: soil from tomato rhizosphere | host: tomato cultivar Moneymaker | place: South Korea | collected 2011-11-01 | reverse complement strand
CTCGTACATTCCCTTTCTTTCACCCCGGTTCATTGGGGTTCCTCAAGAGCGGCGATTTTTTTCGGGTGTGCAGTTGAATGTCATTTACCGGCGTCATGAAAAGGATGTGCCGATCCAGGGTAGTTTCTATGGAGCGATGGGCCTTCTGCGTTCGGATCTGCTCCTGGAGATGCCGCTATCACTAAAGGGAAATCTTGTTGCCACAAAATATCTGCCACCAGCTTTAGGTGTACTTTACTTGCTTTATCCCGATTATCCTGACGTCAATAATTACCTGAAGCTCACCACTAGTGGAGAACTGGAAATCCGGTATCAGAAGAAGGCCCTGGGGAAAGTTGAAAGACAGATCATCTCTTCGTTCCGGAGTTTGGGTTGTCTTTCGTTGCCTTCTTTGTGTAAGTACCCAGCGCCCGGAAACAGTTTTCATTATGCGGGAACGCTTCCCATGAAGGCTCAACCCCGTAATAAATTCGAGACGTCGGCGAATGGGCTTCTATTCGGAACGGGTCACGTCTACGTCGTAGACGGTGCTAACTTTTCTTCGTTACCTTCTAAAAACCATACATTCACGATCATGGCTAACGCGATGAGAATTGCACACCATGTTAGACGGGAGCTTTCGTCGTGAAGGTGTTCGTTACGGGAATAGCGGGTTTCATTGGTTCAGCTTTAGCTGAGCACCTCTCGGAGCGGGGACACAATGTGATCGGTTCCGTCAGCAGTGCAGAAAAGATGGCTGCCGCCTCTCGCTATACCGAGCAATGCTTTGTGATGCCACTTAATGAAGAGTTCGATCCGAACAATTTTCGCGGTGTTAATACCATGGTTCACTGCGCGCATGATTTAAGAGCAGGGAAGTCGGCGATTAACAAAGAAGGTACGGAGAAGTTTGCGCTTGCGGCGATGGTTGAAGGCGTCAAGCACCAAGTTTATATCGGGTCTTACTCGGCCCACGAGCAAGCCACCAGTGAATACGGAAAGACAAAATTAGTGTTGGAAAAGTTCTTTCTAAATCTTGGGCAGACTGTTGTAAAACCAGGTGTGGTTGTAGGAAACGGCGGTATTTTTCAAAAGATGAGCGCGTTTGTTCAAAAGTATCCCGTGGTGCCTTTGATTGATGGCGGCAGAGGACGAATGCCGATAGTGGGCATCCGGGATCTCACGGGAGCCTTAGCTCAGTTGGTAGAGCAACCGAGGCCGGGTTGTTTCCGTTTGTATAACGAGGAGCAGGTAACCTTCAAAGAACTGCTGGACGAAATCAAGAAGACCGGCAAATCTAAGGCAGTGACGATTGCCGTGCCTTATCAAGCTGTTTATGTCGGCTTATGGCTCGCGGGTAAGTTGAGGCTACCCCTCCAGGTTGACCTCGGTAACTTACAGGGATTCAAAGCAAATCAATCGATTCAGGAAGGGAGTGATTTAGACCAGTTCATTCCGCACCCATCCAGCCTTTCCGAGGTGGTTATGAGCGCAGTTCATAAACAGCGACGTGATTTACCGAAAGGAAGTCAGCTAAATGACTCTCACAACTGACGGGAGTGTTGCTCGTGATCGAGTCGAAAGGCTCAACCCCTCACGAATTACTTTAGTACTTCTAATAGCCGGCATCGTGATCCTTATACTTTCACGGTTATGGCATCTTTCTTTTTACTCACTGGACGGAGATGAGATCTTTAGCGTTCAGGCAGCCAGACAGAGTTGGTCAAAAATGCTCGAGATGGTTGCGATCGATCTCGTGCACCCGCCGCTGTTCTATGGAGTTTTAAAGATATGGATGGCAATCGGCCCGGAGTCAGTGTTTTGGTGGCGGTTACTGCCCGCTTTGCTCGGAATCGTCAGTGTTGCGCCATTGATAATGATTTGCCGGGAACTTCGATTAGAACGATTCGAAACGGCGATGGTCGTCTTTTTATTTTCAGTCAATGGGTTTTTGATTGGCTACGCCCAGCAAGTGCGCATGTACAGTCTGGTGTTGTTGTGCTCGCTCGTTTCGATTTGGCTTTTCGTTAGGTTTATCAACTCCGCCGCCGACGAACGAAAGACTTTGATCGCGCTGTTCGTCGTTAATCTGGTGGTCGTCTATTCGCACTATTACGGATGGTTCGTTGTTGGTGTTGAGAGTTTGATAGTTGTGATTTGGAATCGTCGTCGCTTGCTCGCGTTTGCGGTGATGGATGTGTTGTTGGCGATTTGCTATGTGCCCTGGGTTCTGGCAGTGATTCACGCCAATCGTGAGCATCCGCTCGCTCCGCACATTAATTGGATCGCACCGCCGTCGATCAGAGAGCTTGTCTGGTTCTATGCACTTCTCAATGGAGCATTCGAATTCCGTCGCAGCACAATGCTCGGTCTGCTGTTGTTTGGTCTCCCCGTTGTGATCACTATATGGACTCTAATAAAAACCAGAAACAATATTGAACTGCGACGATTGCTCTGGTTGTGCCTGTTTGCCTTCCTGCCCGCTCTCCTGGCTTTCTTTATTAGTCGGAGTTGGCGCTCTGTTTGGGGTGAACGACACTTGATCGTCGCGGCAACGCCTTACCTCATGCTAGTGGTCGTGGGAGCGTACCGGCTTCGATCAAGACTGGCGGCCGGCTTAGTGTTGTCAGCCATTCTTCTCTGGTCGACCGTTTCCGGGTTCAGGGTAATCGAGGCGCCAGAGCGAAAACTACAATGGGATTGGCTTGTTGCTGAAATGCTCAAACGGGAATCACAGCCGCCTCAGACAGTCACTGTATTTACTGTCGAACGGTTCGTTTCCATTCCTTTTGAGTTTCATCTGGAGAAGCAGACCAGGTTTCGGGTGGTGGAAGTCGATGATTTCGAGAGTATCAGGGAGCGGCATTTCTGGGTGGCGTTTCGTAATACTACCTGGAAACAAACTCGACAGCCGCAGGATCTTCTCTCGGAGGCTGGCTATCATGTGGGTGAACCGACTCGCATTACAGCCGAGGCTCAGACGATTACGATTTTTCCAGTAGACCGTTGATAAAACTGCACTTGAGCTCGGAATGCCTTACGCTCCACTCCATTCATTATGACCGCTCAAATTGAATAGTATTGACAATCCTTTCGCAAAAGAGGTTTAATTCCGTTGGCTGTTGTTTATCAAATTGACAGCTTCGATCTTTTTCACGATTGCACACGATAAGGGCAAAACTGCTGTGAAGCAGCGACTGCAAAGCCAAGAGTCTTGTTGGGCCGTAGTAATTTCAAACAAGATAGTCTGGTTGCCGAAGGCGATCGAAGTTAACGAACTCCTCGTAGCCTCAGGGGATCCTTTTTCACCGTGTGCATGCGCGCCCACCAGATCACTTGCGCTTGAACAGTTGAAACGCGGCAGGTCATTTGAACTGGTTCGTATCTTCTTTCAGTCTACACACCTGTTGTGTCGGTTAAGGGCTCGCGTGAAAAATTTTTCCGGCGAGCTTCAACGCACAGACTAATCTCAAGGCCATTGCAATCCTACTGTAATGCAAGAGAGTCGAGTGGTCGTGTATGTTCGAACTCGATTTTCTAGCCTAGATTAAAGACTCCAGCAAGTTACGTTTCTAGATCTGGCAATCACCCCAAAATAACGAGAGCCGCAGCCAATACTCAGTCGACATTTGCCTGAGTGGATAAGAGTGTGCGTTCTCGTCGACTGAGGAGTATTGATGAGAACCCCTGATTACCAAGCGGCCCCCTTAACCCATAATTCCTCGATTCGTTATTTACTTCTGATCGCTTTTTTAGTTTTAGTTCCTACATGTGCGCAAGCCGCAACGATTGTTGTACCCGGCGGTGGAGATATACAGGCCGCGATCAATGCTTCTCGTTGTGGAGATACGATTGCTCTCCAGGCAGGCGCCACGTTTCTGCTTAACAATACTTTGGTGGTAGGTAACAAGGGTTGCACTGATTACATTACGATTACTACGACGAATCCCTCCGGTATCCCATCAGCTTTAACAACCGCATATCCAAATTCTTATTCAGCAGGAAGTTTTACACGCCTGACGCCGGCGATGGCGGCCAACATGCCGAAGCTCGTCGGAACCAGCAGCCTTGGGTTACCGATCATCACGCTGGATTCAACTGCTAATCATTGGAAGTTTGTAGGGCTGGAAATAACCACTGACGGCCGCTTTCAAACGACGAGACTAGTGGGCGACACGGCCGCTGCGACCATGGATTCTCTGCCGCACCACATTACCTTCGAGCAGAATTACTTTCACCCACCTGAGGAAGTCGGCGATCTAACAACTAACATTCAATATCGATCGGTTGAGATGGCATTCATTGTCAGCGGTGATAATTTAACGTGGCGATATAACGCTATCCAGGGATTTACAGGCTGGAGTAAGTTTCCTCAGGGTTCATACAGACTGAATGCTAATTCCATCCTCACTGGAATGCTGACAAATGCTTTGATCGAGAATAATCTCCTCGAGGCGAATGGCCAGATATTCCTCAGCGGCGGCGGTTACTTCAATGCGGCTCATCAAGCAAGCGCGACGAATGTAACTTACACATCCGCCACTCTCAACAATACAACCGATCTTGACGTCGGCGATTACTTCGCCATCTATAATCGGCGCTATGCTGATAACCATCTCATTCAGGATCCGAACAGTCCCCAACAACTCATTCCGAGAGTTGGACACTATGTCAATGGAAAAATTACTTCCATAAATCGTTCTACCGGTCAGGTTACGTTTACACACCTTACGGGAGGTCTCGCGTATCGTGTATTCAATTTGAATTTATGGGGTGCAACAGGCGGGACGTTTACCCTGACGTTTATGGGGCAAACTACAGCTCCAATTCCTTACAATGCTACCAACGCTGATTTGGTGACGGCACTGAGCGGCTTATCCAATCTCGATGCGACCGATTTTATGATTCGCAGTAGAGCGCAGGGATGGCCGTATGCTGATTTTGAGATCGTAATCGGCAAAAATAATGACGGCCAGCCTTCCGGACCGTGGCAATACCCGACTCCGATAAATCCTATAACAATAAATTTTCCAAATCTCACCGGCTATGCTAATCCACCGGCGATCCAAGTCCACTCTGCTGAGAGTTTCTCGCCATTAGAGAACAGTGCGGATGGAAAATTGATAGATATTCCGGACGAAGGCGCGAATGTCGTATGGGAAGGATATACCAGCGATAACAATATTATCCGGCGCAATATTATCGCTCATCATCCCGAGTGGACTGCCATGTCAGGGAGTGTCAAAGGCTTCGCTGAAGTCAAAGGAGGCAAGCGAACCATCTTCGACGGCAATATCTTTTCGGGAGAAGGAACGTCGATTATCTGGACAGTAAGAAACCAGGGCGATGGTGGTTCAGGTCCATGGTCTGAGGTGTCCGGATCACGAGTAACCAACAACATCTTCGACATCACCGGCTACACCAACGCTTTCGTATTACAAGACGGCACGTATGAAAACCAGGAAAGCCACGACATCGTGCTTTCGAATAACCTGTTTCTAAATCCGGATATGGCTCACCCGAATGCCTGGATAAGGTTGAATTCCGGGTACAACGTTACCATTACTCATAACACCGTATTCTCTTCGTCTTACATAATGTCAGGTATTTCCCCGAGTCCTACTCGCGGCGTAGTGATAAAAGACAACATCTTTCGCCCCGCTTACTATCCGGTGCCGTGTTTTGATGGCTTAGCTCCATGCTGGCCGGGTGCAATTGTGGACCACAATCTTATTCTCAATAACCTGGGACTGTCTCCCGACTATCTCAACGGCTTCTTCGATTCGTTTGGAGCTCAGGCTGCCTGGGTTGAGAACAACCTCGACGCCGTTAAATTTACTAGTCCGACTGCCAATTTCACTTCCGCTGGTAACTACCGGCTGCGTTCGGATAGTCCTTATCGTGCCGGCAATGCCCGGCAGGCAAGCGACGGTAAGGATGTCGGAGTAGATTTTGATCAACTCTACTTTGCGGTTTTTGGCACTGGTACACTACCTGTACAGACACCGACACCAACACCTTCACCGACACCATCGCCAACCCCAACGCCGTTGCCAACCCCAACGCCGTCGCCAACCCCAACGCCGTCGCCAACGCCGTCGCCAACGCCAACACAAAATCCGAGTGCGACTGCGACCTTCGTTAAGGTTGATACAACGACTCAAGGCAACTGGAAGGGCGCATATGGCGCTGATGGTTACAATGTGCTTAACGACGCTTCAAGTTATCCGTCTTATGCACAGGTTAGTGCTACATCCACTTCACCTTTTGTTTGGGCGTCCAGCACCTCCTTAGTGCAGGGCCTGCAAAAAGCAGCGACGAGCGATCGCATCGCAGCCTGCTGGTATCACAGCACTGCATTTAGCGTAGACGTGAATCTCACGGACGGACAGACACACAGAATGGCGTTGTATGTTTTGGATTGGGATTCCAATAGTCGCTCAGAGAAGATCGATATCTTGGATGCTGGCACGAACGTCGTGCTCGATAGCCGCACAGTATCCGGTTTCAACGGCGGTCAGTATGTAGTTTGGACCGTGAAGGGACGAGTGCGAATCAACTTTACTAGAGTTGCCGGGGCCAATGTAGTTGTTAGCGGACTGTTCTTCGATAATTCGCTTTCAACACCTACGCCGACTCCAACGCCAACCCCAACTCCAACGCCGACGCCGACACCGACACCAACCTCTTCGGTGACAGTCAAACTCACCACCCCGTCGACCAATACAACGTACAGCGTTGGCACGAGTCCGGCGCTCGCAGCCTCGGCATCGAACGGAGTGGTGACGAAACTTACTTTCAATGCCAATTCAAAAGTGATCGGAACACTGACTACCACGCCCTACAGTATGGTGTGGAACAACCCTGCGGCAGGCACTTACTCTATGACTGCATCTGCGACGGACGATAAGGGTCTGGTGGCTACATCGAGTGCGATCACGGTCAAGATCAGTAAGGCTCTTAAGTCTGTTCGTAATGGCAGAAGCAGCGCCTCAACGCTTGAGAGTTCGTTTATGAGTTCCAATTCAACTTTCTCGCAAGCATCAGCATCAGCTAAGAGCGGTGAGGTCGATGGGTTAATCACGATCCTTGACCAGGCGTACTTCGACTTTTCGGCTGAACGAGCGATGTTCAGTGCGGCTTCAGATATCGATCGATATTTGTTTGCAGCGTTGTTCCTTGCGAAGTCGAGCTCGGGTCTCGCAAAGCAGCAGGCGCCTGGTTCGGGCATAGTCGATCGCCTAAACAAGATCGATGCATATCTGAGCTTCTGTGAAGACTTGATGGTTGATGGCGTTATTTCGAACCAGACTCTCAACGCGGCCAACAAAGTCAACGCGCGTGTGAGTGTCGCGATCAACCAGCCTGACGTTCTTCCAATTGGAACCAACGGCGTCAATCTAATTCAAAACTCGACTGCCGCGCTCTCGTGTGCAGCGTCCACTCCGATGACATCAGTTACCGATGTCGCGTCTTCGAGCGGTGTGTATGAGCTCGGAGGTGTTAGCGTGACAGTTGGTGGAACGGCAGTTTCACTCATTTCTGTTTCGCCGACAACGATAAGTTTCAATGTACCTGCCGATCTGCCGGGAGGTCTTGCGGACGTCGTCGTTACCACTCGCGATGGTTATATCGTGCACACAACTGCGAGTGTCTCCGGTCTTAATCCGCTGATCTTCGTCCAGCAAGGCGACGCGAATTCAGCAGGCGCGATCCTAAATTCGTTTGCCGCTCTAACCGGGCTCTCACCTTTCACGGTGGGCTGGTTTGGAGATGGTGGCAATAGTCGATTAACGATTCTGGCGTCGGGTATCAGCACCGGACTCGCCAATACGAATGTCACCAACGACGTCTTCTTAACCAACGGGAAGCTTCTCGAAAACTACGCGGAGTCAGTTACGGTTGAGGCGCGTACTACTGGCGGGAAGGTAATCAGTTTGCCGGTGGAGTTTGCCGGGTCAACCAGTATGCAACGCGGGTTAGACCAGGTAACAGTTCGCCTGACGTCTGAATTAGCCGGCGCAGGAAACGTTCAAATCACGATCGTGGCCGGCGGTCGAAGAAGCAACACGGCCGGAATTGTCGTGAATTAGTCAGTTCCCCAGCCATCTTCATCCACAGATTACACAGAGTTTCAAATGAATCTGTGTAATCTGTGGATGTTGCACTTTCAGGAACATACCTGCCTTTATTCATTTCATAAATGTATGGCAAAAGGCGTCTGACGATTGTCACTGGACGCCGATTTGATATAAGCTGCTGTCGCTTTACTTTAACTCGGGTGAAAGGTCTTAGGGTCGCCCAAATGGTTTTCGTAAGAAAACTTGCCCTTTTCTTGCGAAATGCCAACCAAGGAATCAGGAATGAGTGTCCCAGCCGCAAAGAAACTGTGGCAAGGTACTGCCTTCAGTTTCGCCATCATTTTCGCCTATGCCACTGTTCTGGTGAAGCTTTTCCATGACTGGTGGAACGACGAAAACTATTCCCACGGTCTCTTAATCCCGTTCATCATCGGCTACATCATCTGGGCCCACCGAGACAAGCTTGCTCGCGTGCCGGCGCGGCCGTCAGTGCTTCTGGGCGGGGCCGCCGTCGTGTGTGGCTTGTTTGCACTCTGGGCCGGTGTGGCAGGGGCCGAACTCTACACGCAGAGACTCTCGCTGATCCTGCTTCTGGCCGGCACGGTGGTCTACTTTTGGGGATTTAGCCTGCTACGACTGCTGCTGGTCCCCTTTGGCCTGCTCTTCCTGGCGATGCCGATACCGGCGATTGTCTTCAACAAAATCGCTTTTCCCCTTCAATTGTTTGCTTCGCGTTGTGCCGTATGGTCCATGAGCATGCTCGGAATTCCCGTGTTGCGCCAGGGAAATATCATCGAGCTGAAGCCTCTGAACTCCTTTGACACTAAGAAACTCGAAGTGGTCGAGGCTTGCAGCGGCATTCGCTCGCTCATGACTCTGCTAACGCTCGCAGTCGTCTTCGCTTACTTCACCCATTCTCCTTCCGACAATGGACCAAAGTCCGGTAAGCGTTTCGGTTTTCTTAAAGACTACTGGTTCTGGCGCTCGACCATAATCGTCGTTTCAGCAGTCCCGATTGCCATTTTGACCAATGCATTCAGAGTGAGCGGTACCGGTGTGCTGGCGCATTATTATGGAACAGAGGTCGCCGATGGTTTCTTCCACTCTTTTTCGGGTTGGGCCATCTATATCGTTGCTTTTATCCTGTTGTTTGGTATTGGCATACTACTTGATCGCTTCAAGCCGGCTCAGGCTGAAGGCGAGAAGTCTGTCGAAAGGAAATCGCCCGAACCTGATCCTGCTGTTTCAATGAGTTCAGTGGTTTCAGCCGAAGGCTCAGAGTTATGAAATCTTCAATCCGTTTCGGCGTACTGCTGATGTTGATTCTCGTGGTTGGCGTCCTCGTCAACGGCTGGGCCTATCTTGGTGAAGCACACGTCGAGCGCCGGGAACTGAAAGATTTTCCCCAGACCGTAGGTGCGTGGCAAAAAACCGGAAGCGATCAAATATTGGACGACGCTACACTGAAGGTATTACGGGCCAGCGATTACCTGTTGCGTGACTTCCGTAAACCGGAAGGCCAGGTTGCCAACCTTTACGTTGGCTACTACGCCACGCAACGCACGGGCGCCAGTTATCACAGTCCACTGAATTGCCTGCCGGGATCAGGATGGACTTTGAGCGCACCGGCAAAAGCAACGATCGCACTGCCCGATGGGACGAGCTTCGTTGCAAACAAGTATGTGATCCAAAACGGCGACTACAAGAGCCTGATGATCTACTGGTACCAGGGCAGAGGACGAAATGTCGCCAGCGAGTATTGGGGCAAGGTTTACACGGTGTTCGACAGCGTTCGCTTGCGCCGCTCTGATGGTGCGATGGTCCGAGTAACGGTACCAATCGCAAGGTCTGAAGCGGAAGCGGAACAGCAGGCGGTCGAATTTGCGCAGGCTGCATCGGCAGTGATGCCTCAGTATGTACCGTAACGTACGCGGATAGACGCTGGTAAGCGTTATAGTTTTAACATCCGCAAAACTTATTTGGAAGTGATCAGTAATTGATCTTTTTTGAGAATTGTCTTGGGTTTAAGGAGGTCACTGGCAATTGCCCGCCGGCGTTCCTTCGAGGACCTGAAACAAATTAACGATGTCCGGTTCTGTCCGGGCGTGATGACGGAGTGAATTATGAAAAGCGAGTGCCGTGGTCTTATCAAACTGATAAGCCTTTTCTGTCTTCTTGCAGCAATAGCTATTTCTCTTGCCGGCTGCAGTACTTCTGCACAATCCAAAGCTCGTTACCTGGAGCAGGGCCAAAAATACCTGAAAGAATCAAAGTTTCAGGAAGCCTCTCTCGAGTTTCGTAACGCGATTCAGATCGACGACAAGCTCGGCGACGCTCACTGGGGTCTGGCCCAGGCCTACGAAGGTCTCCAGCGTTATAACGAAATGGTCGATGAGATGCGGAAAGCCGTAGCTCTCGATCCGAACAATCTCGACGCCAGGCTTAAGCTCGGTAACGTCTATCTCAGTGGCAGCCAGGGTCGCGCAGACATCATTGCTGAATCAGAAAAACTCGCGAAGGAAGTTCTTCAGAAAGATCCGAACAACATCGAAGGCCACATTCTGATGGGCAGCGTGCTCTTCGCGCAGAAGCAGAAAGACAAGGCCTTTGAAGAACTCAACCACGCCGTTCAGTTGGATCCGAACCGGATCGAATCGTACCTGAGCCTGGCGCGCTTCCATGTAGTCAATAAGGAAATCGACAAGGCCGAAGCGCTTTTCAAGAAAGCGATTTCCGTAAACAACAATTCATTCCTCGTTCACACTGAGTACGGCAAGTTCCTGGCACAATTTAATCGACTGCCGGAAGCGGAAGCAGAGTTACGCAAAGGTGTCGAAGTTGGACCATCGGAAACCGGCGCGTGGTATGTGCTGGCAAGCTTTTACCTCGTTAACAAGCAGTTTGATAAAGCGGAAGAATCATACAAGAGGTTAGCGGCGCTCGATCCGAACAAACCCGACGGTCAGGTTATGCTGGCGGATTTCTACGTATCGATGAATCGCTACGACGACGCGGTCAAGATTTACCAGGACCTGCTCGCCAAGTCGCCCGACTACCTGGCGGGCCGTTATCGTTTGGCGGAGCTTCTGCTGGCGAAGGGCGATACCAAAAACGCGAATGTTCAGATCGAGGAGGCACTCAAGAAAGATAAGCAGGATCGTCTGGCGCTCTTACTACGCGCTCGAATGAAGGGCCAGACCGGTGGGTCAGATAACCTGATAAGCGCTGTCGAAGATCTTAAAGAGGTCCTGCGACAGGAGCCAAACTCTCGATCGGGCCTGTATCTCATGGCCTGGTACAAATCGAATCTGGGGCTGGTGGATGAAGCCCGCGTTTTTGCTTCCGAACTCGAGAAGAACCATCCCAACTACTTGCCCGCGAAGTTAATACAGCTTCAGCTCGCACTCGAAAGCGGTGAACAAAAAGCTGCAGTCTCACTTGCGACCGACCTGCTCGCACGTGTGGACAAGACGGCTCCCGATGGCGACACCTCGGCATCGATGCTCCGTGAAATTCGCATGAAGAGTTATGTGGCTCGAGGTACGGCGCAGCTTCAACTTAAGAACACCGCTGCCGCGCGCAAGGATTTCGAGGCTGCCAGAGAAACGAATCCAAACGATCCGGTTGTTTACAACACGCTGGCCCT
>LLBZ010020323.1_pt9 | contig 11710 bp, 10 predicted proteins | sample 1489421 | NCBI WGS metagenome assembly LLBZ01 (sample SAMN04092657, study PRJNA295927) | soil metagenome | biome: Soil prokaryotic community; feature: Bulk soil; isolation source: soil from tomato rhizosphere | host: tomato cultivar Moneymaker | place: South Korea | collected 2011-11-01 | reverse complement strand
AGGATCACGCCGATCTCGGCGAACAGCTCGAAGGTGTGCAGGTCCGAGACGGCGGGCCCGGGGGTGAGCGGGCTGATCAGGATGCCGCCCAGCACGTAGCCCAGGACCAAGGGCTGGCCGGCCAGCCGGGCGAGGGCGCCGCCGGCCACCGCGGCCAAGAAGACGTAGGCGAGATCCCGGAAAAAGGTCGGTTCGGCGAGCACGGCCAAGTGTCGCATCGACGTGCCACCGGGACCAAGCGTCGTCGTATACTTCAGACAGAGGTCACGCCATGACCACGCGCCGCAAGAGGCCCGCGCCGCGAGCGCAGGCGAAGATCAAGCAGCTCGAGACCCGGCTGGCCCGGGTGGAGTCCGACCTGGAGCGCGTGCGCGCCACCGCCGCGCGCAGCGGCGGACTCGCCCGCGAGCGACTCGCCGCGATCGAGAAGGTCATGAGCGCGCAGGTGGCTCGAGCCCAGGCCGGCCTCAAGGATTCGGTGAACCGGCTCGGCCGCCGGCTCCTGAGCGCGCGCTCCCGCCGGGAAGCGGCGCGCCAGATCGAACAGGCCCGGCAAGGGGTCAAGGAATCGCTCGACCGCCTGGCCCGCACGCTGGGCGACTCGCAGAAGAAGGTCACGCAGGAGGTATCGGCGCTCACCCGCGGCCTCCGGGCCGGGGTCAAGGCGGGCCACGCCGCCTACCGGGGCCGGCGCCGCTAGTCGCGTTTTCGCTTGGCCACCCCGCCTGCCGAGACCACAATGGGTACCCGATGCGCCCGGTCCTGATCTGTCCCGATGATCTGCTCGAACACATGGTGGCGGCCGCCGCCTTCCCGGGCGAGCGGCCGCTCTACCTGGTTCCGCGTGCGAGCGTGAAGGGCCGGCTCGGTCGGCACAGCGACCGGACGGTGGCCGGGAAGGTCACCGACGTGGCGTTCCTCCGCGAGGCGCTGCGGGGCGGCCGCGGCCCGGTAGTGGTGGCCGCTCCGGCCGGACAGCTCGGTCGGGTGACCGCCGCGGTCAAGGACGCGGCACCCGACGCGCCCGTCCTGGTGCTGCGAGACGACGACCGCCCGATGGCCGGCGCGACGGTGGTGCCGCTCTCCGCCTTCGGCGAGCGCATCATCCAGCCCGCGGTGGATCGGGCGGCCCAGCGGGTGCGGGCCGACCGGCTGCGCGTGCACTTCTTCGACGCCGAGCGCGTGCTGATCCTCATGCAGGACGACCCGGACCCGGACGCCATCGCCTCCGCCCTCGCGCTCAAGACCCTGCTGGGGCGCACCCGCACCTCGGCCGCGATCTGCACCTTCGGCACCATCACCCGCCCCGAGAACGTGGCGATGTGCAAGATCCTCGAGATCGAGGTCGAGGGCATCAGCGCGGGCGACGTTCCCCAGTTCGACCGGGTGGCGATGGTGGACGTGCAGCCCTCGTTCCTCGAGGAGCGCTTCGAGCAGGTCGATCTGGTGATCGACCATCACCCGGTGGAGCAGCCCATCCGGGCCGAGATCAAGGACGTCCGCCCGTCCTACGGGGCCACCTCCACGATCCTGGTCGAGTACCTCCGCGCGACCGACGTCAAGATCACCCAGCGGCTCGCCACCGCGCTCCTCTACGGGATCAAGTCGGACACGCTGGGGCTCGAGCGTGGCGGCACCCGGGCGGACCTGGAGGCCTTCTCGTACCTCTACCTGCTCGCCAACCACAACGCGCTCCGCCGCATCGAGCGGCCCGAGCTCTCCCAGGAGGCGCTCGACGTCCTGGCCCGCGGCCTGGCCAAGCGGCGGGTGCTGCACGGGGTGTTCTTCTCGCACCTCGGCCGCGTGGCCACCGTGGACCTCATCCCTCAGTTCGCCGATTTCGGCCTGCAGGCCGAGGGCGTGCAATGGTCGGTGGTCTCGGGCCTCGTGGGCGACGAGGTGCACGTCTCGGTGCGGAACGTGGGCTACGTGAAGAGCGCGGGCGACGTGACGCGCGCCGCCTTCGGCGAACTCGGGGTCGGCGGCGGGCACCGCACGATGGCCAAGGCCATCTTCCCCGCCCGCCGCCTCGCGGGGAGCGGCGGCGAGAGCGCGTGTCAGGACGTGATCGTGGAGCGCTTCCTCAAGGTCCTCGGCGTCGGCCATCGTCCGGTCGACGGCGCGCCGGCATGATCGTCATCTACCTGCTGATGGCGCTGCTCGGCAGCGCCGCCACGATCTTCGCGCTGCAGAATCGCGACCCGGTGACGATCACGTTCCTGACCTGGAGCATCGAGGGCATGCCGGTGGCGCTGGTCATCCTCCTCTCGCTGTTTCTGGGGGTGGTCTTCGCCTCGCTCAGCGGGCTGGTGAAGGTGCTGCGGCTGCGCTACCGGATCCGACAGCTCGAGAGCCAGGTGAACCAGCTCATCGCCGCCCAGCCCTCCTCCACCGCCCCGTCCTCCCTGCCGCCGCCCAGCCCTCCGCCGCCGCTCACCTGAGCGGGTCCGTATGGCCGAGGCCGCCCGGCTCTCCGACACCGTCCGGGACCTGCTCGAGTCGGGACGCCGCGAGCGTCTGAGCCAGCTCCTCGAGGACGCCCACGCGGCCGACATCGCGGCGGTGCTTCGCGAGCTGTCGCTGTCCGACCAGGTGATCCTGTTCCGTCTGCTGGGCCGGGAGTCCGCCGGCGCGGTGCTGGCCGAGCTGGGCGACCAGGGGGTGGCGGAGCTCGCGGGGGCCCTGGACGAGGGGGAGATCTCGAGCATCCTCGAACGGATGCGGCCGGACGACGCGGCGCAGGTCCTGGAGGAGCTACCCGCCGAGCAGGTCGAGAAGGTCCTCGACCTGATGAAGCAGGACAAGTCCGAGGAGGTCCAGGAGCTCCTCGAGTATCGCGAGAAGACCGCCGGGCGCCTCATGACCACCGACATGCTGGCGGTGCCCGAGCATCTCTCGGTCGCCCAGGCGGTCGAGCAGGTCCGGCGGTCCCCGGTGGCCGAGAGCGCACCCATCCTGTACGTGGTGGACGACCACGCCCATCTGGTCGGGAGCCTGCCCTGGCGCCGGCTGGTCACGGCCGACCCGAGCGCCCCGGTGGGGCTCCTCCGGCAGGAGGAGCCGGTCAGCGTGACCCCCGAGACCGACCAGGAGGAGGTCGCCCGGCTGGTGGCCAAGTACAACCTGGTGGCCATCCCGGTGGTCGACGCGGACCACCGCCTGCTGGGGGCGATCACGGTGGACGACGTGATCGACGTGATCCGGGAGGAGGCCACCGAGGACATCCAGCGTCTGGGCGGCGCGGCGGGCGACGAGACGGTGCTGGACCCCGCCCGGGCGGTCCTCCCCAAGCGGCTGGTCTGGCTGCTGATCAACCTGGGGACCGCCATCCTGGCCGCCTCCGTGATCGGCCTCTTCGAGGCCTCGATCCGGGACCTGGCCCTCCTGGCCATCTTCATGCCGATCGTGGCCTCGATGGGGGGGATCGGGACCACCCAGACCGCCACGGTGGTGGTCCGGGGCCTGGCCCTGGGGGATATGTCGGCCAGCCACCTCTGGCGGGTGCTCCGGAAGGAGACCACCCTGGCCCTCACCAGCGGCCTGGCCACCGGCGTGGTGATGGCCGGGATCGCCTACCTCTGGAAGGGCCAGGCCCTCCTGGCCGGGATCATCGCCCTGGCCATGACCCTCAACATGCTGGTGGCCGCGGTGGTGGGGGTGGTCATCCCGCTCCTGCTGAAGAGCTTCCGGGTGGACCCGGCCATCGCCTCCAGCGTGATCATCACGACCTTCACCGACGTGTTCGGGTTCTTCTCCTTCCTCGGGCTGGCGACCCTGCTGATCCGCTTTCTCCTCTAGACTTTCGGCCGGAGTAAGATTTACCCTCGCGGGATGTAAAAACGAGTAGTGATTTTCATGCCCACCGCCCTGCAAAAGGTTCCGACCGCGGTGGAAGCGCGGGAATCTCACGGGTTCCACTACGGTGCGGAGTCGGACGAGCCGGAAGGGGCTGGCATGCTGGTTGCGTTGTGGGAGCCCGGAGGACGCCCACAGTGTCGGGCACTTCCGGCTCTCGGGCAGGACGATCGCTCCCCAAGCTTCTTGGGTTCCACGCGGCGGGTGCATCAGCCGAGCGCCTCGACGAGAACATCGACTCTGGACGCCTCGTAGGCGCCCAAGGAGGCTTGGATCGTGAAGCTCGAAGCGACGTCGCGCGCCATCCGGCGCGCGCAGCCGGCGGACTGTCGTCCTCGGCTTGAGGTGCGAGGGAAGTTCTTCTTCGCCGGTGATGAAAAAGTCCCGCTCCGGGGGGTGACCTACGGACCCTTCGCCCCGGATGCTGATGGATATCGATATCCCGCCCCCGAGGCCGTCGCGCGCGATCTGGCTCTCATCACCGAGCTCGGCGCGAACTGCCTCCGCCTCTTCACGCCGCCTCCGCGATGGCTCCTCGACATGGCGGCGGAGCGGAACCTCTGGGTGCTGGTGGGTATCCCGTGGGCGCAGCACGTGTGCTTCCTCGATTCGGAGACGATCACCGACAACGTCCGTCGCGCGGTGACCCAGGTCGTGGAGGACTGCCGGGATCACCCGGCGGTCGGCGCGTTCCTGGTCGGCAACGAGATTTCCCCCGACATCGTCCGGTGGTACGGGCCCCAGCGCATCGCGGCGTTCCTCCGCGAGCTCACCGAGCTCGTGAAGAAGGTCGAGCCCACCGCGCTGGTCGGCTACGCCAACTTCCCCTCCACCGAGTACCTCGAGACCGACTTCACCGACTTCCTCGCCTTCAACGTCTATCTCCATTCCGAGCCCGAGTTCCGACGCTACCTCTCGCGTCTGCACAGCCTGGCCGCCGACCGGCCGCTCGTGCTGACCGAGTTCGGCATCGACTCGTACCGGGAGGGCGAGAGCGTGCAGGCCGCGACGCTGTCGTGGCAGGTGCGCGCCGCGCTCGACATGGGCGTCGCGGGCACGGTGGTGTTCTCCTTCACCGACGAATGGCACACCGGCGGCTTCGACATCCAGAACTGGGCCTTCGGCCTGGTGGACCGCGAGCGGCGGCCCAAGCCGGCCTTCCATGCGGTGCAGCGCTGGTACGCGGGGCACGGGCTGCCCGCGCTGAGCGAGTACCCGAAGGTCTCGGTGGTGATCTGCGCCTACAACGCGGAGTCCACGATGCAGGCCTGTCTGGAGTCGCTGCAGAAGCTCCGGTATCCGGCGTTCGAGGTCATCGTGGTGGACGACGGCTCCACCGATCGCACCGGCGAGATCGCGGACCGCTTCGAGGGCATGCACGTCATCCACCAGGAGAACAAGGGCCTGAGCGCGGCCCGCAACGTCGGCATCGCGGCCTCGCTCGGCGAGATCGTGGCCTTCACCGATTCGGACTGCGTGGTGGACCCGGACTGGCTTCACTACCTGGTGGCCACCTTCATCCAGACCGGCTTCCCGGCGGTGGGCGGCCCCAACCTGCCGCCCCCGGAGGATTCGATGGTGGCGGCCTGCGTGGCCGCCTCGCCGGGCGGCCCGCTCCACGTGCTGCTGGACGACGTGGAGGCCGAGCACATCCCGGGCTGCAACATGGCGTTCCGCCGCGAGGTGCTGGAGGAGATCGGTGGGTTCGATCCCATCTACCGCTCCGCGGGTGACGACGTCGACCTCTGCTGGCGGCTCCAGGATCGCGGCCACCGCATCGGCTTCAGCCCGGCCGCGATGGTCTGGCACTTCCGCCGCAACACCATGAAGGCCTACATCGGCCAGCAGAAGGGCTACGGGAAGGCGGAGGCGCTCCTCTACTTCCGCCATCCGCACCGCTTCAACGCCCTCGGCTACTCGCGCTGGCGCGGGCGCATCTACGGCGGCATCAAGGCGCTCTTCTCGCTGCGCCGCCCGGTGATCTACGGGGGCGTGTTCGGCCGCGGCCTCTTCCAGACGCTCTACCAGCCGCCGTCCACCGTGCTGTCCTACCTGCCGTTCACCCTCGAGTGGAACGTGGTGGGCGCCCTGCTCCTGGCCTACGGGGCCGTGAAGGGCGGATGGTACTGGCTCGGCGCGGCTCCGGTCGCGCTGTCGTGGGCGTGCTGCCTCTGGGCCGCGATGGGAGCCCGGGTGGATCCCCTGGCCCGCGGCGTCCGGGGCCGCCTCCTCATCTCCGTGCTCACCTACTTCGGCCCCCTGCTCCGGTCGCTCGAGCGTTACAAGTGGTGGGTGCGCGGTCTCACCGCGGCGGCCCCGGCCCCGGCGGTGCGCCGGACGCAGGCGGTGCCGTGGTCGTGGCGCGAGCGCGCCTTCTCGGCCGCGTTCTGGACGGACAGCGCCCTCGAGAAGGAGATCCTGCTCCACGGCGTGATGGAGGTGCTCGCGGAGCGGAAGTACTTCGTCCTGCCCGATCAGGGCTGGAGCGAGTGGGATCTCGAGGTGCACGGCGGCATCTGGGCGCGCGGACGCGTCAAGGTCTGCACCGAGAACCACGGCGGGGAGCACCGGGTGCTGCGGGCGAAGTGCGCCCTGCGCACCTCGCGGCTGTCCCGCGGGGTGCTGCTCGGGGCGGCGGCGGCCACCCTGCTCGGGCTCAAGCTGGCCCTGCCCGCGCTCGCGGTGGCCGGCGCGGTGGCGGGCCTCGTGGCGGGGGCGGCCCTGCTGCGCGACTCGGTGGGGCTCGGACGCATGCTGTACGACTCGTTGCAGACGGTCGCGCGACGGGCGCGCATGCACTACGCGCCCCCGCTCGACGTCGGGATGGCCGGGGTCAAGTGAGCCAGTTCGTCCGGCGGATCAGCGGGTATCTCTGGCCGTACCGCGCTCGCATGACGTGGGCGCTGGCCCAGGTGTGCCTCACCAGCGCCTTCGAGCTGCTGAAGCCCTGGCCCATCAAGCTGGTCATCGACTCGGTGCTCGGCGGGCAGCCGCTCCCGGCCGGCCTCGGGGCGGGCCTGAGCCTCGGCATCGTGCTGCTGCTGGCGTGCCTGGCGCTCGTCGTCATCTACGCGGCGGTGGGCGCGCTCACCGTGCTGTCCAACTACACCACGATCCAGATCGGCCAGCGCATGGTGCGGGACCTGCGCAGTGACCTCTACGCGCACCTGCACCGGCTGTCGATGGCGTTCCACAACCGGGCCCAGGCCGGCGACCTGCTGTACCGGGTCACCGCGGACACCTTCGCGCTGCAGTCGCTCACCATGAACTGCCTGTTCCCCGCCACCACCGCGATCATCCTGCTGGTGGGCATGAGCGTGATCATGGCGCGCCTGGACTGGCAGCTGACCCTCCTCGCGCTGAGCGTCTGTCCCCTGTTGCTGGTGGCCATCGGCCGCCTGAACCGGCGGATCACGGCGGCCGCGGGGGAGATGCGCGAGCGGGAGAGCGAGGTCTACGGAGTCGTGCAGCGCGCGATGAGCGCGATGCGCGTGATCCAGGCCTTCACCCGGGAGGACGACGAGCATCGCCGCTTCATGAGCGCGAGCGGCAAGAGCCTGGACGCGAGCCTGCGGCTGTACACGCTGCAGACGTTCTACGCGGGCGTGGTGAACCTCGTCATCGCCCTCGGCACCGCGGCGGTGGTCTGGGTGGGCGCCCGGCACGTCATGGACGGCAGCCTCACGGTGGGCAGCCTGGTGGTGTTCATCTCCTACCTGGCTTCCCTCTACGCCCCCATCAACAGCATGTTCCAGGTCTACGGGCTCTCGCAGAGCGCGCGGGTCGGCGTGCAGCGCGTGCTCGACGTCATGGACGTGGAGCACGACCTGCCCGACGGGACCCGCACGTTCCCGCCTGAAGGCGCGCGCGGGGAGGTGGTCTGGGAGGGCGTGGACTTCCAGTACGCGCCCGGCGTTCCGATCCTGCGGGGCATCGACCTGCGTGTGTCCGCGGGGCAGCGGGTGGCGGTGGTCGGTCCCACCGGGGCCGGCAAGTCGACCCTGCTGAGCCTGCTGCCGCGCTTCTACGATCCGACGCGAGGGCGGGTGCTGGTCGACGGCGTGGACGTCCGGGAATACAAGCTCGCGTCGCTCCGGCGGCAGGTGGCGATGGTGCTGCAGCCGCCGCTGCTGTTCCCGGTGAGCATCCGCGAGAACATCGCCTTCGGCCGTCCCAACGCCACCATGGACGAGATCGTGGAGGCGGCCAAGGCCGCGCGCATCCACGACATGATCTCCCGGCTGCCCGGGGGGTACGACTCGGTGGTGGGTGAGGACGCGGTCACCCTGTCCGAGGGCGAGAAGCAGCGCCTGACCATCGCCCGTGCGATCCTGCGCGACTCGCCGATCCTCATCCTCGATGAGCCGACCTCCTCTCTCGACCCGGAGACCGAGCGCCTCATCATCGAGGCCCTCGAGGGACTGCAGAAGGGCCGCACCACGTTCATCATCGCCCATCGTCTCTCCACGGTGCGCATGGCGGACCGGGTGGTGGTCATCGAGGACGGGCGCATCGCGGAGCAGGGCGACATCGAGACGTTGCTGGAGCGATCGGGTCCCTTTGCCGCGATGTACGGGGTCCGGACCCCGAACCGGCACGAGGACCCGATTGCCATCTCGTAAGCGAATCGTCGTCCTGCATCTGGCCGGCCGCTATCCACTGGGCGGCATCGGCTGGCAGGCGGTCCACTACGCGCTCGGGCTGCGGCAGCTGGGCCACGACGTCCACTACGTCGAGGACTCCGGCGCCCACCCCTACGATCCGCGGGTGAAGAGCGTGGTGGAGGACTCCACCTACAACCTCGAGTTCCTCCGTGACGTGATGGTGCGCTTCGACCTCGGCGATCGCTGGACATACGTCGATCCGGTGACCGACGTCCACCACGGCCTGTCCCGGGAGGCGCTCTCCCGGCTCTACCGCGAGGCGGACGCGATCTTCAACGTGTGCGGGGCGACCCGACTGCGGGAAGAGCACCTGCAGTGCCCGATCCGGGTGTACGTGGAGACCGATCCCGTGTTCGAGCAGATCCGGGTGGCCGAAGGCGACCGGGCAGCCATCATGGGGCTGGAGACGCACACTCACCACTTCACGTACGGGGAAAACCTCGGGCAGCCGGACTGCCCCATCCCCCTGGAGAAGTTCGCCTGGAAGACGACCCGGCCGCCGGTCATCCCGGAATTGTGGGAGACGCCGTTCGACCCGACCGCCGAGCGGTTCACGACCGTGGCCACCTGGCGCAATGCGGGCAAGGACATCCAGTTCCGCGGGCAGACCTACATCTGGTCCAAGCACGAGAACTTCCTGCGAATGATCGACCTGCCGGCGCGGACGCGCCAGCCGCTCGAGATGGCGCTCGAGGTGACGGACGCGGCGAGCCGGGACCTGCTCACGCGGAACGGGTGGCTGCTGGCCGACGCCTACCAGGTCTCCCGTGACGTCAGCACGTACCGCCGGCACATCCAGGCGTCGCGCGGCGAGTTCACCGTCGCCAAGGACCTGGTGGCCCGGACGAGGAGCGGCTGGTTCAGCGACCGCAGTGTGTGCTACCTGGCCGCGGGCAGGCCGGTCGTGACGCAGGACACGGGGTTCGGCAAGTACATCCCGGAGGGGGTCGGTCTCCTGGCCTTCGACACCGGCGAGGGGGCCGCCGCCGCACTGGACGCCGTGAACCATGACTACCGGCGTCATAGCCGGAGGGCCCGGGAGATCGCGGTCGAGTACTTCGCAGCCGATCGGGTTCTCGGTCGGCTTTGTCGGGAAGCCGACCTGTAGCGCCGCAAGGCACTGAAATTACGTAAGTCCGCTTCATCGCTGCAGTCTTTCGCCCATAAACCGCTTGGCAATGTGCGTCACCCTATGCTAAAAGTGCGGAGGCAACGCGTCTCAGGAATCCTTTGCCGGAGGCTCGCCGGATTGGACGCCGCACTGGAGAAGAGGCAGGTCAAGAGGGCGTACAAGCTGTACGCGCCCGCCTACGACTTCGTCTTCGACTGGATCTTCCACCCCGGGCGTGAGGCGGCCATCCGGCTGCTGGACATCAAGCGCGGCGACCGCGTGCTCGAGGTGGGGATCGGCACCGGACTGAATCTTCCACTCTACCCGGCCCACTGTCACCTGACCGGCATCGACCTCTCGGAGGAGATGCTGGGAAAGGCCCAGGACAAGATCGTCGAGCTGGGCCTGGGGAACGTGACGCTCAAGACCATGGACGCGACGACCATGGACTTCGGGCACGGCGAGTTCGACTCCGCGGTCGCCACCTACACGATCAGCGCGGTACCGGATCCCGTCGGGGTGCTGCGCGAGATGAAGCGGGTGGTGAAGCCGGGAGGGAACATCGTGCTGCTGAACCACTTCCGGAGCGAGCGCAAGGCGGTGGGCCGCCTCGAGGACCTGGTCGCCCCGGTTTGCACTCGCCTGGGGTGGAAGTCGAATCTGCCGCTGGAGCCGCTGCTGGAGCGGGTCGGGCTGATCCCCGACATCACCACGAAGGTCAATCTGTTCAACGGCTGGCGCCTGATTCGCTGCATCAATCCGAAGTAGCCCTTCAAGTAGCCCCTTGAAGTAGCCCGTGACAGGCCGGCAGGGCCCCAGGTCGGCCCCGCCGTCCCGCGCTGCGCGCCCCTCGCTACCGGCTGAGGCCTACTTCATTCGGGTTCCCGAGGTGCCACGCGACGACTCGCCCCCGAAAGGGCTCGGCGCCCGCCGGCATCAGCGGCGCACCCCCATTCGAGCTGAGCCCCTCACCGGACACCGTCTCACCCGACTCCCACCACGGCTCGGCGTCCTGGGAGCGGAGTTCGCCCACCCTCGGGTGCGTGGGCATCACCTCTTGCCTCGGCGCGCGCTCGCTCACGACCTCGAGGACGCCCACGCCCAGGAGACACGCGGCCACCGCCACTGCCAGTAGAATCCGTCCCAGGCTCATGTCGTTTCCTCCTCTCACCGGTTGCATGTCCTCGATGATCGGATCAGCAGCCGGTCGAGCCCGAGACGTAGCATCGGCGATGCCACCTGCCAACACCTCGAGATGATGGGCCTTCTCGCCACTGAACCGGCACGCAGCGGGCAACGTGCCTCCGGCCGGCTGGCAGATTGCCCGACCCCGATCCACGGGCACGACGGATCGTTGACGTGACCACAGCCGCGCGGCTCCTGCTGGCACTCCTGCTGGCCGTGCCCACGCTGACGACGGCGTGGGCCCAGGTGCGCACCACCGCCTTCCTGATCGAGTTCCTGAACGGTCCGGAGCACCGGCGGCCCCTGTCCGCCATCACGCCCGAGCCGGCGCGCCGAGCGCTGGGCCCGCGGATCGATCTCTACGCGAGCCCGGCCCTGCGCCGCCCGCCGGGCCTCGTCCTGGTCCACGGGCTGTCGCCCGAGGGCAAGGACGACCCGCGACTGCGACAGGCCGCGCGACTGCTGGCCCGCGCGGGTTGGGCCGTCGCGGTGCCGACGGTGGACGGCCTCACCGTGCTACGGCTCCGCCCCGAGGACGCGGGCGCGGTCGTGGCCGCGGTGCGTGCCCTCCGGGCTGCGGGCTACCGCCCCGCGGTGCTGGGCGTGAGCCTCGGGGCAGGCCCCGCCCTGCTCGCGGCGGCCGATCCGTCGGTGGCAGCCCACGTCACCGCGGTGCTGGCTCTCGGCGGCTACGCGTCCGCGACGGAGCTGCTGCGCTTCACGCTCACCGGCGCCTACGCCTTCGGGACGGAGAGCGGACGCGGGACGGTGTACGAGGACGCGATCACCCAGTTCGCGCGCGCCAACGCGGAGCTGGTCCACGAGGCGGGCCGGCGCCTCGTCGACAATCGCGACCCCACCGCGTTCGATCGGCTGGCCGCCAGACTGCCGTCGT
>LLBZ010004520.1_pt2 | contig 11713 bp, 11 predicted proteins | sample 1489421 | NCBI WGS metagenome assembly LLBZ01 (sample SAMN04092657, study PRJNA295927) | soil metagenome | biome: Soil prokaryotic community; feature: Bulk soil; isolation source: soil from tomato rhizosphere | host: tomato cultivar Moneymaker | place: South Korea | collected 2011-11-01 | reverse complement strand
GTCGAGCATGTGCTGGCGACGCAAACACTGCTTGCAAAGAAGTCGAAGTCGATGCTGGTGCAGGTCGACGGTCCGTTGCCACTCGGCGTTACCGCAAAAGACATCGTCCTGGCAGTCATCGGCAAGATCGGTACGGCGGGCGGTACCGGCTATGCAATCGAATTCTCAGGCACAACAATCCGCTCGCTGTCGATGGAAGGTCGTATGACGATCTGCAACATGGCGATCGAAGCAGGTGCCCGTGCCGGCATGATAGCGGTTGACGACACAACGATCGACTATGTGAAAGGCCGTCCGTTCACTCCGGTTGGTCCGCATTGGGATCGTGCTGTCGACTACTGGCGCACCTTGCATTCTGATGCGGGTGCAAGGTTCGATATGGTGGTCACCTTGAACGCCGCTGAAATCAAACCTCAAGTGACATGGGGAACGTCGCCCGAAATGGTGGTTGCCATCGATGATCGCGTGCCGGATCCCGAGCAGGAGAAGGATCCGGTGAGGCGCGATGCGATGGAAAAGGCGCTGATCTACATGGCGCTGAAGCCGAATACTGCAGTTGCCGATATTCGCATCGACAAGGTTTTTATCGGATCGTGCACCAATTCGCGTATCGAAGATTTACGAGCCGCCGCTGCGGTTGTGCGTGGCAAATTCCGCGCATCGAATGTGAAGCTGGCGATGGTGGTGCCAGGTTCCGGCCTGGTCAAAGAACAGGCGGAGCGAGAAGGGCTCGACCGGGTGTTCAAGGACGCCGGGTTTGAATGGCGCGAGCCCGGTTGTTCGATGTGTCTTGCGATGAACGCCGACCGGCTTGAGCCGGGCGAACGCTGCGCGTCCACATCGAACCGAAACTTCGAAGGACGCCAGGGCCAGGGTGGACGTACGCATTTGGTTTCACCGGCAATGGCTGCGGCTGCGGGCATCGCGGGGCACTTCGTTGATGTAAGAGGATTGCGTTAAACAGGTTGAGGTGAGCTATGAAAAAGCTGGTTGCGTTGTTGGCCGCCGCACTCATGCTGGCTGGTTGCAATACCGTACAAGGTATTGGCAAGGATGTTAAAAAAGCTGGCGAGGCGGTTGAAAACGCGGGCAAGAAATGAATAGCGCTATTGTGTCTTTTTCTCGAACGCAGAAATAGATCAGACTTCCACTGCAAGGTTACGGTCGCATTTGAAGTTGTGCGGCCATCATAATGAATATCATGGATAAATTTACCGTACACGAAGGCTTGGTTGCACCACTCGACCGGGCGAACGTCGATACTGACGCTATCATTCCGAAGCAGTTTCTGAAGTCGATCAAGCGTAGCGGCTTCGGTCCCAATCTGTTCGATGAGTGGCGCTATCTGGATCATGGCGAACCGGGCATGGATAACTCCCGACGTCCATTGAATCCTGATTTCGTATTGAACCAGCCACGCTACCAGGGCGCGTCGATTCTATTGACGCGCAAGAATTTTGGTTGCGGCTCATCGCGCGAGCATGCACCTTGGGCATTGCAGCAGTATGGTTTTCGCGTCGTGATCGCACCAAGTTTCGCCGATATTTTTTTCAATAATTGCTTCAAGAATGGCGTACTGCCGATTGTATTGGCCGAAGCGCAGATCGACCGCTTGTTCGATGAAGTCAAAGCGTTTCCGGGATTTAAGCTGGTCGTTGATCTCGATCGCCAGACTGTCGCAACAATGAATGGAAGCGCGACCTATGCATTTGAGGTGGATGCGTTTCGTAAATACTGTCTGCTGAACGGGTTGGATGATATCGGTCTCACGCTGCGTCAGGCAGACAAGATCCGTGCATTTGAAGAACGTCATCTGGCAGCACAACCTTGGCTGGCGAACACGATCTGACGCCGTTCGGTCAATTGCCGGACGCGCGGCAGCTGCAGTAAAACGGCTTGAAATGTCATAGGTAAACGATGACACGCGTGTATCGTTCAAGGAAAACAGATCGCAATACTTTACGAGGTCAATTTGAAAATCGCAATTTTACCGGGTGACGGCATCGGTCCTGAAATCGTTGAACAAGCAGTCAACGTGCTCAATGCCCTTGACGAGAAATTTGAAATGGAAACCGCGCCAGTTGGGGGTGCCGGTTATGTAGCGCATGGCCATCCGTTGCCGGACGGGACGTTGAAGCTGGCAAAGGAAGCCGATGCAATTTTGTTCGGTGCGGTCGGCGACTGGAAATACGATACGCTGGAGCGTGCGCTGCGGCCTGAGCAAGCGATTCTCGGCCTGCGCAAGAATCTGAATCTGTTCGCGAATCTGCGTCCGGCGATTCTGTACCCGGAACTGGCCGGCGCGTCGACATTGAAGCCGGAAGTCGTATCGGGTCTCGATATCCTGATCATCCGTGAACTGACCGGCGACATCTACTTCGGTCAGCCGCGCGGCGTGCGTGAATGCCCGGACGGTCCGTTCAAGGGCGAGCGTGAAGGTTTCGACACGATGCGCTATGCGGAAAGTGAAATCCGCCGTATTGCGCATGTTGCGTTTCAAGCCGCGCAAAAGCGCAGCAAGCGTTTGACCAGTGTCGACAAGGCGAACGTACTGGAGACTTTCCAGTTCTGGAAAGACATCGTCATTGACGTGCACAAGTCCTACCCGGATGTTGAACTTGACCACATGTATGTCGATAACGCCGCAATGCAATTGGTACGCGCACCGAAAAAGTTCGACGTGATGGTCACCGGAAACATGTTCGGCGACATTTTGTCTGATGCTGCTGCAATGTTGACAGGGTCGATCGGCATGCTGCCGTCCGCGTCGCTGGATGCCAACAACAAGGGCTTGTACGAGCCATCGCACGGTTCGGCGCCGGATATCGCCGGCAAAGGTGTCGCCAATCCGCTCGCCACCATTCTGTCGGCGGCCATGATGCTGCGTTATTCGCTCAACAAGGCGGAGCAGGCAGATCGTGTCGAAGATGCCGTAAAGAAAGTGTTGTCCCAAGGATTGCGTACCGCAGATATTTATGAAGAAGGTACAACCAAGGTTGGTACCAGGGAAATGGGCGATGCCGTGGTCAAGGCGCTCGGCTAAAAAGTTTTTTTGAAGTGCTCTTTAGGGGGAAATCGTGAAATTAGTCGGTTTGGTAGGTTGGCGTGGAATGGTGGGGTCGGTCCTGATGCAGCGCATGCAGGAAGAGGGCGATTTCGCCCATATCGAGCCGGTATTCTTTTCCACATCGAACACAGGTGGTAAGGCGCCATCGATGGCGAAAAACGAAACCACACTGAAGGATGCCAACAATATTGATGAGCTGAAAAAATGCGACATCATTATTACCTGTCAGGGCGGCGACTACACGACTGAGATTTTCCCGAAGCTGCGCTCAATCGGCTGGAGCGGTTACTGGATTGATGCAGCGTCAACACTACGCATGCAGGATGACGCGATCATCATTCTTGATCCGGTGAATCTTGATGTGATCAAGTCGGCGCTGTCGCGCGGCGTGAAGAATTACATCGGTGGCAATTGCACTGTGTCGTGCATGCTGATTGGATTGGGTGGGCTGTTCAAGCACGATCTGGTGGACTGGATGACATCGATGACGTATCAGGCCGCGTCAGGTGGCGGCGCGCAACATATGCGCGAGTTGTTGACGCAATTTGGTTCGATCAATGCGGAAGTGAAAGCGTTGCTCGACGATCCGGCATCGGCGATCCTTGAAATCGACCGCAAGGTGCTCGCCAAACAACATGCGTTCAGCGCTGACGAAACCAGGCAGTTCGGCGTACCGCTTGGCGGCAACCTGATTCCATGGATCGATAAGGATCTGGGTAATGGCGTTTCGCGTGAAGAATGGAAAGCTGGGGCGGAAACCAACAAGATTCTCGGACGCGGAGATGCATTCGGCACGGATGCCAAGACCGCGATCGCGGTCGATGGCTTGTGCGTGCGTGTCGGTGCAATGCGTTGCCATTCGCAGGCATTGACGATCAAACTGAAAAAAGATGTGCCGCTGGACGAAATCAACGACATCATCGCAACCCATAACCAATGGGTGAAAGTGGTGCCGAATACACGCGAAGCGTCAATGCAAGATCTGACACCCGCTGCGGTGACCGGCAGCTTGGCCATTCCGGTCGGTCGTTTGCGCAAAATGCAGATGGGCGGTGATTATCTGTCCGCATTTACCGTCGGCGATCAATTGTTGTGGGGCGCGGCCGAGCCGTTGCGTCGTATGCTGCGTATCATCTTGGATAGCAAGTAACCTGGTTCTGGTTATTGATCGTATTGCTTGCTACGTTGCCATTTTGCAACACAAGCCCGCCAGACATTTCTTTACAGAAGTGTCTGGCGGGTTTTACATATGTTGCCAAGGTGGATACACTTGCGCGTCTAAGTCCATGATGATATGGTGAAAGTTCCGTCACACAATGATAGTTGACGTGAGCTTGCGCTTTATCACGATGCCAGCCAACGGAATGTCAATCTATGCCTCCTAAAATGCATTTAAACACTCGCCCGAAATTTAACGCTTTTAGTCTTAAGACGCTCAGTGCTGCTGTTGTTTCGGCGATGCTGTTCTTGAATGCGAATGCGGCTGGGATAGGCAAGCTCACGGTATTGTCCTCACTCGGACAACCATTGCATGCTGAAATTGAGCTCACATCCGTGTCGAAAGACGAAGTGACATCGCTGGCCCCGAAGCTGGCATCCATGGATGCTTTTCGCCAGGCGAACATTGAGTTCAATCCTGCTCTGTTCTCATTGCGCTTTGCCGTGGAACAGCGGGGAACGCGTCATGTTATTCGAGTCACGTCGGCGCAACCGATCAATGAGCCGTTTGTCGACATGCTGGTTGAGGTGGGTGGCTCAAGAGGGCGCCTGATTCGCGAATATACGTTCCTGCTTGACCCACCGGATTTGCAATCATCACAGTCGCCGCAGGTTGCAGCCCCGATCGTTCTGCCACCGGCACCTTTGGCAAGGCGCACACCGGAACCGGGGCCAGCATCCGCAGACACAGCGGCTGTGCAGCAAAGACCTGCCGTAAAACCTGCCGAACAAGCGCAGCCGTCCGGCGACAGGTCGCCTCGTCGCTCCTCGACATCGACTACAGTCGTTGCATCACCGCCTGGCGTGCAAGAGGGCGAAGAATATCGCGTGCGTAGCGGCGATTCACTATCGAAAATTGCTGGAAGAGTCAAACCTGTCGGCGTATCGCTCGACCAGATGCTTGTGGCGTTATACCGTGCCAATCCAGATGCCTTTGTCGGCAAGAACATGAATCGTTTGCGTGCAGGCGAGATTCTTGCTGTGCCGAATGCAGACGTCGCAGGAGCAATCAGTAGTAGTGAAGCACGGGGCGTGATCGTCGCCCAGGCGGCTGACTTTAATAATTATCGAAACAAGCTTGCAGGCCAGGTTGCTGTTGCTGAACCGCGACAGTCGGGCGAGTCGGTACAGAGTGCAACTGGCAAAATTACTGCAAATGTTCAAGAGCAGCCAACCGCCGCAAATGGTGCAAAAGACAAACTGAAGCTGTCAAAAGCCGGGGCAGTCACCGGTAATGATAAAACGGGCAATATTGGCGCAAATGACGAAGACCGAATTGCCAATGAAAAGGCCTTGGCTGACGCCAATGCCCGTGTGAAACAGCTGGAAAAAAATATCAGCGAGCTGCAAAAAATTCTGGAAGTTAAAAACAGGAGCTTGGCAGAGCAGCAAAAACTGACTGGAGCGGAAACGGCGAACGGCACAAGCAAGCCGGCAGTAGCCGATCCTGTAACTGCGACAGCACCAGTGGTGACGGACGTCAAGCCAGTGGTGCCTGAGCCCGTCGTAAGTGCGAGTGCACCGAGTGCAGATGCCACGACGCCAGCGCCATCGGCCGAGCCCGCAAGACCAAAAGCCAAACCAGTCGCACCGCCTCCAGAGCCAAGTCTTATCGATGGGCTAATGGACAATCCGTTCCTGTTGCCAGGTGTTGCGGCGCTCGCAGCACTCCTTGGCGGCTTGGGTTTTTACACATTGCGCCGCAAGAATCAGGGTAAACAATTCGAAGACAGCATCATTACCGACTCGAGCCTCAGAGCCAATTCTCTGTTTGGTTCCACCGGTGGTCAAAGTGTCGACACCAATAACAGTGTCTTCAATTCAGGTTTTGCCCCATCGGTGAGTCAACTCGATTCCAATGAAGTCGATCCGGTAGCTGAAGCCGATGTCTACATCGCATACGGTCGTGATGCCCAAGCTGAAGAAATCCTGAAAGAGGCGTTGCGCACACAGCCGGACCGCAATGCCGTGCGTGTCAAGTTGTTGGAAATTTACGCAAATCGCAAGGATTTGCGCTCATTCGAGATCCTTGCTACCGAACTGTATGGCTTGACCAAAGGCGAGGGTGACGATTGGGGGCAGGCAGCAACCCTTGGCCTTGGCATCGATCCGAACAATCCACTATATGCATCGGGCAAGCCGAACGGCGAAATAGCGAAGAAGGCGGCTGTATTGTCCGCACCAACACAGCCTATGGACGAGCCTGACCTTGATGAATTGCTGGCACCGACGCAGGCGAATCCATCTCTTGAGTCGCTGAATACCCTTGAGGATACGTCGTATTTTGATAACACTACAGTCGTTGCGAACACGCCGATAGCAGATGAGGACGTCAATGACCCGGATGGCGCGCATGGCGCGAAGAAAATGGACTCCAATGATCTGGATTTCGATATGGAAGGCTTGAGTCTGGATTCGATGGAAGTGCCGAATACCATTCCTCATCCGATGTCTGCTGAAGAAAAGCCGAATCTGGATGAGATCAATTTCGACTTTCTGGATGAAAAGTCCGACCAAGCGTCAACCCTTGAAACCAAGCGGGTTCCTGTTGCAGCGGCAGAAGAACTTGCAATTGAAATACCTATGCCGAAAGCGTCCGATCTCGATATGCCCGCAGTGAATCCTTCCAAGGAAATGGCAAGCGCAGAGACGGAGTCCGATGATCTTGCTGTGATGTTGAACGATCTTCCTGATTTGCCGGATACGGCCTCGGCCACAGTTGCAGTCTCGAAAAAGCCGGAGGCTTCCGCAATGGATTTTGATCTTTCGAGTATTACGCTCGAACTCGATCCTGGCTCAGGCAGCTCTACGTTGGTGCAGGATGGCTATGCCACGCATGACACCGGCGGCAGCGACGATTTTTCGAATAATGCCGAGATGGCGACCAAGCTGGATCTTGCTGTCGCATACCAGGAGATTGGCGACAAGGAAGGTGCACGCGAATTGCTGGATGAAGTGGTCAAAGGCGGTACATCTGAGCAATCCGAGAGGGCGCACGCACTTCTGGCGAAACTGACTTGACGATTGCCCTTGCGGTAACGGTAACGTAATGGCGGAACGGTGCCTGACATAGCGGCACTCTGGTTCGCCACGGATCAAATGGGCGCGGCGATTGCTTGCGCCCGTTTTTCTTTTTGAACTGTGTTTTGACTGGACTGCGAATTGAAGCGCATCGTTCTTGGTGTTCAATATGATGGCTTGCACTGGCATGGCTGGCAGACGCAACCTGATGGTCGTACGGTACAGGACCGACTCGAGTTTGCATTAAAGAAATTTACGCAATCATCCATTCCGACCACGTGCGCCGGACGTACCGATACCGGTGTGCATGCCCTGGAGCAGGTTGTGCATTTCGATGCCGCGCTTGAGCGGGAAACTTTTTCCTGGATACGCGGCCTGAACGCGTTTTTGCCAGCCTCCATCGCCGTGCGATGGGCACACGAGGTACCAAGTGATCCGGATGATGATTTTCATGCGCGCTTCAGTGCTCGTGCCCGTACATATCATTATGTTGTCTATAATCATCCAGTCCGTTCCCCGCTATTAACCGGAAAGGTTGGGTGGGTATTCAGGCCGCTGGATGTCGAGGCCATGCAACTTGCCGCCACATACTTGGTTGGCACACACGATTTTTCTGCATTTCGCGCGGCAGAATGTCAGGCAAAAACACCGGTGAAGACGATGTACAGTATCGAGATTGAACGTCGTCGTGAATTGATCGTCTTTTCATTGCGGGCCAGTGCATTTCTGCATCATATGGTGCGCAATATTGTCGGCTCATTGATATTGACGGGCACCGGCAATCAATTGCCGGATTGGATAGGGCGAGTTCTAGAGCAGCGCAACAGAGCAGTTGCTGCGCCGACGTTCATGCCTGACGGGTTGTATCTCGCAAAGATCGATTACGATCCGAAGTGGAAATTGCCGCAAGAGTCGAACCATGCGTTGCCATGGCTTTAAGCAATTGGCGTCCTGCATGCCTTTTGTCCGGCATGCTTTTTTAATAGCGAGACATCTTTGAGCCAGCGTACCCGAATCAAGATTTGCGGCTTGACCCGCGGCGATGATATCCGTACTGCGATCGAAGCCGGCGCCGATGCGCTCGGGTTCGTGTTTTATGCGAAGAGTCCTCGTTATATTGCCCCGGAAGCGGCTGCGGCCCTCATCGCATTGGTGCCGCCATTTGTTACGACAGTGGGTTTGTTCGTGAATGCAACATCGCAGCAGGTGGCTGAGGCTGTAGCACAGGCGCCGGTATCAGCATTGCAGTTTCATGGCGACGAAACAGTGGAGCAATGCCGTGCGGCCGCAGAAAGCGTGAATCGTCCGTTCATGCGGGCACTGCGCGTGCAACCATCAATGCGCGCTGTCGATTTGATAGAATACGAGGCAACATATCGTGCCGCCAGCCGATTGTTCGCAGGCTTGTTGCTGGATGCATTCGTTGATGGTTATGGCGGCGGTGGAAAGGTTTTCGATTGGTCTCTCATTCCAAAAGATCTCGCGCCTCGGGTCGTTTTAAGTGGTGGCTTGAACGCGCAAAACGCGACTGACGCGGTGGTTCGCGTACGCCCTTACGCAGTCGATGTCAGCAGTGGCGTCGAGCTCGACAAGGGTATCAAGGATGCCGCCAAGATCCGTGCCTTCATTGATGCGGTACGTGCGGCAGCTATAAAAGACCACCAGAGAGATTCCCAATGAAAGAATTGAATCCGCTTGACCACTATGCGGAACGTCAGGCTGTATCCGTGCCGGCGATCCATCAAACTGCCCGTTACAACCTGCCGGACGCAAAGGGCCATTTCGGTCCGTACGGCGGGTCCTTCGTTGCCGAGACCTTGACGCATGCGCTTTCGGAGCTGAAAGAAATGTATGCGCGTTACAGCAAGGATCCGGATTTTCTCGCTGAATTCCACAGCGAGCTGAATCACTTCGTCGGTCGTCCAAGTCCTGTTTATCATGCGAAGCGCTGGTCGGAAATGATGGGCGGCGCGCAAATCTACTTCAAGCGCGAAGACCTGAATCACACCGGTGCACACAAGATCAACAATGTGATCGGCCAGGCATTGCTGGCAAGGCGCATGGGCAAGCCGCGCGTTATCGCGGAAACCGGCGCCGGGCAGCATGGCGTAGCGACGGCGACAATCTGCGCTCGTTTCGGCCTTGAATGTGTTGTCTATATGGGCAGCGAAGACGTGAAGCGCCAGGCGCAAAACGTGTACCGGATGAAGCTGCTGGGCGCGACCGTGGTGCCAGTCGAGTCCGGGTCGAGGACTCTGAAGGATGCATTGAACGAGGCGATGCGCGATTGGGTCACCAATGTCGAAAACACGTTTTATATTATCGGTACTGTCGCGGGGCCGCACCCATACCCGATGATGGTACGTGACTTTCAATCGGTAATCGGTGAGGAGTGCATTGCGCAGATGCCGGAGATTGCCGGACGCCAGCCGGATTACGTGGTGGCGTGCATTGGCGGCGGCTCCAACGCGATGGGCATTTTTTACCCTTATATTGATTACAGCGACGTGCAGCTCATCGGTGTCGAAGCGGCCGGCGAGGGCATTGAAACCGGTAAGCATTCCGCCTCGCTGTCAGTGGGTTCTCCGGGCGTCCTGCACGGCAATCGCACTTATCTGCTGCAAGATGAGAATGGTCAGATCATCGAGACGCACTCGATATCAGCCGGCCTTGATTATCCGGGCGTGGGGCCTGAGCATGCATGGCTGAAGGATTCGCGGCGCGCCCGCTACGTGTCGGTGTCGGATCAGGAAGCGCTTGAAGCATTCCATCAATGCTGCCGGATCGAAGGCATCATCCCGGCGCTGGAGTCGAGCCACGCACTGGCTTATGCGGCAAAATTCGCGACAACACTACCGAAAGACAAGATCATCCTTGCCAATCTGTCCGGTCGAGGTGACAAGGATATGCATACGGTGGCAGAGCGCATGAACATCAAGTTTTAAACGGCTTGTCTCTGAAGGCCGTTGTTTACATCAATAGCATAAATACGCCGTCGCCCCGCTGTACAGCGGGGCGACGCGGATCGCGTCAGTTCGTGTGACCAACTCATAGCAAAGAACAGTATGTCTCGAATCCAATCCACGTTATCCGCGTTGGCGGAACAGAACAAAAAAGGACTGATCCCCTTTATCACCGCAGGCGATCCCACACCTGAATTGACCGTGCCATTGATGCATGCACTGGTTGCGGGCGGTGCCGATATTATTGAGCTCGGCGTGCCGTTTTCGGACCCGATGGCTGAAGGCCCCGTGATTCAGCGCGCGTGCGAAAGAGCGTTGAAAAACGGCGTTGGCATGTCAGACGTGCTGCGTCATGTCGAAGCATTCCGCAAAACGAATACAAGTACGCCCGTCGTGCTGATGGGCTATGCGAATCCGATTGAGCGAATGGGGATTGACGCATTTGTGGATGGTGCAAAAGCGGCCGGGGTCGATGGCGCAATCGTGGTCGATTACCCACCCGAAGAATGTGAAGAATTCGCTGCCAGGATGCGTGCCAGCGATCTCGATCTTATTTTTCTTCTTGCTCCGACATCAACTGAAGAGCGCATCGCACAGGTAGCGAAGATCGGCAGCGGATTCTGCTATTACGTTTCACTCAAGGGCGTGACTGGAGCAGGACATATCGACACTACGGAAGTCGCGGAGCGTATTGCAACGATCCGAAAGCATATAAAGCTGCCAATCGGCGTCGGCTTTGGTATCCGCGATGCACAGACGGCAAAGGCGATTGCGTCGGTTTCCGATGCGGTCGTGATCGGCAGTCGAATCATTCAGGAGCTCGAAAACACATCACATGACCGTGCGACCGAAGCAGTGCAGGTATTTTTGACACAGATCAGGAAGGCGCTTGACGCCTGATGTGGGCTGCAAGAGTTCATGCCTGATACTGTTGTTGAAAAAGAGGCAATAAGAATTTTATTCTTGCAGTTTCACGTAATCAACTGCAAAAGGTACAATGCCGCAACCAAAAATTGAGTGAGGTCACCATGAGCTGGCTAGAGAAATTGCTACCACCCCGTATCCAGCGATCCGACACTGCATCGCGTAAATCGGTTCCCGAGGGACTTTGGGTGAAATGCCCTTCGTGTGAAGCGGTGCTGTATCGCAGCGATCTTGAATCAAATGTTCATGTTTGTCCGAAATGCAATCATCACATGCGCATTCGTGCACGGGAACGCCTCGATGCCTTGCTTGATGCTGGTGGACGTTATGATATTGGCCAGGAAACCTTGCCGGTCGATACACTCAAATTCAAGGACAGCAAGAAATATCCTGATCGACTGAAGGATGCACTCGAAGCAACTGGCGAAACCGATGCAATGGTGGTAATGGGTGGGGCAATCATGAGTCTGCCGGTCATCGTCGCGTGCTTCGAATTCGAATTCATGGGCGGCTCGATGGG
>LLBZ010000013.1_pt8 | contig 11722 bp, 15 predicted proteins | sample 1489421 | NCBI WGS metagenome assembly LLBZ01 (sample SAMN04092657, study PRJNA295927) | soil metagenome | biome: Soil prokaryotic community; feature: Bulk soil; isolation source: soil from tomato rhizosphere | host: tomato cultivar Moneymaker | place: South Korea | collected 2011-11-01 | reverse complement strand
AGTTTACATCGGGTAAGGAGGTGTGATATGGCGAGCTCTGAAGAGCGAATGAAAATTTTGAAGATGATCGAAGATGGAAAGCTGAGCGCCGAGGAAGGGACCAAGCTGCTCTCAGCCTTAAGTGAGAAGCGAATGCCGACACCGCCGCGTCCCCCGGGCATATCTGGCGGGCCGCGCTGGCTGCGGATCCGGGTGACGGACGTGCGCACGGGTCGTTCGAAGGCCTCGGTGCAGATTCCTCTTGCGCTGGTGGATGCCGGGATGAAGATCGGCGCGCATTTCGCCCCCGAGGTCGAGGGGGTGAATATGTCAAATGTGATGGATGCGGTACGCTCAGGGATGACGGGCAAGATTATTGACGTCACCGATGACGAGGACGGGGAGCACGTAGAGATTTATGTGGAGTGAGTGCCAAGCAGCCCCTCTGACATAAATTGACTGCGTAGGAGAAAGTCAAACAATCCCGCCTGGCGCGGGGTTGTTTGACTCTTAAGGATGTGTTATCCTGCCGGAACTTTTGAAACCGTAGGGCGGATGGATACCCGCCAATATCTCATAATTGTCAGGTTACCAAGCTGACCTACAAAAACCTTTATAAGAAATTGGTTTTAGAGGAACACCATGCAAAATACGAATCGTCCAACGGGAATGTTCGGCTTCACACTGGTCTGGCTTGGGCAGATCGTCTCTGTTCTCGCCACGAATATGAGCGTATTCGCGCTCACCATCTGGGTCTTTGAAAAGACGGGCAGCGCCACCGCGCTCGGCTTGATGCAGGTGTTCTTCATCACGCCGCTGTTGATCGTCACTCCGTTTGCCGGGGTGATGGTGGATCGCTACAACCGCAAACTGATGATGATGGTCAGCGACCTGACAGCCGGACTGGCAACCATTTCTATTCTCGTTCTGCAGGCGTTTGGCGTGTTGGAAGTATGGCATCTGTACGCGGCAGCGGTCTTTCAGGGGCTGGGGAATGCCTTTCAGTGGCCTGCCTATTCTGCAGCGATCAGCACGATGATTCCCAAAGAGAAATACGGACGTGCAAATGGTATGATGTCGCTGATCGACATGGGTCCTCAAGTCCTCGCTCCCATGCTGGCTGGCGCGCTCCTGCCCGTCTTCGGCTTGACTGGGATTTTGTCATTGGATGTGGGTACCTTCCTGTTCGCAATTTTTATTTTGGTCTTTGTTCACATCCCGCAACCTACACGGACCGTGGAAGGCACGCAATCGCAAGGCAATATCTTACAGGAAGCTGTCTTTGGCTTTCGCTATATCTTTGCCCGTCCAAGTTTGCTCGGGCTTCAGCTCGTTTTTTTCTTTGGCAATCTCTGTTCCGGGATTGCCTTCACAGTTCTCGCGCCGATGATCCTGCTGCGCACTGGCAATGACAGCGTTAGCCTGGGGTTTGTCCAATCGGCAGGGGCGATCGGTGGTGTGCTTGGGGGTATCGCGATGAGCGCATGGGGTGGCTTTCAGCGCAAAGTCCATGGGGTGCTGGGTGGCTGGATCGTTGCAAGTTCCTTCTTTGCAGTGATGGGATTGGGTACGTGGGTTCCCTTCTGGGTGACGACGAACGCGCTATCCTCCCTGTTCGTCCCGTTGATCAATGGCTCGAACCAGGCGATCTGGCAGAGCAAGGTCGCGCCCGATGTGCAGGGACGTGTATTTTCTGCGCGGACGTTGATTGCCTGGATGACGAATCCGATCTCTCCGCTGATTGCAGGAACCCTTGCAGATTACGTTCTCGAGCCTGCGATGCGCGCGCCGAGCGGACTGTCCTCCGCATTTGGCTGGCTTATCGCTCCGGGGCCTGGGGCGGGGATGGGGCTGCTGATCTTTTTCAGTTGCCTGGGTGGGATCCTTGCCGGGCTGGCAGGATATTTGACTCCGGCGATTCGGGATGCGGAAGATATCCTGCCGGATCACGACAGGATAGTTCCTGCCGAAGCCGCCCAACTTTAGTCCCAGACCTCTATATAATCCAGATTAATGGATTCTCCGCTTTCATGGATGATCCTCACAGAATGGGTGCCCGGAGAAAGCTCAGGAGACCGCCAGACGTTGCCGAAGGCTTGCTCATGGAAATTATAGGACTCTCCGTCAATCACAACCGTCACGATCCCGAAATTCCGCCCGCGCTGGTAGCCAAAGTAGAATCGTTGTCCTGTAAAGCGGAAGGATGCCTCATTGCCAATACTGCCTGAGACATGTAATGTGCCTTTGTATGCGTGTTCCGTCCCAGGATTCATCCTAAAGGTCCAGAACCGGTCATAAACAATATTGGGGTCTGTATCATCATATTTTTTCCCGGCTGCGAGGGGCTCAACCTGGTCTGGGGTAGGAGCCGGCTGACTCTCCGTGATTGGGGTGCCAGCGGCGAGAGGCGTTTCGGCAGGTGGTCCGGGGTAAGAGACAGGACTGGTGCCGGTGGAAGTGGCGCGAGGTGTCTCGGTCTCTTCCGGCGTGGGAGTTGCCGAGGGAGATAAAGGTGGCCTCCCGGTCGCGCGGGGGCTAACCTCGAATGGAATCGCAGTGGGTTCTAGCGTGGGGGGCAGGGGTGATTCGCTGCGATCGTTGGTCAAAAAGATCCACCCCAGCCCAAGAATCGCAACGACGCCCACAGCAAAGGGAATCAGAAGTTCACGGTCAAAGGAGGCGCGGGGCTGCATACGTGACAAAGTCCTGCCGCGATTGTACCCGTAATCGTTTTATTACAGAGTGCCGCATAATTAACTAAACTCGAAATTTGAATTTCAGCCTGCAATACTATTCAAAAGTTTACCAATTAATGCGACAAGCAGTAAGGTCTCCGGGAGATCGCCTCATTTGAAATGACATTACAAGAAAAGCATCCATTCTGAGGGTTGTCGTCTCTGATTCGCTGTGATATGCTCTCAGGAATGCGGAAATTGAATTTGTCTTTTCGACGCCCACAAGGTATGAGGGGGCTTTTCATCGTCTGGCTGGGACAGATGGTTTCCGGAATTGCCTCCAGTATTACTGCAGTCGCATTACCAATCTGGATCTTTAGCATCACCGAGAGTGGAACTGCTGTGGGAATCCTGGAGTTCTTTTTCTTTGCCTCCTATCTGATCGCCGTGCCCTTTGCCGGTATCTTGATCGACCGCAGCAACCGCAAACTGATGATGCTGGTTTACGATATTTTATCGCTTGCCGGGCTGATGGTTTTGTTGCTGCTCCAGACAGTGGGGCTTTTGGAGGTCTGGCATTTATATGTCGCAGCTACGCTGCAGGGAATTGGCTCCGCCTTTCAATCTCCCTCGTACGCAGCGGCGATTACAACTATGGTATCCAAGAACCAATACATCCGCGCCAACGGCTTGATTTCGTTGCTTTATGAAATCCCAGGGATTTTCGGCCCCTTGCTGGCCGGGGTAATGTATCTGGTGATTGGGTTAAACGGGATCCTGACGATCAATATATTTGCCTTTGTGATTTCCATCGGTGTCTTGCTCCTGGTTGAAATTCCGCAGCCTCCGAAAACAATAGAAGGAGTGCTTTCTCATACCAGATTCTTAAGTGAAGCCCTGTACGGGATTAGATACATTATCCAACGACCCAACTTGCTGGGTCTGCAGTTGGTTTTTTTCACCGGTAATTTATTCTCCGGGATCGCCTTATCGGCTGCTGTGCTCTATCCAATGATCTTGTTGCGTACGGGAGACAATACCCAGGTTCTGGGCGCCGTCCAATCTGCGGGTGCGCTGGCCTCTGTGCTAGGAGGACTCTTCCTCACCACCTGGGGTGGGATCAAGCGCCCTGCGCGTACGATCATTCTTGCATGGTTATTTTCCAGCCTGTTTGGAATGACCTTACTCGGTATAGGTCAAACCCTGGTGATCTGGCTGATCGCGGTGGTGGTTGATGCGATCTTCGATCCGATCGTCAACGTTTCGATGGATGCTTTCCTACAGGCAAAGGTGCCGCCCGACCTGCAGGGACGTGTGTTTTCCGCAAGCGATTTTATTGCGCAGGCTACACTTCCTGTTGCGCCGCTACTGGCAGGTTACTTTGGTGACCGCATATTCGAACCGGCCATGGGCACGGGCGGAGCTCTCGCAAGTACGTTTGGCTGGTTGGTAGGAACAGGCCCCGGCTCCGGGTTTGGGCTGTTGATCCTGTTGTGCGGTATTGGCGGCACATTGATTGGGCTTGCCGGCTATCTGATCCCCTCGCTACGCAATATCGATACCCTCCTGCCAGACTTTCGACGCCTGCCTCCGGTGGGGATGTTCAGGCGGATGCCCGCGCTGCGGACCAGGAAACCTACCCGTAAAGCGCGCAGGTCCATTCATAAACGGGTACGGGTGCGCACGTCCCTACCGCCAAATGAGTAGAGGCTGTCCTCAAATCAAAAACGACTCAGCCAGTGCTGAGTCGTTGTCTTACGCCCGAATGTCTTAGCAGGCTCCTAGCCAGTCAAATCTTCCATCAGTTCCATGGGAACGACCGCCGCGCCGACGATCCCGGGTCCGGTATGGACACCGAGTACAGGCGAGATCCGATTGACCTCCAGCTTTTTGATATTCAAAGTTGCCTTTAATTCGTTTGCCAGGCTGTCTGCCTTTTCCGCGAAGCGGCCATGTAACACAGTAACCCAGACAGGCGTTTGGGCGTACTGCTGATGCAAATGCTCTGCAATCGCGATCATCGATTTGCCCAGTGTACGCCCTGTGCTGACGGTGCTGTACTTGCCGTCCGCATCCACGCGGATGACCGGTTTTAGATTCAACAACGCGCCGGCCATGGCTTTGACGCGTCCGATGCGTCCGCCGCGTGCAAGATATTCGAGTGTATCCAGCGTGTAAATGACTTCCGTTTTTTCACGTATATTTTTCAGCCGATCCAGGATCGAATGCAATGCCCAATCGGCGCGGGCGGCCCATGCGGCTGCGATCACCTGAAACCTCTCTCCACCGGAGAGGGTGAGGGTATCCCAATAGCTCACATTGGCTTCCGCTTTTACCTGTTCTCCTCCGTCTCGAGCGGCGTGAATCGTGCCACTCAAACCCGATGAGATATGGATGGAGAGAATATCTTTGTCCACTTGCGCAATCCTGCGGTAGAGCTCGGCAAAGATTCCACCGGAAGGCTGTGCTGTGGTCGGAATAGCCGGTCGCATCGCTTCCAACCGATTGTAGAAATCGTCCGGGGAAATATCGGCCGAATTCACCTCCCCATCGGGGAATTGAATGAACAACGGAGCCTGGGTGACACTGAGTTGTTCCAATTCTTCAGCGGTCATATCCGCCGCACAATCTGTTACGATTTTCATTTGGGTTTCCTCATTTTCTTTTATTGTACTGTCAAGTGAAGGAGAAAGTTGGTCGAGTTGGAATATAATCTTCTTATGAGCGAAACGCAGTATCCTGATTATGTACAGAGAATGTTGGAAGAAGCTGAACGCCTGCTCACCGATGAGGAAGACCCGGGTCCGTGTGAAGCGGCTGCGCTGTGTTTTGACATCCTGGCGCTGTTCCCCGAGAATGAAGGCGCCCAGCAGCTCATCCAGCGCGCTTACCGCGATGGAACGTTGATCCGCGATAACCGCCGCGCCCTGAGCCGCCTCATCGACGAATGGGACGATCGCCCGTGGCAGCAGCGTCGCAGGCTGGCGCTGTCGTTCGGATATGTCTCGCGTTGGGAGGAAAAGTATCAGGATCTGCCGGAGGTTTTTGAGGATGAACACGATGGTCCGGCAGACGTGAAGACGTATCTACACACCGGGCACCTCCAACTGCTTGAGGATTATCTCGGCGGTCAGGTCAAAGGGGCCGAGAGCGCCTGGCAGATCTTTCATGAAGCGATCCGGGTATCTGAAGATCCACGCGGGACGATGTTCTGGGTTGGAAAGGAATACGCGCAGCAGGGATACTTCGCCGAATCGGTGGATGTGCTCGAGGAATTGTTGAGACAGTTTCCAGATGACGAATCCGCCCGGAGGTTGTGGGTGGAAGCGCGCTGGTGGCGAGACCATCAAAATCAAATTCCGTGGATTCCTCCAGCAGGCGATGGGGGCCGCTTTCGTCGCATGATGATGCAGAATGATCCCGACGGTCTGGCCGCGAGCGAAGCACCGGAAAACATCCTGAATCAATATCGTCCACCCAATCCCGATGAGCTGCCGGCCGGCATGAGGTCTCTGGATCACATGCCCGACCATTTACATGAGAAAATCCGTGCGTTGCCCGATCCGGTGAATGAGGAATTTCAAGACAGCCCTGTGGATTGGAGTTACCTGGATGCCATGGAACGCCGCGAAATCAATGTAAGTCAATTCCCCCGTTGGGCGCGCGAATTTTTGGATGATATCGATGACCTCGAACAACGAAAGCTGACGGAAGAAATGCTCTTAGAGCAGTTCTCCAACAAATCTTTATACGATGATGCTTACTTTGAAGAGGAGGACGATGATGAAGATGAGGAGATCAACGACAGCCACCCTTAAGGGTGGCTGTCATCTTTGGTCAGGCGCGTTTATATGCCGTGATCTTTGCGCTGTAGACCGCCTTGTACACGTCGTCCCGGGAGACCGTCTTTAACTCAATTCCATGATCCAGTTCCGCAATTGCGGAGTCGACAGTCTCTTTCTCAAAATAGACCGGTGTGATGGAAATATTTGTAAAGCCGACTGTTTCCATTTTGCCGATATAGTCCTTTACCTCCACGGCGCCCGCGACACATCCTGCCCAGGCGCTCAGGCTCTTTTTGATCGCTTCGGGAAGGGGACCGTCTGTCACAATATCCGAGACAGCCAGCTTGCCGCCGGGCTTGAGCACGCGGAAAGCCTCGGCAAAGACCCTGGTTTTATCCGGTGCAAGATTGATCACGCAGTTGGAGATGATGACATCGACCGTGTTGGATTCGACAGGCAGCTCTTCGAGATAGCCCTGACGGAATTCCAGATTCTGGATGTTCAACCGCTGCGCGCTGGACCTGGCGCGCTCGATCATTTCCGGGGTCATGTCCACGCCGATGACGTGCCCGGTCTCGCCGACCTTTTTCGCCGCGAAGAAACAATCGAGGCCCGCGCCCGAGCCGAGATCGAGCACGGTCTGCCCTGGCTGTAGGGCCGCGAGCGTGATCGGGTCGCCGCACCCATAGCTTACAGTCGATTCGCCTTCCGGGAGGGTGGCAAGCAAATCGGTTGGGTAGAGGCTGCTCTCGCTGTCACAACAATCGGAGGTGCCTCCGCAGCAGGAAGCGTTGTTCTTTATGCGCTCTGCGTAATGTTCACGAACAACTTCATGGATCGGGGTGGGGGATTGGGTCATCTGAGTCTCCTTTTGAATTATAGAACGAAAATGTTATAGGCAAATCCGATTAGAATAGATCCTGCCCATAGTGTGCCAATTACAATCCCGACGACGCGCCAGCGGGCAATTGTCAGCGCGCCGCCCAGCGCGCCGAGAGATGTACCCGCGCCTGTAATCAGGAAAGCGAGGGCTGTCCCCTGACTCATACCACTTTCGAGCATGGCGCGAATGAGGGGCAGCGATGCCTCTGTATTGATATAGAAGGGCAGTCCGAGCGTCGCGGCCAGTGGGATACTGTACACATGGCCGGTGCCGAACAGACTGGTAACCCATGCCGCGGGGATCAGTCCGTTAAGCAGGTAACCAACGAAGGTAAATCCAATAAAGAGCGGCAGAAAACGCTTACTGACACCGTACAGTTCCTGCATGAATGCACCGAAAGTGACGGCTGGTTTGAAGGTTTGGCTATGTCGTGTAGAGATGTCTAGCTCTATACGATTCGATGCGCAGTCACACAGGGCCGCTCCAGCAACGGATTCGATGGCGGGTTGGGCGACGACCGGAAGGCCGATGGGGGCCGGAGCCCCCATGACACCTAAGGAAAAGGCCGATGCTTCTGGCGACATCATACGGGCCTGATTCGCCAGCCAGCTGCGCGAGTCGGCAAAACTAGCGATAGCTCCACCCGCCAGGCCGAGCACGATGGAGGCAACAAAGAATGCAATTGCAAACGGCCAGCCGAACAATCCGGCGCTATAAAAGAGCTCCTGTGGAGAGGTGAGTGGCGAGGCCACAAGGAACGCGACAATCGGCGCCCAAGGGACTGTAGAAGCCATCATACCCAATACAACTGCTGTCGTGCCACAGGAGCAAAACGGGGTGCCAACGGCAATGCCTGTGGAGATGAGCACACTGTTCCTTGTATTGCCGCGCAGGAAGCGCGCGATGGCATCTTGGTTCACATACAGTTTCAACGCTGCGCTAATGAAGATCGTGATGGCAAGCAGAAACCAGTTATGCGAGAATGTCTCGATGACTTTAGCAAATGTGTATTGTAGAAGAGAAAGGATGTCCATGTTTACCTTCGATGGTTGATAGATTCGAAGTGACGAGCTTTATATAGAAGATTATCTATGCATCTCTTTAAAAAAATTTATACCAATAAGTCCTCTCTGCGTCGCCGTTGCGACACAGAGATCTTTCCTTAGCAGCAGCCTCCGCCGCCACAGCTGCATTCGCCTTCTCCGCAGCCGCAATTACTGAAAACATACAGTTCGTTCATGGCTTTCACCTCCTTTCATATAGATGTTTGTCTATAAAACAGATCAAAAAAATTGGATGCAGCACGGGCGCAGCCGCTCTCCAATCTTATTGGTTAATCACATGGATCAGTTTTTCAGTTGTCGTGGTTTTCGGCGCAAATTTGATCATCAGCTGCCCGCAGCAGACTGCGATCTTCTCCTGATTGAGGGTGTAAAAGGTCTGCTTGCCCTCTTCCCGGCTGTTCACCAGACCTGCCTCGCGCAGGATGGCCAGGTGATGTGAAACGGTGGGCTGTGTGACTTCCAATTTGCTTGCAAGATCGCCAACGGAAACCCAGCAGCAGCAACACTCCGTCATGATCTTTTGCCGGGTGTCATCGGCAATGGCTTTGGCAAAAAGGACAGGGTTTACATTCATGAGATGGCTCCGCCGAATTCGGCGCGCAGAAATTCTTGTGTTCCGTCCGGTCCCGTTAACGCGAAGGAGATTAGCTCGTCGCTTCCGCCGACCTGCAAGATAAATTTCAGGAACGGACAGCATAGACGCTCATTCGCGATAAATTCAGAAATTTTAGATATCAGTTCGCTTTCGTTGGGAAAATATAGTTCGTATCCGCCCTCTATTCCCTGGACGCTCTGAAGTGACTGAATTAGCTCCAGCGTCGCCTGCATGTGGGATTCACGCTGGGCTGGAGTAAATACATTCATATTACAGACAAGAGACGTCTCAGTGTTCATATAGATAAACTTCTATCTGACATTATATAGAAGTTTGTCTATTTGTCAAGAGAAAAAAGAGGTCTCTTCGTACATTGCTTGCCCAGAGACCCTTTTACCTCTCAATCGCTGGAAGCAACTTGCCGCCGCGCAAGTGCTTTCCGTCTTTTTGGCTCCCAGTTGGCAACTACTAGACTGAGGAAAATCAAGATAGCACCTGTGATCAGCTGCCAGGTCAGTTGCTCGTTCAGGAACAGGACGCCCAGGGTCACCCCGCCCAGCGGGAAGAGGTAGGTTACCATGGTCGTGCGCGTTGGCCCAATTTCGTGGATCAGGTAAAAGGCCATGGTAAACGCCAATCCGGATCCCAATACGCCCAGCCAGAGCAGGCCTATCCAGGTAATCCCAAGTTGTGGCAATTCGACCGGCCGCTCGAACAGAAATGTCGCCAGCCACATGATCGCAGACGCAGAGATCAATGGACCGGTGCTCCGCACAATGCCGGGCATATCCTCCGTTGTTCTGCGTATGTACACGGAATTCACAGCATAAAAAATGGAGGCCAGGATCACCGCAGCCTGCCCCAGCAGGGAATTGGTCGAAGCGTGAAAGAGATCCTTGCTCATTAGAACGACCACACCCGCGAAACCAATCAGCAGCCCCATCATCTTTGATAAGGTGATCTTATCGTCATCCAATACGTAGTGTGCGATCAAAATGGTGAAGAGAGGCACGGTGGCATCCAGGACGGAGGCAACGCCAGAATCGATCGACTGTTCACCCCATGAGATCAGGAAAAATGGGATCGCTACATTTGTGAGTCCAAGTAAAAGCAGCGGAGTCCAAACCTTAAAGCCGCGCGGCCATTGGACCCTTCCAATGAGAATCACGCCCACCCCAAATAAAAGTCCGAACGTTGCGCGAAAAGCGACCAGCATCATCGGACCGATTTCCTGCACCGCGATCTTGATCCACATAAAGGAGGAACTCCAGATCGCGCCTAATAAGATAAAGATTAGCCAGTGTTTGATACTCAAGCGAACATCTCCTTGTACTTGATAAATAGTTACTCTTGTCGAGTTAACTCCGCGATCCAATTCGTCTCCCAGGTCTTTCCACCATCTGCGGAAAATGCCTGCTCCCAGCGGCAGGATGTTTCCGTAATATCGGAACAAATGAAACGGCAGAAGATACTCCTGCCCTCGAAGGTTTCCTGCGAATAAAACTCGCCGCGCCCCTCCGTAAAACCGCCAATCACCGGCGGTTGCAGAATTCCGTCTGTACTCGAGGACCAATACATACTCCATTGCCGGGACTCAGGGTTGTAAAGGCGCAATGTCATGCCCTCCAGCCGTCGGGATTCTCTCTCCATGCTGATCTCATCAATATTTCCCAACCCACCCAACACCTTTCGGATCACGGCTACACCCTCGATTTCCTCCCAGTCATTCGAGCCTTTAAGGCGCTCGCGCAGCCGCCGGTTGTGAGCCTTCCAGCGGCCAATGAAAAAATCGAAATCATTCCGTCCATCATGTTTCATCTGCATGTTTTGACTCCTTTACTCGATTCGGGTGAACTCCATGATCCAGTTGGTTTCCCAGGTTCTTCCTCCATCCTCCGAAAGGGCCTGCTCCCAGCGGCAGGAATTGCCGGTGATCTCAGACCAAATGAAACGGCTGAACACATGCCTGCCATCATGAAGCTCTTGCGCGAAGAACTCACCGCGGCCGTCTTTGAACTGTCCAATCATAGGTGTGTCCAGGACTCCTGTCGTGCTTGAGGCCCAGTGAATGCTCCACTCCCTGGAGTGGGGATTGAACAGGCGCAAAGCTAAAGCTTCTACACGTCCGGTTGGCAGATCCATGATGAACTCGTCTGTGTTGCCAATTCCTGCCAAGATCTCGTGGTTGATAACTGTGCCGTCAAATTCCGTCCAATCGCTTGAGCCTTTCAATCGCTCGCGAAGGATGCGATGGTGAACTTTCCACCGACCGATTAGGAAATCGAAATCATTCCGACCGTCGTGTTGCCTTTGCATGATCTGACTCCGTTCATTGTCGAACCAGGAACAAAATGAACGTGCTCGTTTGCCTACTCGGCGATCGGTGTGCTTAGGGTCTGCCTGTGCTGGGTTACGAAATGCGAGGGTTGGTAGCTCCCCGGTACATCGCCGAAGATCGTAAAGCGGTTCCAGGCGTTGATGGTCACAATGGCGAGCATGAGCTTCACCAGCTCTTCTTCGCTGAACTGCCGGCGCGCTTCTTCGTAGATCTCGTCAGACACACGGCCGTTTGCGATCAGCGTAATCGCTTCGGTAAAGGCCAGTGCGGCGCGTTCTCGATCTGTGTAGTAGGGTGTTTCGCGCCAGACGCTGATGTTGTATAAGCGCTGCTCGGTCTCGCCGCCTGTGCGTGCATCTTTGCTGTGCATGTCGATGCAATACGCGCAGCCGTTGATCTGCGA
>LLBZ010010967.1_pt3 | contig 11740 bp, 10 predicted proteins | sample 1489421 | NCBI WGS metagenome assembly LLBZ01 (sample SAMN04092657, study PRJNA295927) | soil metagenome | biome: Soil prokaryotic community; feature: Bulk soil; isolation source: soil from tomato rhizosphere | host: tomato cultivar Moneymaker | place: South Korea | collected 2011-11-01 | reverse complement strand
GTCCATGACGATGATGGCGTTCTTACCGCCCATCTCCAGCGAGACCTTTTTGTTCAGGCGGGCGGCGGACTCGCCGATCGCGCGTCCAGTCGATGTCGAGCCGGTAAAGGAAATGACTCGTACACCAGGGTGCTCGACGAGGGCCTTGGAAACCTCGACGCCGGGCGCCAAAAGCAGATTGAACACACCGGGCGGGAACCCTGCCTCTTCGAACACTTTTACAAAGGCGGCAGAAATGGCAGGGGTCTCTGGCGATGGTTTCCAGATCACAGTATTCCCCGCGACGAGTGCCGGGAAGATCTTCCAGGAGGGAACAGCGATCGGAAAGTTCCAGGGTGTGATCAGCCCAACGACGCCCGCCGGATCACGAACGGCCATACCGAATTTATTCGGCATCTCCACGGGTGCCGTGTAGCCCAGCAAGCGACGTCCCTCGCCGCCCATGAAGTAGGCCATGTCGATGGCTTCCTGCACGTCGCCGCGAGCCTCGGAGATGACCTTACCCATGTCCTGGGTCAGGAGCCGGGATAATTCTTCCTTTTTTTGTTTGAGAATATCACCGATCTTAAAGAGCAGCTCACCGCGTAGGGGAGCGGGCACCAGACGCCAGGATTTGAAAGCTTCGGTCGCAGCACTTACAGCGGCGTCTACATCCGAAAGCTCAGCCTGTGCAACTTCAGCCAGCACTTCCTCATTGGCCGGGTTGACAGTTTGGAATTTGATTCTTCCTTTGACCCACTTGCCATTAATGTAGTTTTGGAATTCCATGTGTTTCCTTAGAGGCTGATTTCGAGCAATTCTGGTGCTATCTGTCACAATTATACCTCTGAACGTTACAAGTGAATTGAATTATATAAAATAATTTAGACATAATTAAGAAAGTGAGTATAATCACCCTCATGCTTATGACAACCGCTCGCCAAAAAATCCTGATGTACATGAGCAAATCACGCACTGCATCCGTCCGGGAGCTATCCCGCGCCCTGCAAATGTCGTCGGCCGCGGTCCGGCACCACTTGCGGGTCCTGGCCGCTGATGGCCGCCTTGAAATTGCCGCCGTGCGTGGACGAGACGCTCGAGGCCGGCCAGAGAAGGTCTATTCCCTGCCTCAGTCCGCCCTGGGGGATAACCTGGCGGCCCTCAGCGACGCGCTGCTGGCCGAGGCAGGTTCGCGTGTGCCGGTAGAGGTGCTGGCGGACCGTCTCGCGGGTGAATCCAGCGCCGGGAGCCAACCCCTGGCCAAGCGGTTGAGCCACACTGTCGAAAAACTCAACGCCATGAACTATCACGCCCACTGGGAAGCCGGGTTGCAGGGACCGCGTCTCCTCCTTGGCCACTGTCCCTATGCCGCGATCCTCGGAAAACATCCCGAGCTTTGCCACATGGACCAGGCCATGCTCAGGAAACTCACCGGAGAGCCGGCCAAGCAAATTTTCAAAACAGGCCAAGAGGGGAGTTCGCTGTGTGTATTTGTGATTGGCCGTTAATGTTGCTGCGAGCAATAGGAGATTGCCACATCGCTGCGCTTCGACTGCGTGCTACGCACTCCGCCCAGCGCGGACGCTCCTCGCAACACCGCACCTGCGGTGGGTGCAGGTGTGACATAATCACATCAGCTATCAAACCCCAGCCCGAGCCAGTTCATCGCGCGTAGCCAGAGATTCTCGCGCCCCTGATTCGCATCCGCCTGTGCCATCGACCAGCGCGAGAGCCGGATGCCGACGGAGCGTAGAGGCTCAGGGGGAAAGGGGATTGGCTTGGTCCGTACCATTTCCAGCGCTGTCCGTTCGGTTTCACAGCCGTCGAGAAGATCGAGGATCACGCGTGCCCCAAAGCGTGAAGCACCCACGCCGAGGCCCGTGTATCCCATCGCATAGGCCGTCTTCCCGTGATGTTCCATGCCCCAGAACGGGCTAAACCTTGAGCATGTATCGATAGCTCCACCCCAGGCGTGCGTAAAGCGGATTCCCTCCAGCTGTGGAAACGCCTGGAAGAAATGCCCAGCTAGGCGTGCAAAAGAAGCCTGGTCATTTTCGAAGCGGGGACCAAATCCGTTGTTCCAATAATAGATCGCATCGTAGCCACCCCAGAGGATGCGACCGTCTGCAGTGGTACGCGTGTAATGGAATTGCCGGCTGGTATCGCTTAGACCCTCGCGACCCTGCCATCCAATGGACTCGCGCTGTGCTGACGTCAGTGGCTCGGTGACAAGAACGTAATCATAAACAGGGACCACATAGTACGACAGCTTTTTCAACAAGGGCGGAAAGGCGTTGGTGGCCAATGCGACGCGCGCGGCCCGTACCCGTCCATGCGGGGTATGTGCAAGCACGTGATTCCCATCTTCCGCAAGCTGCGTTACCGGTGTGTGTTCATACAGCGGAACGCCGCGGTCGAGACAAGCCTTCCGCAATCCCCAGGCAAGCTGTGCCGGGTTGACCAAAGCCGCATGATCCGGGTAGTTCAACCCCGCGGTAAAGAACGGGGATTTGACAATTTCCTGGAGCTGATCCTGGTCATAAAATTCGGCGTGAATGTTGTAGCGTGCGCTGAGCGCCATCTCGGCTTTCAATTCCTCAACTTGATAAGGCTCGGATGCCACGCCGATATCGCCGGTGCGGAGGTAGTCGCAGTCAATGTCAAGACGTCGGATCGTAGCTTCGATCTCATCCAGATTTTTCACACCCAGGGCCAGCAGCGTAGGGAATTCCCGCGGCCAACGCGCCAGACCGTTTTGCAGCCCATGTGTAATGGACGCATCCAGAAAGCCGCCGTTGCGACCACTGGCGCCTGTGGCCACTTCTCCTGCTTCCAGGATCACCACCTCGCGCGAAGGGTTATCCTCCTTCGCCAGGAGTGCCGTCCATAGGCCTGTAAACCCCGCGCCGATGATCAGTAGATCGGTGGAGATCTCACGCGTGATCTCAGGCGCGGGCGCAGGGCGGGCAGGATCGTCCAGCCAGAACGGGATGTGACGAGCATCCGCGATCGATCGAAGCGTTTCTTGTCGGATTAGATTTGAATACGGCATACGGGTATTTTACCTGCGAACAATTCGCTTGCCTCTCGCTGGAGGATCTGGCGTTGGGCTTGCGAAGGTTTCCTGTATGGGAAATCTTGCTTTTGAAGCGACCTTCGCAAGGCTTTTGTACTAGAATCCAGCTTAATCCACATACGTAGATCGAACGTATACATATTTTGGGGAAGTGAATGTTGCCGTGTTTAATAATTTAGAGGAGACCGGGATGAATATTTTCCAACGATACCTTGCAGAAGAATTTGCTGAAGATTATGAAGAAGGGAGGCTGTCACGGCGTGAGGCCTTAAAACTGATTGTATCCGTGACAGGCAGCGTAGTCGCTGCGAATTCTATTCTGGCAGCCTGTACACCGCCTCCGGAGGAGACTGCCACCAGTGTGGCCTCCACGACAGACTCGCCAACGGCAGAGGCAATCCCCACTCTGGATGATCCACCGACGGCTGAATCGGCTGCTCCCGTGGCCACCTCACCAGCCGCCTACGGGACCGTCATGCCAGACGATCCGGCAGTGATCGTCAGCGACGTACAAATCCCCGCCGCAGACACGAACATCATGGGCTATCTGGCACGCCCATCAAGCGAAGGTGCCGCGCCTGTGATTCTGGTATGTCATGAGAATCGGGGACTGACGCCGCACATTCAGGACGTAACTCGAAGATTTGCCAAGGCAGGCTATGTGGGACTTGCGGTGGATCTGCTTTCGCGGCAGGGAGGTAGCGCGGCTCTTGGGGCCGATAACGTCCCGGGCGCGCTAGGCAATATCTCACCCGACCAGTTTGTGGAAGATTTCAAGAGTGGCTGGCGTTATCTCCAGGGACAACCCTTTGCGGATGCCGCCCGAGTCGGGATGACCGGTTTCTGTTTCGGGGGCGGGGTCACCTGGCGGGTCGCCACTCAGATGCCCGAGCTTCTGGCAGCGGTCCCGTTTTACGGCCCGCACCCTCCGGTAGAGGATGTGCCGAATATCCAGGCGGCTGTGCTCGCCATCTATGGCGAGCTGGACTCGCGGATTAACTCTGGCATTCCCGCCATCGAGCAGGCGATGGCAGAAAATAATAAGACCTATGAAAAGATGATCTATCAGGGCGCCGATCATGCCTTCCATAACGACACCGGCCCCCGTTACCATCCGGAGGCCGCAAAGGATGCCTGGGAACGCACGCTGGCCTGGGTCGAGCAATACGTGCGCAACGCGTGAATGTCCCTGCGACTTTTTCGCGCGGGCTGCGTATACAGAATAATGAACTTGATAAGAACAGGAGATTCAAAATGACTACACATCAAAAACAAGGTTTACGTCGTTCACGCAGGAATCGCATGCTCGCCGGCGTTTGTGGCGGTCTCGGCGAGTTCTTTGGCATCAGCGCCTTCTGGTTTCGCCTTGCCATGATCATTGCCTTCATCCCTGGTGGTGTGCCCGGACTATTGATCTACTTATTGCTGTGGATCATGGTCCCGAGCGAGTAAGGCGGGTTGGCTGCGCAGCGCCTCCGAAGCGGAGGTGGGTAACCCACTCATCGTTGTCCATTCAAGAAAAAGCCGCGCCTAATCTGGCGCGGCTTTGAATTAAGCTAATACGATCACTCAAGCGAAGGCCGTAAATTCCTTTTGCTCCACTTGGATATCTGCAGCTCTTAAGAAACTCATGGCGTTCTCATCGGTGCGATAGGCCAGGCTATAGACAATGCGCACAATGCCGGCGTTAATCAGCGCCTTCGTGCAGTTGAGACAGGGCAGATGGGTGACATAACAAGTCGCCCCTTTCGTCGAGATTCCGTGCAGCGCCGCCTGGATAATGGCGTTCGTCTCAGCGTGGATTGTGCGGACGCAATGCCCATCCACAAGCAGGTGACCGATCTCATCGCAGTGTGATTGCCCTGTGGGTGAGCCATTGAAGCCGGTCGTCAGGATACGCTTGTCGAGAACCAGCACACACCCGACAAACGCTCGATCACAGGTGCTGCGCTCTGAAACAGCGTGGGCGATCTTCAGGAAATACGAGTCCCAATCGGGGCGCATAAAGCTTTACATCAACAATACGATTCGAATCACTCAGGGTGCAGGTGTTGTAGAGGTTTCGGAAGGCGCCGGCGGGAATGTGGCCGGAACAACCGTCAGGCCGACAACGCGGGCATACTCCAGCAGGTATTGATCGTGCTGTTGGCGGGCAAGCGCAATGCCCTGCTCGAGAGTCTGCTGGTCGATACCTCGCATGAACGCCAGCAAGGTCTCGATCACGGTATTCATATGCTGCACTTGGATTTCCCGCAATTTGGTCAGACAGCCCGGAATAAGCTCATCCTCTGCCTCGCGCCGAATACGCTGCAGGTCGGCGATGGATGAGCTCAATTGTTCGCGCGGCATACTGGATGCCAGGGCGGATGCATCGTCAAACTCACGCATATGTGCGTGGACTTCCTGGACCTCCGCTTCGAGCTGAGGCATGGAGCAGGGATCAGCCGTCTCTGTCGATTCAACGGTAGGAGAGGAGGGTGCAGTCGATGTCACTTCTACTATCTCTGCCTCGGTCGGGACCTCGGTAACAGCGGCCGTCGCGGGAGGATTTCCACAACCGGCGAGAATAGCGAACAAGAGCAACACGACAAAATAGCTTAATAGATGTTTCTGCATAGTGGATTTACCTGTGCCGCCTGTCTCATTTATGATGGGACATTCCAATCTTCAGGCCTATTTTCCAAGCGGCTCTATAATGAAATGAGGAACGGCTCATCGCCGTTCCTCAATTGTAGCAGAGAATACTCAGAACTTATCGATCGGGATTACGACCCATTCATTGCAAGCTCATCGAAAGAACTCGGGGCGAACACCACGATCTGCATCCCGGAGGGAAGGTAGACATAGGCATACTTTCCGATGAAGGGACCGATGTGAGCGCCGCGGTAGGCACCTAAACTGGCCAGGAAGCTGTTGAAGGTCATCATACTGCTACCCGAGACACTCAACGAATCGCTTGAGAAGGCTAGGGCGCGGGCCAGGGGGTTCGTACCCGGGATGCCTGGTGCGACGGCTCCAAGATCGTTGGGTTGGTAGACAGGAGGAGTCGTGGGAGGCGTGGCTGGAGGGGTCGGAGGCGTAGCCGGTGTGAAGACACACGTCCCGGGATCCTGGAAGATATTGCCCGCCGTATTGTTTGCGAACACCGGCGCCACTGTCTGGTTGAGGGCCGTGTGGATGATGCTCAACCCGTATTGGCCATTATTCTGATAGGTACCGCCGACCAGGATCAGAGTGCCGCAATTTGTTTGCACTTCGACACCAGTCGCTCCATTCCCATCCGCAGTTACGGCTTCAAGGAGGACATCTCCACCTGCCTGGATATCTGCGCCAAAGGTCTGGTTGTTATTGAGCGTCACAGTCTGTAGGAGAACATCGCCGCCGCTGACGATCTCCAGGCCGCGGCCGGTCAGAGGATTTCCCTCTCCCGAGGTTTGGTTGCTGAAGTCACTATTGCTGACCAGTACATCCACACCGGCTTCTAAATGAGCTCCAAAGAGTGTATTACCTGAGGCGGTCACTCCCTGAAGGAAAATACTACCATCGCTTACCACCTGCAGGCCGTACCCGTGGAAGGTCTCATTCCCGGCACCATCCAAAGTGATACCATTGTTATTGGAGAAGGTGCTGCTGCTGATAGACACGTCGCCGACGGCATCGATTGTCGCGCCGATCAGACGGTTGTTATCAGCATGGGAATTGAAAATAGAGACATTCCCGCCGCTCGTCACGAGCAGACCGGTATCGTCGATGAAGCCCGGCGATTCCGTCGTGTTGGCGTTGAAATTGCTGTTCGCAATGTTGACGTCTCCCGCGGCGGTCAACATGGCGCCCCACAGGAAATTATCGTTTGCCATCACGTTATTGAGATTGATGATATCCTGAGAGACAACCGTTAGACCATAGCCGAGGAAGTCCGAACCAGAGATGGCTTTCGTCCCGTTGAAGGTGCTGCTCTCGATAGATACTGAGCCGCCTGCTTCAATTGTGGCGCCTTCCTCACGGTTTTCATTTGCCAGGACATTAAGCAGGGAGACGGAACCGTCGGTGATAATATCCAGACCGATAATTTGCCGGCGGGCAGTCTCCGGGTTACTAAAGCTGCTGTTCGCAACATTGACATCTCGTACAGCTCGAATGATCGCGCCAGCTGTTTTGTTGCGCTCGAATTTCGAATTATTGATATTTACATCGTTACCGGCGTTTAGTTCTGCACCAGCGCCATTGGTGGAATTCGTCACCGTCACATTCGATAAGTTGATGTTATTTTGCGAATTCAGGACAATACCGGTTCCACTCGGATTCGTGATCGAAATATTATTGAGCGTCAGCGAGCCGCCCCATGGATTGGTGCTGGTACCGACAATGATGGACACGTTGTTGAACGAGCTCGTGCTGGTCGTGGTTCCCGTAGACGTATCCCAGCCGCCGGTGATGGTCAGGTCGGAGCTACTGATATTGCTCAGATTAAAGTTGCTGAAGTTGATGGTCGATTCGCCACCCTGATAGCTACCCTGCTCCACGTAGATCGTGCCGGCTCCACTGTAGGTCGCGTTGCCTGCAAGGAACGTCAGCAATGCTGTGAAACTGTTGAAGGATTGCGTACAGCCGTTCGCGCCTGGTGTGGGGGGCTGCCCAGCCGGACACCAGATCGGGTCGCTGGTGCTGATCGCGTCGGAAGCCGCCTGTGTTGCCAGAGGCTGCAGCTCACCCTGCGCGTTCACAACCGCGACGGTCGTATTTTCAGGGACCGAATCCAGGAGAGGTTTTTCGACGGGCACAGGTGCTGTCTCGGGGGCAGAGTCGGTTTCCTCAGCCGGAGCTGGGGCGGGATCTTCTTTGGGAGGTGAATCCTGGGTCGGGACCGGAGTCGGCTGATCTTCGACGCGAGGCGGTAACACGACGGTAGGGACCGGAGTCGCTTCACCCTCAGACAGGTCCACTGTATCTACCGTACCGGGCTTTTCTCCCTCGCCCGCGCTATCTCCGCCGCCAGTGTCTACATGGGGCGTATCTGGAGGGCCTCCTCCATCCGCATATACAACTGTTGTTCCCACTGCACTAAAAAGCAGAACTGCAATGATCGTCAATGAAAGAAGAAATACACGCGCTTTATCGAACATGGATCCTCCTCCTGAGAAAAACCGACAAATAAAGCTACCAGTCCACTAAATTATACAGATTTGAAAGGTCAGAGTCAACGAGCAAAAGGTTACAGGCAATTTTCGGTACCTATGGGGGAGCAATGGAGAGGATTGACGAGGAGCGAAAGCTCGCACCGGCTGCTGGCGTGCCCCACCCATTTGCAGCAGGGGATGCGATATAAAATGAGACCGGGCCATCTGACCCGGTCTCACATTGGTAATCTGTTATTTGCTCAGCGTAATGGCGCTTGGATCGATGGGTTGGTATTGATCGTCAGGCACATAGTTGATCATCATGATACCGTTTCCATTCAGCGAAACCGTGTTGCCGATGATCTGGCTGTTTAGTCCATCTGTCCAGCTGTTGCCATTGACAGTGATAGCCGAACCAACCCCCAGGATCGTGCCGGTCATCTCGCTGCTGGCATTGCCGTTGATGGTGATATCTTCCGTATTGGAAGGTTTCATGTAGAACAAAAGTCCCTCATAGTCTCCGCCGGTTGGCGCATAGATCCTGTAATCTGGATTCCCGTTCCAGGTTACATCGCCGGTGGTGAGGAAGAAGGTCACATTGTTGCAATAGACACTGCCATTCCCGCTCAGGTGGATGCCGCTGCCGCCATTGACATGAACCTGCAAATCGTTACAGGTCAGTGAGCCGCCGGTGAGCTTCAGGTCGCCGCCCTTGAACAAGAACTTGGCGTTATCTGCCGTGACATCCTCTCCATTAATGGACAAACCGTTGTTGAAGCAGTGCGTACCCGGGCTAAAAATCACATCGGCACCCAGGGGGAAATTGAGGTTTCCGTGGTTGCCCGGCGAGACGATGATCCGCCCTGCGGAATCAGGATTCGCTGAGCCGTTGGTCGAGCCGCACGAAAAGCTCGGGATGGTGACCGGTGGTGGATTATCGATCGGACTCACGTCCTCGTTTATCGAGGGTGCCTGAATATTGGAGTTCTGACCCGGGCAGAAGTCACCCACGGTCATGATTGCAGTGTCCACGCTGATTGTACCGTTACCGGTGGTTCTCATCGAGCCCTGGCTGCAATTGGGATCACGGTAATTCGAATTGCTGAAGATCCCGCTGTTGTTAACATCTACGGTGATGTTGCCGCCGCTAAAGACCGCATCTCTTTCGTCAGGGGACATGGCTGCCAGCGCGTAGCCATCCACTAGAGGTTTCGGCGCCACAGGACCCGCGTAGGCAATAGCCGTCAGGATATTGGTGAACTCGTTGCGCCCGACGATCCGCCCGAAGGTTGCCGGGAGGATGGACGTGATCTTGACCTGGATGTAATTGGCTGGATTTGCCCGTTCCACTTCATCTTGAGTCGGCGGAGGGTTTGCGCTTAGATCGATCGTGGGGATACCCTGGCAGGGAGGATTGGTAGCCGCGTTACAGAGAAAGACCTCAACGGTGCTATTCGCGTCGTTGGCATAGCCATTGTCCCCGGCGCGGTTTACGGCAGCTGGTATGTAGGGTTCTTGCCTGATCTTTGCCAGCGCCGCCGAAAGGGCAGCGGTATCCGCGGCATTCTGGGCGTTGCGCCGATCTGAGAACACGCGGCTCCCGTCGATCGCCAGTGCGCTAAAGCCAAATAAACCGACTGCGGCAAGCGCAATAATAACTAGAGCTTGGCCCCGTTCCTGTGATTTTGGTTTCATCGTACACTCCTTATCCTACTAGAGCAAATATTTTACAAGTAGCTTTATTTTATTCATCTTACATTAATACGGCGTTACAATTTTACTACTCTTAAGTACTAATCGACCCCTACAGTTTTGCCTTGCCGGAAGGTTGACAAAAACTGGCTTAAAATGAACAGCGGCGCTTCTTCAGCGCCGCTGTTGACTGGGTGTCCCTCTTACTCCAGGAGCGAAATATTGGGGTGGAAAGGAATTCGGTGGTTTTCGTTTGCCTTGTAGTTCACGTACATATCGGCCGTACCATTCGAACCAACAATCCAACCGATAATTTGGGAATGCAAGGCTTCTCCACTAGCGTTACCACGCAGATCCAGGCAGGCGGATGGCGCGAAAATGGTTCCATAAAAGCTGCCTTCGCCATTGCCTTTCCATTCGAGTACTTGGGCGTGATTATCGCTAAGCTTTTCGCAGAAATCACTCCGATTCTCGACCGGTTTGACAATCATATAGTAGTTGTCATAGTCATCACTCCCCGGATACGATCCTGCTCGAGTTGCAGTGCCGAACAGTCCACCTTCTCCCGAATTTCCTGAATACCTCAAGCTGAACTCATCATCCGTAACGTAAAGTGTGGCATTGTCAAGGGTAATATTTTGCATTGTGTAGTTATCCAAATTGGAAATACAGTAAACGCCATCCTTAAAGATAGAGCCTATGGGTGGTGGTGATTTTCCAATATCACCGGGCGTGCCGTCACACGGGTTGGGTGGCATGTTTGCCAACACGTAGTCATCCCAGTCGTACTGTTCCGGGACGGATTGCGGTGTACAATCCCAGTCATGAGGGTCAGTGCCGCCAACTGTGGAGACACATAGGCCTGGGTCAAATGTCACGGTATCTTCATCTTTAGAGAAGGCACAACTGTTTGAGAAGATTCCGCTGCCTTCCACTCTCCATGTTACCGAGCTGCTATTTCCCGTATCAAACGCCAAAGCACATGGGGATAGCGCATCATTTAGCCCCACAACAGCATGTCCATCAAACAATGGAACTAATTTATAGCCACAGGCACGGGCGGTTGCCGTCGCTCCGCTGGCGATCTTATCTCGTCCAATGACCCTGGAGAAAGTTGTATTCATATAGGATTCGATGGTGACCGTGATATCTTTACCTGTGGCATCACCAGGGCACTCTTCTATCGGCACATCGGTTACGGTAACTGTCACCAGCGTTGATGTATCCCCAGTTATGTTTTCATAACCATTCGATTTGGCGCGTGCGAGTGCTACCGTTTCAATGTTGTCGACCTTGCCTTCCCGTGCATACGACAGCGCGCCTGCCAACGCCGAGGTATCTGCCGCGTTCTGTGCATGGCGTTTATTTGAAAATGCCATTGAGCCGTCGATGGCCAGGGCGGCGAATGCAAATAAGCCAATCGCTGCCAGTGTGATGAGAATCAGAGCCTGCCCCTTTTCGCTTGCTTTAACGGTCATAATGGAGCCTCCTTGTTGTACAATGTGCGACAGGGACATGACGCCGGTTACGGATTTTGGGTACAGAAGCGCGCTATACAGAGTTGATAAGTGTGGCCCCATCTCCAATTTGCAGAATTGAAAGGTTGAACAGAGCGAAGTCGTGCAAGTACGGTGAGAATGGACAAATGAAATCGTGTTTGGGAGAGTTGGTTTTCATTCCCACCTTGTAATTAGATATATGCGCTGGAAGACAATAGCAGCGCTTAAAAAAAACAAGTCTGGGCACTATATACCAGACTCGTTTTTTGGTATTAACATTTCTCTTGCCGTGTTGCAGGATCATTAAGTGGGGTTACACCTCCGCGTGCTCCACATCATTCCACGGTCACGGATTTGGCGAGGTTGCGCGGCTGGTC
>LLBZ010000296.1_pt3 | contig 11751 bp, 12 predicted proteins | sample 1489421 | NCBI WGS metagenome assembly LLBZ01 (sample SAMN04092657, study PRJNA295927) | soil metagenome | biome: Soil prokaryotic community; feature: Bulk soil; isolation source: soil from tomato rhizosphere | host: tomato cultivar Moneymaker | place: South Korea | collected 2011-11-01 | reverse complement strand
GAAACAGTTCATAGCAGGCTACAGGCTGTGTCATGCGCAGGGGATGCAGATAGTGGATGTGTCGGACAACATCCTGACCGGTAATTGGCCGTGTGCGAATGCGCGTACCAGTATCTTGTACGTGTCCAGATCGAAGGCTGGGCGCTTCGGCATATCCTGCAATAAATTCCATAACTCGTCTTCAGAGCGAGCTGTGCCGAGACAGCACCAGTTATGTACGACATGGATATCCTGGCGGCCGTTGGCACCGGTTTCCACTAGACCCACCGCGCCGCTATAAGGCCAGGTTTTTACTTTCAATGAGGCAAGTGCTGCTTCCAGTCGTGCTTGATGCAAGACTGGTGGCTCGGTGCCGATGCACGCGCCATAGCAACGTCGCAGTTGATGCGAAAAACATGGCTTGGAAGGTGCGGTGCGGTTTTCCAAGCCCAGCATCACCAGGCAAAGCTGATGCGTTTCTGCCAATTCGCGCAAGGTGGCTTCCGCTTTTCGCTTCGAACTGAATAATCCATACAGGCGATCCGCCTGGCCGAAATCCTGTTTTCTTGCGTAGATCAATGTCGGTTGCAAGTGCCCGTGCGCGGAAGGTTGCAACTGCCATGCACACAAGTCGCGCTGGCGCCGCAGTGTCCGATTATGAATAGGCTGCCGGTCCTTGATCAGTTGGGCTTCGAGTAGCAAGGCACCGACTTCGCCGGCGGTTTCGCGCCATTCGAGCCGACGGATTTCATGCGAGATGCGCATTTCCTTGTATAGCCTATGATCGGCATTGAAGTGTGACAGTATCCGTTGGCGCAGATGGATGCTCTTGCCGACATACAACAGCACATTATTTTCGCCATAGAACAGGTAGACGCCCGGCGTATCCGGAATGTCGTCCAGCATGTCAGGCGCAAGGTTAGGTGGCATGCTGGGCCGTTGTAATTGCAGTTGTACCGCTTGATCGAACACTTCTGCGGCTGTTTCGCGCTGCATCTTGTCCCAGAACTGCCAGATCAGATCGGCATCGGCCAGTGCCCGATGCCGGCCATCAGCGGCGAGTTGATGTCGGGTTACGAGAATATCGAGATTGTGCTTGGTTTCTTGCGGAAACAGCTTGCGCGAGAGTTTGACTGTGCAAAGCACATTGGTACGCAAGGTGTATCCCAGGTCCTTGAACGCATTGCGCAGGAAACCGTAATCGAAACGCGCATTATGGGCAATGAAAAGACCGTCACTGAGTCTTGCCAACAATTCTTTGCCGAGCGATGCAAAGGTCGGTGCATCGCGCACCATGTCATTGTTGATGCCGGTGAGACTTTGAATGAAAGGTGGAATCGACATTTCCGGGTTGACCAGAGTCGACCAGCGTGTGACTTGGTCGCCGTCGACCTGCACAATGCCTATTTCAGTGATTCGGTCCGAGGATGGGTTGGCGCCGGTAGTTTCCAGATCGACGAAAAGTAATTTGCCGTGACGCGTCATGACGAAAGCCGGCATGCATGCCGTAATCTTTGTTAAAAAAGTGCGCTCAGACTCGTTACAAGTAAACGCGCGGAGCAAATGCCGAAAAAGCATCCAAAAAAGATGGTCATCCGGGTTATACGCATCCCCGACGGTAACCCATTTTTTATTGACCGTGCGGGCGCATATAGGTTTCGCGCAATGCTCGGCGGAGCATCAGCAATCAACCGGTGGATGATGTTTGATGCTGTTTATGGAGTAGCAAGAAGATCGTCAAGTGCGATTAGGCGGCTGAAATAATACCCCCCTTGGATCTCGTCGCATTCGAACACCAGTTGACTGCCGTTCCGGCACGTCAGGCGCAGACGTCAATGGTTATGGAGCAGCGACGACGTCAATCGTGATGTCACCAAGTCGCACTTGTTGACCTGCGCGAATCTTGCAGGTTTTACGTAATTCCCGCTGGCGATCCACGGTGACTGCGCCGCTCGCGACCAGCGCTTTGCCGGCACCGCCGCTGTCACACAGACCGACGAGTTTCAATAACTGGTTCAATTCGACAAACTCGCCATCGAGGGTAAAGGTGATGCGTTGCATGAGATTTTGATTTGTGTCGGCGAAGCTTGGTGTTGGCATGTTATTGGGGGCCGTTCAGCGTTTGTTCTGCTCGATCGAGCCAGACGCCGAGGCTTCCGTATAAATCTTGCTGGCTGAACGAACAGCTTTCTTCAGTAAACAAGCTGCCAGCCTCCAATCGTCCCAGCAAATCTTCCATGACATCGCGATAGCGTGGCGACAAAGCGGCAAGCAAGTCATGTTGTGCACGCCAGCATGCACAAAAGGATGCAACTGGCATTGTGCCGGCTTGAGCATCATGCAGCGCATTGCGCAAGAGTGGAAACGAGGCGTGGTGCGACATGGTCATGAAAACGGAAAATAATGATGATCGGCTCGAGCAACGAGCACGTTCAGGCAGCGATTGGACGGGAATCGACACGTGTGCGTACGTCTCTTGGCGGGCTGCTGCATTTTAGCAGTCCTGTGTGTCGATGGCGCATTTGCTCAAGCCCTGAAAGTGGATTGCTTTTGCGGCAAGGAACAACACAAAAGAAAAACGGGTGAGGACGTTCAGCCGCACCCGTTATTACCGTGTTTGAAGGAATTTCAATACCGATGATGGTAACGATGATCGTGATCGTAATGTCTGTGCTTGTGTTCGTGCTTGTGCCTGCGCTTGTGCTTGTGTCTGTGTTTTTCCTCATGGTAGTGCACTTTGCGCCAGGGTCGACCATAGGTTTCTTCGACATAGATATGCTCGGTATAAGGGCGGCTTGATTGCAACATGACGGGAAGGCCACCGACATTGGCGCTCAATTGGAATTGACGCGGTAAATTGACGCCGACTTGCCAGTTCCCGCCATTCATCCAGAACCAGCTTTGTGTCGCAGGTGCGTAGTAGACGCGTTGTGCCGGATAGTAGACATAGTGATGTTCACGGACTTCGGTGACCCGGTGACCATGCACCCACGATGGTGGTCCCGCTTGGGCAGTCGTGCTGCTGCCAATTAGCGCGAGAGCGAACGCAGTCGATAAAAGTGCAAGACGCTTGTTCATTGTTATCTCCTTGAATACGGATTTATGCGTTGCAAGAACGCTACTGCAATAGGCTGATATTGGAGGAAAAACCGCCTCGCAGGTTTAACCGCTTGTGCAAGATTGTAACGATGAAAATTTTAAAAAATTAATGAATTCAATTGCTTAAGTGAGCACCAAGTTACATCCGGTTGCACTTCGGAAGTGACGAGATGACAACATGGCGTGTTGCTTTTTGTAATTTGCGCTGATCGGCATCGGACGGCCTCGCGGTTTTTAAAAGACGGCCAGTCAGAATGCAGTGGATTGCCGTGCGGCAATCTAGTAATCTGTGGAAAAGGCATGGATAAGGCAGCAACGAAAGGGGCAATAATGCTATTCCTGAAGAACACAGGCGCCACGGTCGGACCTGGCATTTTCATGGTCGATATTGCGGCCAAGCCGCCAGGTCGAACATTTGGCGTGTTTATCGCGGTCGATGCCGAAAATCCACCGACCGCACTGCTCAATGCCGTCGAGGCGCTCGGTTTCAAGCGGACGTTGTCGTCACCGTACACGCATCAGGACGGGAAAAAGGTGCTTGACTTGCATTACCACAAACCCGGCACCGATCTTTTCAATGGTTGGACGGTTGCTGAACGTGACACGAATCTGGAAGAGATCGCTTCTTTATTCGCGACTTCCGACATCAAGGTCACTCCGCGCGTGATGACGTTGGCGGAAGCATTCTGAAACAGTTCATAACAGGCTCTAGCACGCCACCAGTCTGAAGCGTGGCGCTTGCTGTCCATCGACGGTCACGGTTTCGAAAAACATGGTGGCCGGACGATGAAACAGATGCGGCCAATCCGAATCGTAAAGCGGTCGGTAGACTACGCAGATTTCGCCTGTTTCGGAATGCAGTGACAGACCGAGCACGAAGTATTTTTTTCCTTTGTAGTGTTCGTATACACCTGGTGTAATCGTCGTGTTCATGCCATGGCGACCTGGTTGCGACCCGCTTGCTTGGCGCGGTACAGCGCTTTGTCGGCTGCTGCGACCAAGCAATCCGCATGCTGGCCATGTTCCAGGCTTGCAATGCCGAACGATGCGGTGATATGCGGCAGCGGCCTGTCCGTGCCGGCCAGCACGACAGCGCCGCGCATACGGTCGCACAATCGTTGCGCAACAATCAGCGCCGCCTTTTGATGGGTATTGGGCAGGATGACCATCAACTCTTCGCCGCCGTACCGTACGGCGAAGTCACGCGGGCGCAATTCATCCAGCAGAACCCTGGCCGCGATACGCAAAGCGTCGTCGCCGGCGGGATGTCCATAGGTATCGTTGAATTGCTTGAAATGATCGATGTCGATCATCAGGATCGATAACGGATTACCGATCGCATGCGCGTTATCGACGAGCTGCGCCAAATGCCCTGTCAGCCATGCACGGTTTTTCAGTCCGGTCAGACCATCGACCATGGATAGTTCGCGGTAGAACTCTCCGAGTTTTTGCCGGCTGCGGAGTTGTGCATTGGCTGCGCGGATGCGAAACGACAGCATGCGCAACAGATTGCGTGCAACGCCGTTCGATTCATCGATCAACTGCCAAAGTCGGGCGGCATCGACAGCCAGCACTTCGCTATCCTGCAGTGCAATCACCGTTGCCGGGTTGGCTTCATCGTCCAGTACCGCCAGTTCGCCTACGCATTCGCCGGCAAGGATGGTGGCAATGGGTGTTTCGTTAAGTGTGCCTGCGCCGTCGCTAGCCGTACCGCCTAGCGTGCCGCGCAACAGGATGTAAAGTTGCGCCTTGGCGCTTTCGGCACGCAGCACCGGTTGTCCAGCCAGTACGCGCAGTACGGCGCAATCGGCCAGCAACGGGGCAACGATGCGCGTATCGACGCCGTCAAACAGCTGCAGCGAATCAATCTGATAGTCGGACGCGCCGAAAGTCGTGATGTGTTCCAATATCGTCTTCCTGCATTGAGAATACTGTCGCCATTGTGCACAGCGCGACAAGAATACCTCAGGCAAATCCGGTCCGCGACTGCGGTGCGACAAAATCACAACACCGCGAAACGTCAGCCCATCAGTTCGTCAGCCGGCCATGCGCTGTAGTCCGCTGCGCGCCGGAACAATCGCTTCGGCATAGTCGTACAGCGCGCCAAGAATGTGCTCGCCGCGTTCATCAATGTCTTCCGATAGCCGGTCGATGTCGTCGAACAACTGCTCGACAGTGCGCGCACCGCCGCGGCCGTCGAACAGGCGTTCACAGCGATGCGATTCCCAGCGGTGCATGTCATCTGTTGACAACGTCGCCGGAAAATTGCGCGCTCGGTAGCGGAACAATAATTCTTCCAGACGGGCGTCATTGAACGCCGGCTGCATCTTCGTCAATTGTTGCGGCGACATGGCGCGTAATTGATTGAGCAAGCGCCGATCGGCAGCATCAATGAAGCCGCCATATAAATCTTCGTCGATATCGGGCGCCTGTTCCGTCGGACGCTGGAATACATCGCGCCACAACGCGTCCAGACGGGCATTCAATGCCGGCGCTGCGGCCAGGTCTGCGTGACGCAATGCCGTATCCATGTCGAGCTGCCAGCGTTGCGCAAGTGCAGGCGATAGCGTTTTCAGGTGGTTGATGACAATGGGGGACTTGTTCAGGTGAATCGTCTTGATGGGCAAGCGTGTCATCCCGTCAGGCAGCGCATCGCTTTTGGAAAACATGCGCAGGCGAATGGTCTCCGCATCGAGTGTCATCAATTCAGTTGGGTCATGTGCCAGATCCCATACCACCACTTCGTTTTTGTTGGTGGGATGCATGGCCAGCGGCCACACTACGGCCAGACAGCCGCGCTCGGCCGGGAACATGCCGGATACATGCAACAGCGGACGCCGCTTCGGAAAACCGATTTCCTCTGCGACGCGATCTTTCTTGTGCAGGCCTAGGCAAAAATCGAACAGCTTGGGCTGGCGTTCGCGGATCAGACGCGCCAGTGCAATCGTCGCGCGGACATCGGACAGTGCATCATGCGCGGCGGTATGCGCAATGCCGTTCGCGGCGGTCAGATGTTCGAGCCGGAAGCTCGGCTTGCCATCGGCATTGGTCGGCCAGGTGATGCCATCCGGCCGCAGTGCATAGGCGGTGCGCACCATGTCCAGGATATCCCAGCGGCCGCAACGGTTTTGCCATTCGCGTGCGTAGGGATCGATCAGGTTGCGCCAGAACAGAAAGCGCGTTACTTCGTCATCAAAGCGAATCGTGTTGTAACCGACCCCGATCGTGCCGCTCTGCGAAAACGCCTGCTCGATTGTCGCGGCAAACTGGTATTCCGGCACACCTTCCTCAATACAGGTCTGGGGTGTGATGCCTGTAATCAGGCATGCCTGTGGATCAGGTAAAAAATCGGACGCCGGTTGACAATACAGCATGATCGGTTCGTCGATTTCATTGAGGTCGGCATCGGTGCGGATTGCCGCAAATTGCGCAGGTCGATCACGGCGTGGTTGTACGCCAAAGGTTTCGTAGTCATGCCAGAGAAAAGTGTGTGCGGACATATCGACAGAACCGCAAAGCGGCGTAACAACGGATTGAACGGGAGCAGCGATGCTGCGAGTGCCGCAAGGTTAACACGGTAACGCCGCGAGATAGAAGTACGCCGTCACAGCACGGCGTTGATTTGTTCGAATTCGAGCTCGGTTTCACGGAAAATGAGCATATAGACATCGGCGTCGAGGCCGACGCCATGCCACGCGGTCAGTGATACCGGTGGCACCAGGTCATCGTCAGCGCCTGCCAGGTCAAGGGCATGTACGGTCGCATCCGCGACATTGATCAACGATGCGATTGAGCTGCTGCCAATGAGGTCGGGCATATGATGGCCATTAATTGCGTGCTGGATCACCGGCGAAAAATGCCACTGCACGGCAAGCGCATTGCCGGCAGCAATATGATCGATGCCGAGTACGGCGCGTTCTGCGTCAAGCAGATAGCAATCATGAGCCGCGCGGTAAGCAAGGACGTTTTCATAATGCTGCGGGAAGCAGGCCACCAGCACCAACCGGCCAATGTCATGCAACAGGCCGGCAGTAAATGCAAATTCCTGATTCAGGTGCAAATGCCGTGCAAACACTTTCGCACATACGGCTGTTGCCAGTGAATGACGCCAGAATGCCTTGAAATCAAAGCCGGCACAGCGGCTGTCCGGAAAACAGCCTAACAGCGCAACGGCGGTAATCAGATTGCGAACAGTCTTCACGCCGAGCAGATTGATCGCTTGCTGAATCGTGCTTGTCTTGCCGTTGTTGCCATAGAACGACGAGTTGGCGATACGCAGCGTTTTTGCGGTCAGTGCCTGGTCGTGCGCGATCTTTTTCGCCAGTACGCTGATGTCCAGATCTTCCTGATCAATACTGCGCAACAGATCGGTCACGACATCCGGCAATGCCGGCAAATGGTCGATTTTTGCAGTCAGATCGTCCAGACGGATCGGGTTCGGCACATCGTCAGCGGTCGACGCGCTCATTCCCGCTCTCCCAGACGGAAGTGCCGTACATACTGTTGCAGGATGTCGGTCGCATCATGGTCGGCATTGCCCGGTTTGCGGAAAAGCATGGCAAGCCGCTGCTCAAGATGGCTTCGCGTGGCGGCTGAATCGCCGGTGTCGGTGCAGGCGATGGGCACGGTATCCACGTGGTGACGCTGCAATGCAGCCAGTATCCCTGATGTCAATACGGCGCCACTTGTCAAAAGCGTATTGCCGCCGGCATCCAGAAGATCATCCGACAAAGTCATTCCCGGTCGCGCATCACACAGCGGGACTTGTTTGTAGGGACCGGGCATCGCATGTTCCTTTGCGGAAAGTATTTCTAGCTTACACCAGCGTCGATCTAGTGAAAACAGTCCTGTTGCGATTTAGTCGGAATTTCTGGTTCGTTCTTAACCGGAATCTAAACGCGACATGTTTTTTTAACCCAGTATGCTCATTCCGTAGGCCTTTCAATGGCTGGTCCATGGCACCGGTCAAGTGTTGCCAAGATAACTTCAGGCACGCAGATTCGCCGCTGAGGGCATTGTGCCAAGCGAACTTTATCAACGCATCAACGTCATTCGACTGCTAATAACATTCAACACATGAAAAATGGACGCATCGTTCAAGTGAGTCTTATATGCACTGTCGATATTGCAGAACGGAAAATTCATCTTCGGCCGACACTTGCGTCTCGTGCGGGAAATCATTGGCTTCGTCTGGTTCGCATATCCGCTTCAAGGCAAGAAAGCAGCGGCGGCCGCGTCAGCGCAGCGTTGCGGTCTTCAAGCGGCCTGTCGACAGTCGTACGCGTGAGTCCCACATGCCGTTAAGCCCGGTGAAGGCTGATGCTTCAACCCGGTCAACGCCGGAGCAAGAGGGCGCACATGCCACTACGACACGCGCAAGCCACGCAGCGCCGCAGGTGACGAAAATGCATTCTGGCATGCCTGACAATGTTGTTCCATCCGATGGCGCTGCGCCGCATGCAGCGAATATCGGTCCCAGGCGTGCGCGTTATCATTTTCCGAAAACGGCACCACCGCGTAACAACGGCCGCGTTACCAGCGGGCTGGTCCCAATGGATGTGTCATCCGGTTCGATGCCGTTACCGCCGATATTCGGTCCCAAGGTGGATGAGGATGAACTGGATCGGCGCTTTGAGGCAAGTCGCAAAAAGAAGCGTCGCTCGCTCGGCGTCAGAGTGTTGCGCGCCGGTGTGTGGATTGTATTGGCATTGCTGATCATGATGGCCGGCTTGATTGCGATGGTGTGGGTGGAGGACAACGGCGGCATCAAGGCGACGGTAGCGATGATGGTATCCAAATCGGTCGGGCGCCCCGAGCGAAAGGCTGTTGTTACGCAGTCCCAGCCAAATCAACAGGAACTGCCGTACGACGGACTGTCGGCGGAAGATGCCGATCGTGTTGCTGCACGCGCGGCGATACCGATCGACCAACGTGCATTACGTGATGACGACATTGCTCTGGAAAATGCGGAGGCGGCAAAAAACGCCGCAAACAAATCTGCATCCGGCGATGGAAAAGCTGCGCAGTCGGCCGCAGCAGTGACGCGCACACCGGAAGATGCATCGAAAAAGACCGCTTCGCCGGCAACTGACGATACCGCTGACAAGACTGCATTGGATGCAGCACCGGATACGCCGGTGTCATCCGGCGTGAGCGCTACCGGCTCGGGCGGTGCGTCCAATGAGAGCGCGCCGCCTGATACCTCGTCTTCTGGCGACGAGGCAGAGCCCCGGAATGCGGATAAGCCTGCATTGAAAGCGGGGGCGCAAGCTGCACCAAAGCCGTCTGCATCTCCACAGAGGGTGGCACGCGGTAAGGAAATCTCCCGCATGCAGCATCAAGCTGCGGAAGAATTAAAAAAAAAGATTAAAAACCGACGAAGCAGAGCAATAGCGTACGCACAGGCCAAGCGCAACGGGCGCGCAGCTGTCAAACGGCAAAAAGTTGTGTATGGCGTGCTTGTGCGGTGCGCGCGCATTGACAATGTGTTTCGTCGCGAGCGCTGTAAATGGAAAATCTGTAACGGCAAGTGGGGCAAGAGCGGTTGTCCTTCCTATGCGTCGAAGGCGCGGCTCGCTCCTGGCTGAGGTGGCATGCCGAACGCTGGTCGATCGCATGGGGCCGGCGTACTCTGCACTGTGCTGTTTCTGGTTGTCGCATTGACGATATCGACACTGTTTGAAGGCTACCAGTGGTCACTGGTGGCCTTCGTCAGCGCATATCATGTCCCGCGTGTCGTGGGCGACGGTGCCGCGCTAAGGAATGTGCAGCAATGCATGGTGGCTGGCGCAGGGTCAATACGATGTGCGGAAACGGTAACCTTTGTAACTCAGCACTATGCCGTTCGGTGTCATTTTTTCCAGAATCAGATCCGGTGCGACCTGATCACCTTCGCGTAATAGCCGCCGATTGATCAGTACCGAGCGGCCGGAGGGCTTTTCGGCATAGATATAGCCTTCGACTCTCAATGCTGGAATCTTGTGTTGCACATGCTGCGGCAGTTCGCGCAATGTCGCGATGGGTTCTTCGGGCGGCAACGCTTGGGCGACCGCCACCGGCGCTGCTGTTTGGCGCGGCACGGGTTTGGCGGCCTGCGCTTTCTTTGGCGGTTTGGGCTTGGCCTCCTTCGGTTGTGCGAGGATGGGTCTGGTCTTCGCCGGTGGCGGCGCATCGATTGCGGCAGGTGGTTGGAGCGGCTGTATCGAGGTGGCTGCCTGCGGCGGCAAAGGTTCAGATGCAATCTCTGGTGCAGGCGTTGTTGTCGCCGGTATCGACGCGAGTGGCGATGTTTGCCATGGTTGCCACCAAATGATGCCGAGCAGTATCGCGGCGCATGCCGAGGTGGCGCTCCATACGACCGGTTGCGACCACAAGGGGCGGGGTTCGCTTGCTGGCGGCAGCGGTTGCGTGTGCAGGCCGGGCAACGCATCCTGGCGGCGTTCCGCTTCTGCCTTCTTCAAGGCTTCGAGTATGTAGGACATGCTATTTCACACCGGATTCGGCAACTGCGGCCGTGCGTTGCAGGCGCGGTTCGTCGACGCCTGCTGCACGATTGAGTTGCATGATCGTACGCGGGCCGACCAGTCCGTCCACTTTCAAGCCCTGTGCATACTGGAAGTCGCGCACCTGTTTTGCCATTTGCTGATTGAAGGGGTGCTCCGGCGGCGCATCCTTTTCCTCCAGTTTTGCCAATTGGGTGGCAATCCAGTTGACTTCGGGGCCACGGTCGCCGTAGTCGATGTGCCCGCGATAACGTTGTGGTGCGCGCCAGAAAGTCATGAATTCGCCACTGGACTGCCGCGCCAGCGCGACCACGCTGACGATCTGGAGTTTGCCGCCGATGCGCACGCTGGCGGTGGTGTTGGTCAATTCGATCAATACCGCGTAATACGGATGTCCCGCATCGTCGCGTAGCGTCATCACGGCAGGGCGGTCGAGTTGGCGTAGTTCGGCAAAGCCGCTGGTGCTGGTGTAGCAATGCAGATCGTGTGCCGGCGCATTCCGGCACGGATCGTCACCGTCCAGAGATACGTTCCACAAGCGCGCCAAGGCGCGATACGCGGCGGCAGCGTCGCGTGCATCGTCGGCTGCAGCCGGCGCTTCAGTGACCGGATTGTTTGCAACTTGCCGCACCGATGGCACACTCTGAGTGTCGGATTGACGGACGGCACTTCGTGTCGCGTCCGATGTCAGGTTGGCTGGCGTCGATGTTGCACGCTGTTGCAGGCTCCATGCTCCGATGCCGGTCGCAATCGCAGCGCCGATCAACAGCATGCCGACCAGTGTTGCGTAGCGGCGTGGCTGCTGCGGCAAACGTTGCGCAGGAATGATCGCAAATACCTCGCGTGCTGCCTTGTTGATGATGCACTGATCGACTTCATGCTTGTTTTCTGCGTACGCGCCAAGCAGCGCGCGATCGCACAGCAGGTTGATGCGGCGCGGTACGCCTTTCGTCAACTGATGAATTGTCTTGATCAGTTGCCGCCGGAACGGCGGCGCACTGGTCAAACCGGCAACCGACAGACGATGCCGGATATAGCCGGCCGTTTCGGGCAGCGACAACGCAGCGAGGTGATAGCGCGCAATCACGCGCTGTGCCAGTTGTTCGAGTTTCGGCCGCGCCAGCATGGCGCGCAGTTCCGGCTGGCCGATCAGGATGATCTGCAGCAGCTT
>LLBZ010025073.1_pt1 | contig 11757 bp, 11 predicted proteins | sample 1489421 | NCBI WGS metagenome assembly LLBZ01 (sample SAMN04092657, study PRJNA295927) | soil metagenome | biome: Soil prokaryotic community; feature: Bulk soil; isolation source: soil from tomato rhizosphere | host: tomato cultivar Moneymaker | place: South Korea | collected 2011-11-01 | reverse complement strand
CGACCTGCCGGCACCAGATTGCGCAACTGGCTCGGATGGAATTGCATGGCTGCCTTATCGTCGTTCCAGCGCGTATCCGGGCCAACAAGAACGACAGCCGGTTTGTAACCGTCTTCTGCCTGTCCACTGACATATCCCATCGGCTTGTTCAGCAGGACAGTCACGCGCTTTGCCTGCTGCGCGGCGGCCTGGCGTTCAACGGTGACACGCTGATGCGGCAAGACCTTGCTGCCGAGTTCCGACACGATCACGCCATCGACCCGTACCCAGCCACGTTCTATCCATTCATCGGCTTCGCGGCGTGAGCACAGGCCGAGTTCTGACATGCGTTTGGACAGGCGGATCGGTTCGTTCATTGTGTAAAGAAATTGAAGATGGAGTGGATGCTACACGCGCAGTGCGTCGAGCAAATCGGTTTCAAGCTGAATCTGACTGCGCGCATTGTTCAATGTCGGCCCGTCAACGATGAACACGTCTTCGACACGTTCACCCAGCGTCATGACTTTTGCCGTATGAAGATTGATCTTGTATTTTGCGAGCACGCTGGCGATCGAGTACAGCAAGCCGTTACGATCGTTCGCGGAGATCGACAGTAGATAATATTGCCCGCGCTCGTCCGGACGCAGATCGACGGTCGGTGTCACAGGAAAGGTTCTGGATAGTCTGGACAAGCGTCCCTTGCTTGCAAGTGGGAGTGCTTCCTGCGTTTGCAATAATTGAATCAATTCATGTTCAATTAATGTGATGATGTCGCGGTAATTTTTTGCAAACGTCGGTTCGGTCACAAGGAAGGTATCCAGTGCATAACCGTGCCTTGTAGTATGAATCTTGGCATCCAGAATGCTGAAATTCTTGCGATCGAAATAACTGCAGATACGTGCGAACAGATCTGGCTGGTCCTTGATATAGACCGTTACTTGCAAACCTTCGCCGATCGGTGCCAGGCGGCATTTCACAATGGGTACCGGACTGTCGATCTTGTTGAACAGCGTGCGCGTTTGCCATGCAATGTCGGACGCATCATGGCGCAGGAAATACGCGATATCGAGCTGTTGCCACAGACGTTCATGCATGGTCGCCGACATGCCGTACAGACGCAGCGTCTTCAGTGCTTCTTCCTGGCGGTTTTTCAGTTCATGGTCGGCCGACGGCGTTTCACCGCCCAGTACACGCAGGGTCATGCGGTACAGATCTTCCAGTAGTTTGCCTTTCCACGCATTCCATACCTTGGGGCTGGTGCCGCGGATGTCCGCAACCGTCAGCAGGTAGAGCGATGTCAGGTGCCGTTCATCCTTGACCAGATTGGCAAAATTGCGGATCACATCCATGTCGGACAGATCCTGCTTTTGCGCGACAGATGACATTGTCAGATGATGCTGCACCAGAAATACCACCAGATCGGCGTCTTCCTTTGGAAGGCCGTGGTCCTTGCAGAATTTGCGGGCATCGACCATGCCAAGCAGAGAGTGATCGCCACCCCGACCCTTGGCAATATCGTGGAACAATGCCGCGATATACAGCAGCCAGTGCTTCGGCAAATTCGCCATCAATTGACTGCAGTAAGGATACTCATGCACGTGCTCGGTCATTGTGAAGCGACGCACATTGCGCACCACCATCAGGATATGCTGATCGACGGTATAGACATGGAACAAGTCATGCTGCATTTGCCCGACGATACGACGAAAACTCGGCAAATAGCGCCCAAGTACGCTGGTTTGATTCATGCCGCGCAGCGCATGCGTAATGCCTCGCGGCGCCTGGATGATTTGCAGAAATAGAGTGCGATTCTTCGGGTCGGCACGAAAGCGGCGGTCAATACGTGAACGCGCGTGCCACAGCGCGCGCATTGTCCTGGCCGTCATGCCCTTCAGTTCTGAATGATGTGCGAGCAGCAGAAACACTTCCAGCATCGCCGATGGCGTTGTCTCAAACGTGTCGTCATGGGCAATATCGACCAGTCCATTGACTTCATTGAATCGCTCATTGATTGCGAGTCTTGCGTATGGCTGTGGAAAAAGTTGTGCTTCGATGTTCTGCAACAGAATGGTGTTGAGCTGAGTCACCGCCTTGGCTGCCCAGTAATAGCGTTGCATCAGATATTCGCTGGCACGGCGCGTATCGTTGGTATGGAAACCGAATGTTTCTGCGATCGGCGTTTGAACATCGAACAGCAAGCGGTCTTCGCGTCGTCTGGCATGTATGTGCAGACGGATGCGAATGTCCTTGAATGCGCGTTCCTTTTGCGTTAATTGACGCGCTTCGTCCGCAGTAATCAAGCCGCGTTCCGCCAGCTTGCGCCATGAGTCACCCAGTCCAGCAGCTTTTGCGACCCACAAAATGACTTGCAGATCGCGCAAGCCACCCGGACTTTCTTTGCAGTTCGGTTCCAGGCTGTATGGTGTGTCTTCATACTTGGCATGCCGCTGTTGCAATTCAAGCGTCTTGGCCTGGAAGAATGCGCGGGGATTCATCGCTGCCTTGCAGCGGTCTTGCAGGAACTGGAACAGCTTGCGGTTGCCTGTAACGAGTCGCGCTTCAAGCAGGCTGGTTTGTACGGTAATGTCCGCTGCGGATTCCTCCAGACATTCATCGACGGTGCGAATACTGTGTCCGATTTCGAGACCGATATCCCAGAATGTCTGTACCAGTTCTTCGAGTTTGCACTGCAGTGCGTTAGCCGCAGGAGTGTCGAGCAGGATCAGGACATCAACATCCGAGTGTGGAAACAGCTCGCCACGGCCGTAGCCGCCAACAGCCACCAGTGCGGCGCTGGCCGGCATTTCAAATTCCTGCCAGGCCTTGGTCAATGCCTTGTCGACACTGCCTCTCAGGCTGGCCAGTAGTTTTTCCGGTTTGCTGTCGGTCTGGTAACTTGCGACAAGCTCTTGCCGCTCGACCTTGAGCTGCTCCTTTAATGACAGTGCCAGAGACTGTGACGCCATCACTACACGACGATGGGTTGGGACGAGGCAGCTTGCTGGATCAGGGCGGGCGGGGTAGGCATGCCTGGCGAGACGGTTAGCACTTCGTAACCCGTTTCTGTTACGAGAATCGTGTGTTCCCATTGCGCAGACAGACTGCGATCCTTGGTCTTGATAGTCCAGCCGTCGCCCATTTCGCGAATCTCACGCCGCCCGGCATTGATCATCGGTTCGACGGTAAAGATCATGCCGGGCAACAGCTTGTCCAAGGTGCCCGGCCGGCCGTAATGCAATACCTGCGGTTCTTCATGAAACACCTTGCCGATACCATGGCCGCAAAATTCGCGTACGACGCTATAGCCTGCTTTTTCCGCATGCTGCTGGATTACAAAGCCGATGTCGCCCAGATGTGCGCCCGGCTTGATTTTGGAAATGCCGAGCCACATGCATTCAAAGGTGATTTCCGTAAGCCGTTTGGCCAGAATCGAAGGCTCGCCTACAAAAAACATGCGGCTTGTATCGCCGTGGTATCCATTCTTGATTACCGTAATGTCAACATTAATCACATCGCCATTCTTCAGTACCTTGTCGCCGGGAATGCCATGGCATACAACATCGTTGACAGAAGTGCAAATTGCCTTTGGGTAAGGCGTATAGCCTGGCGGGCAATAATTCAGAGGTGCCGGAATCGAGCCTTGCACATTGATCATGTGCTCATGGCACAGGCGATCCAGTTCAGCGGTCGTGATGCCCTGTTTGATGTAAGGGGTAATGAAGTCGAGGACTTCGGCAGCAAGCCTGCCTGCAATACGCATTCCTGCGATGTCTTCAGCGGATTTAATGGAAATTGAGGCCATAGGGTATCGGGGCGCGCTGACAATCAGCGAAATATTTGAGAAATAATTTGAAATTATAAGCGAGCGACCTGGCAGACGCACAGCACAGCGTGGTGCAGTGCTTGAAGAAATATCGATTTCTGGGTTAGAATCTCGGGTTAGCTTGAATGATATTCAAGTGAAACTTTCGTAAATCGCGAATCCGCCCGCAAAGGGTGCTTACCTCCGGTAAGTGACTGGGTGGATTCCAGACCTAACCCTGGAGAAATTCATGTCTGTAACAATGCGCGAAATGCTGGAAGCCGGTATCCACTTTGGACACCAAACCCGCTTCTGGAACCCAAAGATGGCACCATTCATCTTCGGTCATCGCAACAAGATTCATATCGTCAACCTCGAAAAAACCCTGTCGATGTATCAGGAGGCGATGAAATACATTCGTCAACTGGCATCGAATCGCGGCACCATTCTGATGGTTGGCACCAAGCGTCAGGCGCGCGACATCATGGCCGCTGAAGCGCAACGCGCCGGCATGCCTTACGTCGATCAGCGCTGGCTGGGCGGCATGTTGACCAATTTCAAGACCATCAAGACTTCGATCAAGCGTCTGAAAGACATGGAAGCGGCGATTGCGGACGGCTCAGTTGAAAAAATGAGCAAGAAAGAAGCGCTGATGTTCAGTCGTGAAATGGACAAGCTGCAAAAATCCATCGGCGGCATCAAGGACATGGGCGGTATTCCAGATGCAATTTTCGTAGTTGACGTTGGCTATCACAAGGGCGCAATCACTGAGGCTGCCAAGCTCGGCATCCCGGTCATCGGCGTGGTCGATACCAACCACTCGCCAGAAGGCGTCGCTTATGTCATTCCAGGCAACGACGACTCATCCAAGGCAATCGCATTGTATGCGCGTGGTGTTGCAGATGCGATCCTTGAAGGTCGTGCCAATGCGATGAATGACGTAGTGGAGGCTGTCAAGGGCAACGCTGACGAGTTTGTCGAGGTCAGCGAGCAGGCGTAATATCTTGCGCCTGATTCTCAGGCTGCAGCAAAAGGGGCAACAGCAGTTCGCCCCTTTTTTTCGAGCGAATTTGAACGTATTTTGATTTGCGCATCCGAAAGGGTGCCGATTGAGTTAGGAGAATGATATGGCGGCAATTACTGCAGCAATGGTTGGTGAACTGCGCGCGAAGACCGATGCGCCGATGATGGAGTGCAAAAAAGCATTGACCGAGGCCGAAGGCGACCTGGAAAAAGCAGAAGAGATTCTACGGGTCAAACTTGGTAGCAAGGCATCCAAGGCGGCATCCCGCATTACGGCCGAAGGCGTCGTTGCTTCGTACATTTCCGGCGGCGTTGGCGCGCTCATCGAAGTCAACTGCGAAACTGACTTCGTGACCAAGAACGATGATTTCCTTACGATGGCAAATGCGTGCGCAAAACTGGTTGCTGAAAGCAATCCGGCTGATGTTGCTGCATTGTCTGCGTTGCCGATGAATGGCAAAACTGTTGACGAGGTGCGCGCAGCACTGGTTGGCAAGATCGGCGAAAACATGTCGATTCGTCGTTTCAAGCGTTTTGAAACCAATGCAAAGCTGACGTCTTATCTGCATGGCACTCGTATCGGCGTGATGGTGGAGTTCGAAGGCGCGGATGAACAGGTCGGCAAGGACGTCGCGATGCATATCGCGGCAATGAAGCCGGTTGCATTGTCATCGGAAGATGTTCCCGCGGATCTGATCGAGAAAGAACGTTCGATCGCATCGCAAAAGGCGGCCGAATCCGGCAAGCCGGCTGACATCGTCGCCAAGATGGTTGAGGGTACAGTGCAAAAGTACCTGAAAGAGGTCTCGTTGCTGAATCAGACCTTCGTGAAGAATGACAAGCAAACCGTTGAGCAAATGCTCAAGGCAACCAACACAAAAGTGAACGCATTCACGATGTTCGTGGTTGGCGAGGGAATCGAAAAGAAGCAGGATGACTTTGCAGCGGAAGTGGCTGCACAAGTAGCCGCAGCCAAGCAAGCGTAAGCGAAACGAAGCGGGCCGAAAGGCCCGTTTTTTTGACTCGCGGCAGGTGCGCAATGGCAGTCGACAGGGCTGACCGTGCGTTACAGGCTGTTACCAAATCAATGTGCCTGGTAGCGCCGTATGGTTGGTGCAGTCCAGTTAAAATTCAAGCGGCAGCCATTACATTTGTGTAATTGCCCGCATTCTCAAGGAACCTAGTTCATGACAAAACCAGCTTACAAGCGCGTCCTCCTCAAGCTTTCGGGTGAAGCATTGATGGGGGATGATTCCTATGGCATCAATCGTGCGACGATCGAGCGCATGGTGGCAGATGTATCGGAAGTCGCAAAGCTGGGTGTCGAGTTGGCTATTGTTATCGGTGGCGGCAATATTTTCCGAGGCGTTGCGCCTGGTGCGCAGGGCATGGATCGCGCAACTGCCGATTACATGGGCATGCTGGCGACAGTGATGAATTCGTTGGCCTTGGCCGATGCCATGCGTCAGGCCGGTATTACTGCACGCGTGATGTCTGCCATCAGTATTGAGCAAGTGGTCGAGCCTTATGTTCGGCCAAAAGCGTTGCAGTATCTCGAAGAAGGCAAAATTGTCGTATTTGCTGCCGGCACCGGTAATCCGTTTTTTACTACTGATACGGCGGCGGCATTGCGTGGTTCTGAAATAGGCGCGCAGGTTGTGCTAAAGGCGACCAAAGTCGACGGCGTCTATAGCGCCGACCCGAAAAAGGATCCGGATGCGACTCGCTATACGAGCATTTCTTTCGATGAGGCAATTTCAAAGCATTTGCAAGTAATGGATGCGACTGCGTTTGCACTATGTCGCGATCAAAAACTGCCGATCAAGGTATTTTCCATCGTCAAGCCCGGCGCATTGACCCGCGTGATCATGGGCGAAGACGAAGGCACATTGGTTCACGTATAAACCGGACCTGATTGACCGGGTGCACTAGTGATGTGTGACTTGGTTGCAGGTTCTTGTACCTGTTGCGATAGAGGAGAACAGCATGACAGTTAGTGATGTCAAAAAAAACGCCGAACAAAAAATGCACAAATCGATCGAGACGCTGAAGGCGGATCTTGCAAAGGTGCGTACCGGTCGTGCACACACCGGCATTCTCGACCATGTTACCGTCGATTATTATGGTAATCCGACGCAGATTACGCAGGTCGCGAATGTTACCTTGATCGATGCACGCACAATCGGCGTGCAACCGTGGGAAAAGAAGATGGTTTCGGCTGTCGAAAAGGCGATTCGCGATTCGGACCTCGGCCTGAATCCGTCCACGCAAGGTGAGATGATCCGGGTGCCGACACCACCGTTGACCGAAGAACGCCGCAAGGAAATGGTCAAACTGGTCAAGGGGGAGGCGGAAAATGCAAAAATCGCAATCCGCAATATTCGTCGCGACGGTAATGAATCATTGAAAAAGCTTTTGAAGGACAAGGCGTGCTCGGAAGATGACGAGCGTCGTGCACAAGATGAAGTGCAAAAACTGACCGACAAGTTTGTCGCCGAAGTCGACAAGATGGTGGTCGAGAAAGAAAAGGAAATCATGACGGTGTAGATCTGTTGCGACGTTTCTGTTCCTTTTGTTTCTTTGCTAATTGCCTTTCATGTCTTATACGAGTTCAACACAAGCAGTTCCCGACGTGTCGGCCGTGCCGCGTCATATCGCGCTAATCATGGACGGTAATGGCCGGTGGGCGACCAAGCGGTTTTTGCCCCGTGTCGCAGGTCATGTCAAAGGTGTGGAGGCAGTGCGCGGCATTGTCGAGGCATGTGTCGAACGCGGCGTCGAATATCTGACGCTGTTTGCCTTCAGTTCCGAAAACTGGCGCCGCCCGGCCGAGGAAGTATCACTCTTGATGCGTCTTTTTGTTACTGCACTTGAGCGTGAAGTGGCGAAGATGCATGCCAACGGTATCCGTCTGAAAGTGGTCGGCAACCTGAGTCGCTTTGATGAAAAGTTGCAGCGAATGATTTCGGATGCCGAGCGCCGCACCGCCAATAACAGTCGCTTGACGGTCACCATATGCTTCAATTACGGCGGCCGCTGGGACATCATGCAAGCGGTCGGCAAGATGGTTGCCGCCTGTCCGGGGATCACGGAGTTTTCCGAAGAGGCGTTGGTGCCGCATCTGTCGATGGCCTATGCGCCGGAGCCGGATCTTTTTATTCGTACCGGTGGTGAAGAGCGCATCTCCAATTTCCTGTTGTGGCAACTGGCGTATGCGGAGCTGTATTTTACCGACACCTATTGGCCTGACTTCGATGCGGCGGCACTCGATGCCGCAATTGCTTCTTATCGTCAACGAGAGCGCCGGTTCGGACGCACCAGCGAACAACTTGTAGAAAAGAAAAAGGCGTCCTGATGCTGAGAACGCGGGTCGTTACGGCCGTAGTCCTGCTGGCACTTTTGCTGACGATCCTTTCGTTAAATTCCTCGACCGTACTGGTAGTGGCTGTTGCCATATTTTTCGCTGCGGCTATTTGGGAAAGCTATCGCTTATTCGATAATAAATACGCGGTTATCGGTGCCATTGTGTGGACAGGTGCATTCGCATTCCTGGCGATGCGCGACGCGTTTCTCGTTTCGACATTGCTTTACTGGCTTTGCGCGATCATTTTGCTGGTACGGCTTGCACCATCCCTGTCCACAGGTTTGCCGCCACTCGGGTGCTTTGCAAACCGGCTTCTTGCCAACACTTACGGTATTGCGCTGGTCGGTTGCTTTGGCGCGATGCTTGCCTTGTTTCAATATTCCACGTTGTATCTGTTTTCTGTTTTGGCCATTGTATGGGTCGCTGATATCGGTGCCTATTTCGCAGGCAAGGCATTTGGCAAGCATAAACTGGCTCCCTCAATCTCACCCGGAAAATCATGGGAGGGCGTATTGGGTGGCTGGCTGGCAGTATTGGTTCTCGGCTCACTGACAGTGCTGCATCCGGCGTTTGAGGGTACTTTTACCGCTGATTTGCAGTTGCGATTCGGATGGAGTGGATTTGTCGGCGCAATGACCTCGATGGTGGCAGCGAGTATCGTCGGCGACCTGTTCGAGTCACAATTAAAACGACGCATAGGTATGAAAGACAGCAGCAACCTGTTGCCTGGCCATGGTGGCGTGCTCGATCGTATTGATGCGCTGATACCTACATTGCCGATGGCAGTGTTACTTGCGTCATGGTTCTAGGAGCGAGGCAAACGCCATGCAAAATCTGACGATTCTGGGTGCAACCGGCTCGATTGGTGTGTCAACACTCGATGTTGTAGCACGTCATCCCGACCGCTATCGCGTCTATGCGCTGTCGGCGTACAGCAGGGTTGAAGAGCTTGCGATCCAATGTGAACAGTTTCATCCGGAGGTTGCCGTAGTCGGCAGCGCTGAAGCTGCACTGCATTTGCGCATGCTTTTACGTGACCGCAAAGTCCGGACGCAAATTGAATATGGCGAAGCAGCGCTTTGCACTATTGCCGGCGCTTCCGAATGCGATATCGTGATGGCTGCGATTGTCGGGGCCGCCGGTTTGGCGCCGACGTTAGCCGCTGCCAATGCAGGGAAAAAGGTATTGCTGGCAAACAAGGAGGCGCTGGTCATGTCGGGCCAGCTGTTCATGGATGCAGTTGCACGAAGCGGTGCCATCCTGCTACCGATTGATAGCGAGCACAATGCAATATTTCAGTGCCTGCCGCATCCGTATCAGCGCACTGTCGAGCGGCACGGCATTGCAAAGATTTTGCTTACCGCGTCGGGAGGTCCTTTCCTGAATCGCGCGGTAGATACCCTGGATGCAGTCACGCCGGAAGAGGCGGTGGCGCATCCCAATTGGGTTATGGGACGAAAGATCTCGGTTGACTCCGCCACAATGATGAACAAGGGGCTGGAGGTGATCGAAGCCCATTGGTTGTTCGGCGCATCGGCCAGTCAGATCGACGTAGTGATTCATCCGCAAAGCGTTATTCATTCCATGGTCGCCTATGTCGATGGATCGGTATTGGCTCAGCTCGGCAATCCGGATATGCGTACGCCAATTGCGCATGCGCTTGCCTATCCTGACCGGATTGCTTCCGGCGTCGCCACAATTGACCTTGCTGCAATTGGTAAACTGGCATTCGAGTGTCCGGACTTCACCCGCTTCCCTTGTCTGAAACTGGCGTACGATGCGCTGGAAGCAGGTGGCACTGCGCCGGCAATACTCAATGCCGCCAACGAGGTGGCTGTACAGGCGTTTCTGGATCGCTTGATAGGTTTTCGCATGATTGACCAAATTGTCGCCCGGGTGCTGGATCGATTGCCGTATTCCAAAGTGACGGATATCGATGCGCTGATGGAGCACGACAATGTTGCGCGCGAAGTTGCGCATTCACTACTGTAAATCGTGATGCTGCTGCAGACTCTTATTGCATTCATAGTCGCTCTCGGCACGCTGGTTGTCGTGCATGAATTCGGACATTATCTGGTTGCGCGCTGGTGCGGTGTCAAGGTGCTGCGCTTTTCGGTCGGCATGGGCAAGATCATATTCTCACGCCGGCTGGGACGCGACCAAACCGAGTGGGCAATCTCGATTCTGCCGTTGGGCGGATATGTGAAGATGCTTGACGCGCGCGAGCAAGACCTAAGGGACTTGTCTCCAGTCGATGCGAAACGCGAGTTCACACGTCAATCGGTATGGCGACGAATCGCCATCGTCGCTGCAGGTCCTGCGGCAAATTTTCTGCTTGCGATTTTCTTATTGACAGCACTGTACATGTACGGCATTCCTGAGCCTGCGCCGCGCTTGCGCGCAGCTCCTGAGCATTCGGCTGCATACCAGGCTGGTGTGCGTGGAGGCGAGCTGATTACCGCAGTCAATGGCGAACCAGTAAAGATCTGGTCTGACGTTCGCTGGAAATTGATGCAGGCGGCGTTGGCAAAGGTGCCAGCCAAACTCGAGACCCGACTCGACGATCCAGCAGTGCCCGGTGCCAGCATAGTCGGTTCGCATGTACTTGCAGTTGATCGGCTTGATGTTCAGGACCTGGAAAGTGACTTTGTTGCGAAACTGGGACTTGAACTGGCACGGCCCAAGGCAGTACTGGGCAAAATCCTGCCCGACAGCCCTGGAATGCAAGCGGGATTGCAGGAGGGAGACATGGTGACGGCAGCGGACAATGCGCCGATTGCCGACGGACTCGCATTAATTGAACTGATACGCAAGTCGCCTGGCAAACCGATCCGCCTTGACGTAACGCGTGCAGGCGCCGCCATGGCGTTGACGGTCACGCCAGCTTCAAGCATGGACCATGGCCAGGCAATCGGCAAGATCGGTGTCGAAGTTCCCGTGGCACCGGAAATGGTAGTTGCCCGAGAAGGCCCGTTGCCAGCGCTGATAAAAGGTACCGAGCGTACCTGGGAATTGTCGATTGCCACTCTAAAGATGCTGGGCAAAATGGTGGTCGGTGAGATGTCCTGGAAGAACGTGACGGGCCCGATCACGATTGCGGACTATGCAGGACAGACAGCTCGGGCGGGCATGGTCAGTTTTTTGAGCTTTATCGCATTCGTCAGCATCAGTCTCGGCGTAATGAATCTGCTGCCGATCCCGATGCTGGATGGGGGGCTTTTGTTGTATTATTCGCTGGAAGTTTTTACCGGACGCCCGGTTTCTGAACGCTTTGGCGAGCTTGCACAGCGCGCCGGTTTAGGTATTTTGATGACCGTGATGGTTGTCGCCGTCTTCAATGACATCGTTCGGCTCATGTCATAGGCCTGTGAGGCGCCTGCTCAATGGGATCGACAAGCCAATTTTTACGGCTTTGGTTCAGCAAGACATCCGTATTGCAAGAATTATTTAATCAACGATAACCAATGAAATTACAATCCGAGCGTTCCTTCCGATCGGTATTTTCCCGACGTCTTATTGCCATAGCAGCATTCGCACTTTGTTCCAGTCATGCGCTCGCAGTCGATCCGTTCACTGTCAAGGATATCCG
>LLBZ010005154.1_pt2 | contig 11765 bp, 15 predicted proteins | sample 1489421 | NCBI WGS metagenome assembly LLBZ01 (sample SAMN04092657, study PRJNA295927) | soil metagenome | biome: Soil prokaryotic community; feature: Bulk soil; isolation source: soil from tomato rhizosphere | host: tomato cultivar Moneymaker | place: South Korea | collected 2011-11-01 | reverse complement strand
AAACCGGCTTTTTTTGTTCTTTATGTTTCACAACCAAGGAGTAGCATCATGCTTGAATCTGCCAATCCCCAGGAACTCTTGGCCATGTATCAGGGTCCGGGTACTAACAAGCCTCATCCTCCCACAAAAGAAACCCTTCAGGATATCCCCAATATCACCCGACAAGCTCCCACCAAAGAGCCTGACGACACTACCAGCCAAAAGCTCATTTGGCACAGTATCTGGGATATTCACGATTAAGAATCCAACGTGGTTCAACGAAATTGCAGCGCTCGTGGGAATTCCCACAGCGCTCAATTTTTTTTATATAAATTTAAAAGCGCCGTACTCGTAAGTCGTGCGCCTCTCAAACTGGATCATGCAGACTTCCGTCAGACAGGTTAAGCGGTCCTCGCCCACACTTCCTTGTTGGGTTCTTGGGGCAGGATCAGTCGTAGCCGTTCATCTGTCGCCGGATCGCGAATGACAACATTAACGTCTTGCACCCGCTGCTCGGTAACCCACGTCAGCAAACGTGTGGCAAAGTCATAGACCTCTGCATTGTTTTGAAGCCCGTAGGCTTTGCGCAGCCGTTCCATGTGCTGCACTGCTGTTTCATCAAGCAGCATAGAATACCTAGTGGTACCAGCCATGGTCACTCCTTGGGAAATACCCATGAAAATTAGGGACTCCGGCCTTTGTATCAAAGGTTAAGAAGATACTCTTTTCTGCTATGCCTGTCAATTTTTTACAAAAACTAAAGCTTCGCAAGATATTTTCTCCCCTTCAATCTCTTCGGAAAGTATTCTTGCTCCGCTGCTTTAGCTGTTTTATAGTCTGGCGTATATTTATACCCCTTACTGTAGCCGATATTTTTCATAAGTTTGGTGGGAGCATTCCTGAGATGGAGCGGTACCGGCTCATTTGGGAAATCATGCACGTCCTGCTTAGCCTTTCCATAAGCGACATAGAGCGCATTGGATTTCTTGGAGAGAGCCATGTACGTTACCGCTTGAGCAAGATGTACTTCACACTCGGGCATCCCGAGCATCTGAGCTGCCTGGAACGCCGCCACGGCTTGCAGAAGAGCCAGTGAATTAGCAACCCCAATGTCTTCCGAAGCAAAGCGGACTAACCGCCTTGCTACATAGAGCGGATCCTCACCTGCCTCAAGCATCCGCGCGAGGTAATAGAGACTCGCATCCGCATCATTGCCGCGCATTGACTTGTGCAAGGCAGAGATGAGGTTATAGTGTTCTTCACCATCTTTGTCGTAGAGAACATGGGAACGCTCAGCAATCTCGCCAACTACTTCCGGGGTAATTTTCTTGGAGAGTTCAGCGGCAGCTTCCAAAAGATGATAGGCTGCTCTCGCATCCCCGCCCGAAAGGGCTGCTATAAACTGAAATGCCTCAGGAGTAATTTTAATTTTTTTCTTTTTCAACACTTCATCTTCTCGCAGAGCTTCTTCTAGTAATTGTACGATCGTTGTTTCATCATGTTTGGCAAATACTAGAACGCGCGTCCGGGAAAGGAGAGCGGCATTCACTTCAAAACTTGGATTCTCGGTGGTAGCTCCAATGAGCGTAAGCGTCCCATTTTCAACATGCTGGAGAAGGGCATCTTGCTGAGCTTTGTTCCAACGGTGGATTTCATCAACAAAAAGGATAGTTCGCTCACCTAACCGTCGATCAGCGGCCGCCCGCTCGATGACTTCCTGAAGTTCTTTTTTGCCACTCGTAACCGCCGAAAGGGAGATAAAGTGAGCCTTGGTTTCCTTGGCAATAAGACGGGCTAAAGTAGTTTTGCCACTACCAGGAGGACCCCAAAAAATAAGCGATGGCACCATATCTCGCTCGATCATTTGTCGTAGGTACGCTCCTTCTCCCAAGATTTTTTCCTGTCCCAAAAATTCCGACAAAGATTTCGGTCGCCGACGTTCAGCCAATGGCTCAAGCGGAAGAGTCATAAAAAAGCATTACAGGTACAGAGAAAAAACTACACTACCCCGTCCGAAAAAGCCAAGGTCAGCCCAACCGGGGCATGATCCGAACCGATGACATCATCGAGAATAAAAGCATCTTTGACATTGAGCCGTAGACGATCGTCAACAAAAAAGTAATCAATCCGCCATCCGACATTGCGGTCGCGCGCTCGAGTCTTCATATCCCACCAGCTGTACTTCACCGTATCCTGATTCAAAAGACGAAAGGTATCGATAAATCCGGCCGCAACCAACTTCCCTACCCATTCCCGCTCCATCTCAAGAAAGCCGGAAGTATTCACATTCTCTTTTGGACGAGCCAGATCGATCTCTTCATGAGCAGTGTTCACATCACCACAGATCACCAGTGGCTTTCCTTGTTTTCGGAGATGCGTCACATAGTGGAGGAATTCATCGTAAAACTCCATCTTGTACTGGAGACGAAGCTCGCCTGATCCGCCATTGGGAAAGTAAATATTCAATAATCGAAACTCCCGGAACTCCATCTCGATAACTCGGCCTTCACGGGAAAGAAGTGTATTTCCAAAGAAGGTCTTCACTGACATCGGTTTAATCTTGGTATAGATACCCACCCCACTATACCCCTTCTTTTCGGTACAAGAATGGAAATAACTTGTATACCCGTCAGGGTGTCGGAGTACCTCATCAAGTTGGTCCGGATGAGAGACTTTCGTTTCTTGAACACCAACGATTGGGTACTGCCCCTTTTGCATCCAATCAATAAAACCCTTGCGGCCAGCCGCCCGAAGTCCATTCACATTCCAAGAAATAAGAGTGTAGGTAGTCTGCATATAAAGAGTCAATTGATCCCATCCTAGCACTCTTCAGGGAGAAGAAAAAGTACCTAAAATGAAATGCCGCTCGTGTCCGAAGACAAGAGCGGCGAAAGTGTCACAGCTGGGTGACACGGAATGAGCGTGTGGGAGAGGGGTAGAACATATCGTCCATCTTGAGAGTCCGAGCGAGACCAGGATGGAATTGCTCGAGATCGTTCAAGATATAGATCTGACGAAGGAGATTGTTCTTTTCGCATTGGTGCGAGAACACCACCATCCTCCAAGCCAAGACAGGCAGGAGCACAGTAGCCAGGTCCAGCAAGAGTTGAGTCATGGTGGTCACTCCCATGGGAAGGTACGAAATATGATCACACCCGTGATCACTTAACTCCATTATACCACAAAGCATCTATCCTGTCGATAGTAAATTATGGCTTGAGGAAGCCATTTCTTTAAGATAATTTTCAACGCTTGGGCGATTTATCAATGAGATGTTCACGTCCAGCAAGATGCAAAACCAGATGATCAAGCTCCGTATAACGCTGCTTTTTCTCATGAATATCGATTTCTTCTTTCATTTTAAGAGCAGCGGTACCAGGCCGTGGCGAATACCAGGCAATATACACTCGCGCATATTTTATTCGCTTCACGAGATCAAGCGTTTCTTCAAAATCTTGGCGAGTCTCTCCTGGGAAACCAACAATAATATCCGTCGTGAACTGTATGTCGGGCACTTTGGATCGAATACGTTCAATAAGCTCGATATACTCCTCTCGGGTGTACCAACGATTCATAGCCTTGATGATTTTGTTGCTCCCCGCTTGGACGGGCAAGTGAAGCAGTCGGTCGATGTTCTTATATTTTGCCATTACTTCAATAAGCGCATCAGAAAAATCCCATGGATTGGAAGAAAGAAAAGAAATTTTTTCCACCCCGGGAAGAGCGGCAATCGTTTCAAGAAGTTGGGGGAAAATCGTCGGGATACGATGGCGGCCCAAATGCTTCACCATCACCGGTTCTACCAGTTCTCCGCTTGGCAATTCATATTTCCCCTTGTTTTTCATGGCGTCAAAAAGAATATCAGCTCCATATGAGTTCACGTTTTGACCGAGGAGCATAATCTCTGTCTTTCCTTCCGTCACTGCCTGTTTGGCTTCATCCACAATATCTTGAAAAGGTCGGGAACGCTCTTTCCCCCGCGAAAAAGGCACAATACAAAAAGCACAGTAATTATTACAACCATTGGAAATAACAATTGCAGCAAGTTTACCCTTCGTACGTTTGGGGGCATGTTCAAAACCTACTTCTTCCAACGGAAGAAATTCCACATCTGGAAGCCGTCCCTTCATTCGCTTCATGAGTTTCCCCGAAGGCTCCCGAGCAGCCGCTCCTACTAGACAACCGGTGATCACGATATTGAGATCGTCTTTATCCCGCTTTGATTTCTCGCGCAAATTCTGCACCAGACCGTATACTTTCTCTTCGGCTCGATCCCGGACAATGCACGTGTTGATAATAAGCGTCGAAGCTGTTTCCAGAGTAGGAGCCGCCTCAAAACCGCGGGCTTCATAATGGCTCGCAATACGTTCTGAATCAGCTACATTCTGCTGGCAGCCAAAAGTTTGGATGAAGTAAGTCTCCGGCATAGGGATCCAGTATAGATTCAAAAATCCTCGGGGGCAAGGCTCGTCTGGCCGTTCGGACTGAGTATCATTCGTTTTTCCTCAAAGATCATCCCTTTTGTTTGCGGATCAAACGTTGCCTTTACCATGAGACCCTCCTTTGTTTCTGGAGAGAAGTACTGATCAAAAATGAAGTTTCCCAATGAATAATAGATTTTCTTGCCCTGGTATTCTTCACTCTCTTGGATTACATGCGGGTGAGAACCGATAATAAGATCTACTCCTGCCTCGATAAACTTGTGAGCAAGTTCGCGTGTATCCGCTTCGGCTGCCCTATATTCCGTCCCCCAGTGTGTGTAAAGAATAATAAGCTCCGCTTTTCCTTTTGCCTCTGTTATCTCCTTAAAAGCCTTCTCTCGTCCTCCTCCAATAAACTCATTGTAATTTACCAAAGCAATTTTTACTCCTTTAATTTCTTGATAGGAAATTCGTTCGTTATCAGCTAGTGGCGAGCCGAAATACTTGATGCCTGATGCTTGTAAATAAGACTCAGTCTTCGTCGCTCCTTCTTCGCCAAAATTCAAGATATGATTATTGCCAAGATTGACGGTTCGAATACCAGAACGCTCAAGAAACTGGGCGCTTGTCACAGGAAATGTAAACCGATAGTTCTTTGCCTCGCCTACTCGGCTCGTCTCACTTTGCGATGGCTCATCGGTAATCGGCCCCTCGAGATTCCCAATCACCATGTCTCCTTCCTTGAGGAAGTCCCGAACAGAATCATGAATCAGAAAATCCTGACCTCGTCGATTGAATACCGTACGAATGTAGCGATCGAGCATGATATCCCCCACAAAGACAAGCTGAAGACTCTCGAGCTTTGGAGCAAGAGTTTCCACAGGTTTTTTGTTCATCCTTGAAAACACCTGCTCTTCCAAAAAATCGAGCGGTTTATAAGAAGCCGTAGCGACTACTCCTAATAAAAGAAAAAAAGGGATCAGACTCCCCAAGAGGGCTTTTTGTCCAAATGTCATAGTGAGGTTGCTGCTTTCTTTTCGACAATCAACTGACCACAGGCCGCAGCGATGTCCGCTCCCATGGTTCTCCGACGCGTTACGTCCACTCGAGCATCGAGGAGTTTCTTTTCAAAAGCAATCAGGGCTGCACTCTCGCTCGTGTTGTACTTACTCTTCGTGTCGTTATATGGAATCAAATTAATTTTCACCTTGCCGACTTTGCGAGCGAACTGGATCAACTTCTCCGCATGCATCGGGGTATCATTTACTCCCGAAAGCATAACGTACTCAAAGGTGAGATGTCGGCGGCGTGAAGCAAATTGAGTAAAATATTCTTTGGTCCACGAGGCGAGATCCTCAAGAAAATTTGGATAGGAAGATGGCATGATATTGCGTCGTGTTTCACCATCGGCACTATGGAGCGATACCGCGAGACGCACGGGCGGCCACTCAGGATCATTGAGGAGTTTTCGCAGCATCGGAATAAGTCCTACCGAAGACACGGTTATACGTGTCGGACCCATATCTGTATACTTGAGCAATAGTTTGAGCGATCCCTTCACATTCTCATAATTCGCCAAAGGTTCCCCCATCCCCATGTACACGAGATTGGAAATACGTTGTTCCAATTTTGGCTTACCCGCCAAGAAATAAATCCAAAAACGATACTGATCTATAATCTCTTCTCGGGTAAGGTTACGAGTAAATCCCATTTTTCCGGTTGCGCAAAAAGTACAGGCCATAGCGCACCCTACTTGGGATGAAACACACACACTCCAAAACCCCCGTGAATTCTTCATGATCACGGTTTCAATCATTTTGTGATCATTCGTCTCAAGCAGCGCTTTAAAAGTATCGCCTCGGGTACTGGCAAGAACATGTTTTTCCTGAAGCGCCATCCAAGGGAGTGTATCTTTCAACTCAAACCTGAGGGCACTTGGAAGCGGAGAAATACTTTCCCAACCACGAAGAGAAGCATCAAACATCCCCTTCCAAACCTGAGCGTGGCGGTATGCTGGAAGTGGCGCAAGAAATGCTTCTAAAGTAGGTAATGAAACAGAGGACATAGGGCTTATAAAACATAATAATACCCAAAAATGTCACCTCTGTCAATTCTTCTTGGAACTACTGCTGATGGGTCCCATCCTCTCCGGGTTCCCCTATAAAAAGCTCTCTTTCCGATGAGAAAGACTCGCTGTGTTTTTGACTCACTTCTTCCAGTTTTTTCAGTACCCGCAAAAAATCTTCTTCCTGAAAGGCGGTTTCTTTGATAGTAGCCTCGAGATACTTTTGACGCTCCTCTCCACTCCAATTATAGGTAAAAAGATTGCGTCGCCATTCGTATCCACTCCAAGAAGCTACCACCACAAACAAAAGGAAAAAGAGAAGCTTATAATGCCGTAACCATACCACAAAAAGCTTGTTTGGGAGTTTGCTCCAATTGCGGGAGAAGGAAAGTTTCTTCATATATTACTCTTTGGTATAAACCAGTGTATCAAATTCCGTGCTCAGGACCACCGTTTGAAGTGATGAAACATTGGAAGCAGCTTCCGTTTCCTCTCTTTCTTTCTCCGCCTCCTTGATAGTTACCCCGATAATCTCGACAGCGTAAGGCATGGTTTCAAGTTTATGGAGATACGTCACCATGGATTTGTACGGGGCCTTCACGGTGATAGAGAGACGAATATAGTGTTTAAGCGAAAGTTCATTCAACATTGCGGGGCCTGTTTGTTTTCCTCCGCGTTTCGGTTGTGGAGTTGGCGTAGCAGCAACTTCTTCTCCGGTACCTTCTCCGGACGCTGCTTTTGGATTCTTCGCTCCCGCTCCCGGAAGAGGCAAGGTAATTTTGCTTTCGAGCAAAGTATTGTCTTTAGAAGCGATTTCTATTTTTACCCCGGTTTCCTCAGCTAATCTTTCCAAAGTACGAATAAATTCCACAATCTCCTCTTTGGTAAGAACAATTTCCAGAGTCTTTCCCCTCTCTTCAATGAGTGCATTTTGTTTTTCGAGTTCTGGGAGGCGCTGCATCTGCCGGCTTTTATGTTCACGCAATACATCCAGTTTTTGAATCTCGTCCATTTCGGTACGGATCAATCCATGCAAAGGCCGGATCCCAAACCAAAAGAGGAGTCCTATGCCGAGAAGCAAAGTCCCCTGCACTACCCACGGCTTCATTTTTTGCCACAATGCATTTGACATAGTCTTATGGTTTACGATCATTCAAAAGACATTCTCGCTTGATATTGAAATCAACCTGGAAATCAACTTCTCTCTGAGCAAAGAGATTGGAAATAGGTACCTTTACGTCGCTAGTACAGGAAGAAGCTTTGAGAGCAGCCTCAAAATTAAGAAAGGCTTCTCGGGTTGCGGCTCGTCCAATAAGAGAGACTGTATAGTCCTTCGTGATCATTTCCATAAAAGCGACGTCATTCGGGGTGATTTCATCAAGCAGGGAAAAAAGATTACCCCATTGGAAATGCCGTTCGAGGTAACGTCCTACATCCTGAGCAAGAGCGTTCGCCTGCTTAAACGATTCTTGATACTGGACGAGTTTTTTTGCTTCAGTATTATATTGATCAAAGCTCGCGAGTGATCCCTCAGCCACACCTTTTTGGTGGTGAAGAAGGAAATACATTCCTCCCAAAACACCGATATAAAAGAAAATAAGGAGTAAAACAAAAGAGGTCTGCCACAAAAAGAACCGTGAATAGAATCGGCGTACCAAGAGCACCTTCTTTTCTTCTGGGAGGAGATTAAGTAAAATCCGCATATTCATCAAGCCCGCGAAGGGCAAGGCCAATTACCGTTGAATACTGAACCGAGTGTCCCCGATCTATAGGCGGGAGTGTGCGTCCGAGTCGAATATTTACCCACGGATTACCGAATTCAATTGACTGACTTAACCGCTTCGTCAAATACGGCAATAATCCCTTCATGTTTGATCCGCCCCCGCAAAGAACGATACTATCAACAGCTTTCGAATAGCCGAGATTGGAGAGGTAGAAATTAATAGAGCGCTCGATTTCGGTAGCGATATTCTCAAGCACTGGCTGTGCTGCCTTAAATAGCGGGCTCTTCAGGGCAAGCGAACCGAGGCCATATTTTATCTTCATGTTTTCCGCCTCTTCAAAAGGAATACGCATTTCTTTGGAGATCGCATCCGTGATCATCTGTGAAGAAAGCGGCACACTCGACGTAAAGCAGGGCGTATTACCGATAGCAACCAAGAAGCTGGTTCGTCGGTCACCAATGTCGATAATCAGTCTTGTTTTATCTTCGTCTTTCTCAGAAAGCAAGCTTCGAGCCTGAGCGATTGATTCTGTTTCAAATCCTGCGACCTCCAATCCAGCTTTTTCCAATACGGTATAAAACTGATCTACCATGTTACGGGCCACCGCCACCACCAAGACACTCATTTTTCCTTTTTCCTGAATCAGCTTTTTCTCAAGTACCTGATAGTCATAATAAACCTGATCTAGTGTCAACGGAATATTGGCTTCAATTTCCCATTTAATGGCTTCTTTTACCTCATCTTCTTCCATTTCTGGCAAGCCAATAATCCGAAGAAATGCCTTCGTTTCAGGAAGAGAACAAATAACTTTCTTCGTTTTAATGGGAGAAGGAACTGTTTTAGCTACAATATCACGAACTGCTTGTATTACAATTTCTTCCTTGATAATTTCGCCATCAATAACACTTCCGATAGGAAGAGGTACCGATCCAAAACTGGTGACAATTTCCTCTTTTCCTTCACGTTCAAGCCACAAAGCCTTCAAAGATAGATCGGAGAGATCAAGCCCGAACGGCTGAGGAAAGAGATTGAATAATTTTTTATGAAGCAAACTCATACGGGCCCACTGTGTGTTGGTTTTTGTGAACAACTTTTTCTCTATGATATCATACTTTCTCCTAAAGCTCTTCCCACAAATCTAACTCATATTGGGTTCCCGTAGGAAAATATGGTGGCGGACAATAAAGAAGATTATTATCATAATACAAATTACGATTCTGGTAGCCTGAAACATGATTTCCCATTGAATCGGCCCAGGCAAAACCATAGCGTTGATTACTCGCAATCGCTCCATACACGGTAATAGTGTCACGAATAGCGTAGGTGCCAGTGTAATTGGCTCGTCCGACTCGACCCGACTGAGCGATAAGTGCTGCATCAAGACGGAGGTCGTCTTCGCTCTGACGATATACTTCTACATCCTGCTGGCCAATAAGACCAATCATATCGGTGCAGTCATAATTGGTATACCGCACATCCTTCCCAAGATACATGGTTTTCTTGGCAGCAGACGTAAGGTTTGCTGCCACCACCGTTACTCGGCGGCCATTCACGGTTCCCTCAAGCCATACATTATTTTCCACAAAGATTATCCCTCCATCTGGGATAGAATAGGTAGACCACCCGCCATTGTAATTGATAATTTCATTAGTTGAAGCATTGAAACTTTGGACGGTACGGATATCAAATGTATCATTGCTTTTTAAAATGATATGTCTTCCCTGACGAGTATTATCAAAGTACCGACTGCCATTTACTCCGGACTGTGCTTCACTTTTCATGAGCCCCAAGTCTCCTTGAAGTCCATTGAAATCAAGTGGGGCAACAGGAAATTCTCGTCCTGCTTCAAACACATCCGTTCGACTTGGCACAGCATTCGGCAAAGCTTCAGCGGAACGGAAGGAATTATTGATTCCACTCCCTGGCGGGGCATTCACATGAGTATGGACCCCAAACTCATCTCCTCCCGTATGATCTGGATCATTATATTCATCGACGGCGCTTGTTACTAGATTATGAGCCAGGCCATCAAAACGAATTCCATTATTTGAATGAATGCGGCCAAATACTTCGGTCCCTTGTCCAAAACGAACTGCTTCATGAGTGAGAGCAGCGTACTCACTCCAGGAAGGTCGTCGCAATCTTACGCGAATCGTTCGCGTTTTTTCCGGACTCTTCAGCGTGTATCCCGTTGATTCGATATAGACAATTGTTTCCCCTGCTGCAGGAGGAGTGACCGTAAGCGTATATTCCCCGTTATCAAAACTCCCCGTGTAGGGGGTGGCCTGTCCAAGCGCCACTCCCGAATCCCAAAATGCTTGAATCTGACCCGCTGTCCGACCATCAAGCTGATGGGCCAAATACCACTTGTAAAAATGAATACCCGCTTCCGCAATATGGAGCGATTGTTCTCGATCACGCTGCTTGAAGCTATAGCCGATGTAGTTTCCTACAAAACTTACCGTGGAAGTGAGGAGAATAAGCACCGTCGCCATAATGGCGAGCGCATAAGCCAAAGCTGAGCCTCGAAGTCTTTTCATATTAGTAGTCATTGAGGTTGCGGAGTTCTGCAAAAGATTCAATATTGACGTGTTCCGGCGCGTGAAAAGGATCAAGGTTTACCATGAGATGTACTTTAATCATTCGAACATCAGCTACATCCACTGGGGTTGAAAGCGGATTATTAACGGTATCGGAAGGATAATCACCATTGTAATAGCTAAACACAGGATCAGTAGCGGTATTGATAATGGAATTTGCAATCACTCTCGTTGTACCGTCAGCATTCGGGTAAGTAATCGGAAGTCCCGCAACTGGTTCGGTAATTCCCTGATACAGAGTAGTCCCCTGATGATAATAATGTACTCGTTCCGTTACTCCGTCGCCATCAATATCGAGATAAACCTTGAGGTCAAAGTCATCTCCCGACTCTACCGGATAATCGCCGTTATCAGCCTGTCTTGCCTTACGCAACTCAGCCACAGTTTCCGTCACCCCGCGAGAAGCAAGAAAAGAGGCATTTCCCATTTCCACAATAAACTTATTGGAATTCCAGCTACTAATAAAAAGCATCGAGAATCCAGCCATTCCCATAGTCATAATGGAGAGTGCCACCAGCATTTCCAAGAGTGTCATACCCTTCAGTTTTTTATTTCGGGACCACATAGGCATTAGCTTGGGGTCAATTGAAAGGTATTCTCCTCGAGTTTGTCGCCAGCTACGTTTACTGTTTCGGTTTCCGTATCAAAACCCGTGGCTGAAATTTCAACATCATAGTCACCAGCAACCAAAGGAGTATTCACATCCGGAAAGAAGGCTTGCCCGTAAGTATCCGTGGTAACGGTCACATCGTAACTCAGCGTTGTATTGGTGAGTTTCACCGTAGCCCCAGCGACAGGTGCACTATCTGTTTGATTAACCACAGTGATAAGCGCCGAGCTGAATGCCTTGTCTGCCAAAATCATTTTCACTGGTTTATTGGTATCTGGTAAGAGATTGATAGTGCCGAACGTAGCCTCCTGTGGATCAAGCCGAATGTACTTGTGAGTTGTTTCACCGGCACCCAAAGTAACCGTA
>LLBZ010018727.1_pt2 | contig 11776 bp, 7 predicted proteins | sample 1489421 | NCBI WGS metagenome assembly LLBZ01 (sample SAMN04092657, study PRJNA295927) | soil metagenome | biome: Soil prokaryotic community; feature: Bulk soil; isolation source: soil from tomato rhizosphere | host: tomato cultivar Moneymaker | place: South Korea | collected 2011-11-01 | reverse complement strand
TATAACTTTTTCAAATTCAATAGCGTACAAATCCTTGAATTTCTGTAACCAAGTGGTATGTTTATTTTCGTTTAATAAAGGCAACAACCTAGCTAAACTATCTTTTGAATCGCCTAAAACAGCAACATCTGTTTTTACATTTTTGTCAATCTCAGCTGGGTCAATATCAAAATGAATGATTTTAGCTTGTTTGGCATAGGTATTTAAACTTCCTGTTACACGGTCGTCAAAACGCATCCCAATAGCAATAAGCACATCGCACTCGTTCGTTAACATATTTGGTGCATAATTACCGTGCATCCCTACCATACCTACATTTAATGGATGCGATGTTGGCAACGCCGAAGCCCCCAAAATAGTCCACGCAGCAGGAATACCAGCCTTTTCTATAATAGCTTTTAATTCGTTTTCTGCTTGACCTAAAATAACACCTTGACCCCAAACTATGAATGGTTTCTTTGCAGAATTAATTAATTCGGCTGCTGCAGAAAGCGATTCAGGATTTGTTTTAGGAACGGGCGTATAACTTCTTACACCTGTGCATTTTTCGTATTTAAAATCCAACTCGCCTACCTGTGCATCTTTTGTAATATCAATTAAGACTGGTCCTGGGCGGCCGCTTTTAGCTATATAAAAAGCCTTCGCTAAAACCTCTGGAATTTCGGAAGATTTAGTAATTTGATGATTCCACTTCGTAACAGGTGTAGAGATACCAATAATATCGGTTTCTTGAAAAGCATCTGTTCCCAATAAATGTGAAAACACTTGTCCTGTAATACACACCAACGGCGTAGAATCTATTTGCGCATCGGCAATCCCCGTAATAAGGTTAGTCGCGCCTGGTCCCGAAGTCGCCATGGCAACACCAACTCTACCGGAAATACGTGCAAAACCTTGCGCTGCATGTGCAGCACCTTGTTCGTGACGTGTTAATACGTGATGAATTTGGTCCCTAAATTTATATAACTCATCATAAACTGGCATAATAGCACCTCCTGGATATCCATAAAGAATATCAACTCCTTCTGCTATTAAGCACCTTATAATGGCTTCACTTCCTGTAATACGTATGGTTTCTTGTGCCACTTCTTGTTTTTTATTTGCTGTTTGTGTGTTCATGTTTATCTTATTTTAACCTTTCGACAAGTTTTCACTTGTTCCTTTGAAATAAAAAATATTTTATTTCAGGTATTTCCGGGGTGACATGAGATTCCTGCCTTCGCAGGAATTAAAATGCATCAGTAATACAGCCTTTTGAAGCTGATGATACCGATCTTGCATATTTATATAAAATTCCTTTTTTATGTTTTAACTCTGGGGCAACCCATTGTGATCTTCTTTCTGCTAATTCTTCATCTGAAAGAAGCACATTAATTGAATTGTCTTCCGCACTAATCCTAATGCTGTCTCCGGTCTTTAGCAACCCTATAGTTCCACCTTCTTGAGCTTCTGGCGTGATGTGACCTACAACAAATCCGTGGGTACCTCCAGAAAAGCGTCCGTCTGTAATTAAAGCTACGGATTTCCCTAAACCTGCTCCCATAATTAGAGATGTTGGTTTTAACATTTCTGGCATTCCTGGACCTCCTTTAGGACCTACATAACGAATGACTACCACATCACCTTTTTCTACTTCACCATTTGAAATCCCTGTATTTGCAGCTTGCTCACCATCATACACCACTGCTTTTCCTTCAAATAACAATCCTTCGTTACCCGAAATTTTAGCCACGGCGCCTTCTTCAGCAAGATTTCCATAAAGAATTTGGAGGTTACCAGAAGATTTTAATGCTTTGTCTTTTGGATAAATAACATCCTGGTCATTTTCAAACTTAAGCGGCTCAACATCTTTTAAATTCTCTGCCAACGTTTTTCCTGTTACTGTTAAACAGTCGCCATGTAGATAGCCATTATCTAATAAATATTTCATTACTGCAGGTGTTCCTCCTATACCGTGAACATCTTCCATTAAATATTTTCCACTAGGTTTTAAATCGGCTATTAAAGGCGTTCTGTCGCTAACACGTTGAAAATCCTCTAAAGTAAATTCAATATCTGCTGCATGGGCAATGGCCAAGAAATGTAAAACAGCATTTGTAGAACCTCCAAGCGCATTTACAAGTGCAATGGCATTTTCAATAGATTTTTTAGAAATAATATCTAAAGGTTTTAAATCTAATTCCAAAAGATTTTTAATGGCTATGGCCGTTCTTTCGCTTTCTGATAATTTATTAGGGTTTTCTGCCGGTATAGAAGAATTATACGGTAATGCAAAGCCCATACATTCTATTGCTGAAGCCATTGTATTTGCGGTGTACATACCTCCACATGCCCCCGCTCCTGGGATAGCGCTTTTTATAATTTCCCTATATTCTTCTTCATCAATCTCACCTGCAACTTTTTGCCCCAGAGCTTCAAAAGCTGAAACAATATTAAGTTTTCTTCCTTTATATTTTCCTGATGCGATGGTACCACCATACATCATTATTGATGGGCGATTTAAACGCAACATAGCGATGACCGCTCCTGGCATATTTTTATCACAACCAACCACCGATATAAGAGCATCATAACTTTGTGCATGCATAACGGTTTCTATCGAATCTGCAATAATATCTCTTGAGGCCAAAGAATAATTCATACCAGAAGTCCCCATAGATATCCCATCACTAACTCCAATAGTATTAAATCCTAAACCAACTAAACCAGCTATCTTACACTCTATTTTCACTTCTGAAGCTAAATTGTTTAAGTGCATGTTACATGGGTTGCCATCATACCCCGTACTTGCAATACCTACTTGGGCTTTTTGCATGTCTTCATCTGTCAGACCTACGGCGTATAACATGGCTTGAGATGCTGGTTGAGATACATCTTGAGTTAATCTACTACTATATTTATTAAGTTCTTTCATCTTTATTGCAGATAATTTTGCGTTTTGTCTTTTTATTTATTTATTCTATTAATGATTTAAGATTTTTAATAAAAATTCTATAATTTTTTAATAAAAATTCTATAATCTGTAAATAAACCCCGAAAATAATTTATTAGGTTTTTATACAGCGTGTTTTTTATATTTCCAAGGTTAAATCCATAAGCTTTAAAAATAATTTAAACAACTGTTTTACAACAACTTAATCTATTATTTCTATGATGTTCAAAATTGAAAAATAATCCATAAAAAAACCTTCCATTTACAGAAGGCTCTTAATAATTACTATCGTTTATAAATAAGCCTTCCTATCGATGCGAAATAATCACAACGACATTGACAGAAATGCTATTTAATAGTTGTTTATTCATTTTTAAAAAGCAAATATTTAAAATTAAAATGTAATAGCCAACTTATTAGTTAAAAAAGCAAAAAAGAATTTGCTTTTACTTTTATTTTTTTACTTTTGCACCACAAATAATAGAGGAAAGATTTGACTGATTGCAACCTCTTTGTACTAAACTTATTTCTTACTCATCTAATAAGAGAGACCGAAACAAGTTCAGCACAAGTAAAAATGCTAAAGGCAGTGTAAACTTCCTTCGACGTTATCGTCAAATCTTCCGCATAAATATAAAAATGGCGTATTTATTTACTTCTGAAAGTGTTTCTGAAGGACACCCAGACAAAGTAGCAGATCAAATTAGTGATGCATTAATTGATAACTTTTTAGCATTCGATAAGGACTCGAAAGTAGCTTGCGAAACGCTTGTTACAACAGGGCAAGTCATTCTTGCTGGTGAGGTAAAATCACATACCTATTTAGATGTTCAAAAAATTGCTAGAGATACTATAAACAGCATTGGCTACACGAAAGGCGAATATATGTTTGATGGCAATTCGTGCGGGGTACTTTCGGCTATACATGAACAATCGGATGATATAAACCGCGGGGTAGACAGAGCTACTAAAGAGCAGCAAGGTGCGGGCGACCAAGGTATGATGTTTGGTTACGCTACCAATGAAACCGAAAATTTCATGCCATTGGCTTTAGATTTATCGCATAGAATTTTAAAAGAACTAGCCGATTTACGTCGCGAAAGCAAAGACATTACCTATTTAAGACCCGATTCTAAAAGTCAGGTAACTATTGAATATAGCGATGACAACATTCCGCAGCGTATTGATGCCATTGTGATTTCCACACAACACGATGATTTCGCTGATGATGACACCATGCTTGCTAAAATTAGAAAAGACATCGTTGATATTTTAATACCTCGTGTGGTTTCTAAATTACCAGAAAGCATACAAGTGTTATTTAATAGCGACATCAAATACCACATAAATCCAACGGGTAAATTTGTAATTGGTGGTCCACACGGAGATACCGGACTTACAGGGCGCAAAATTATTGTTGACACTTACGGTGGAAAAGGGGCGCATGGCGGCGGTGCTTTTTCTGGAAAAGACCCAAGTAAGGTTGACCGTAGTGCAGCCTATGCTACGCGACACATTGCCAAAAACTTAGTAGCTGCAGGAGTTGCTGATGAAGTTTTGGTACAGGTAAGTTATGCTATTGGTGTGGTAGAGCCTATGGGTATTTTCATTAATACGTATGGCACGTGCCCTTTTAATATGACGGATGGTGAAATTGCCGAAATAGTTTCTAATATCTTTGATATGCGCCCGTATGCCATTGAAGAGCGCTTAAAACTACGCGCACCAATTTATAGCGAAACCGCTGCGTACGGACATATGGGACGTAAAAACGAAACGGTTACCAAAACATTTAGCCAACCAAATGGCGAAAACATCACATTGGATGTTGAACTATTTACTTGGGAAAAATTAGACTATGTAGATAAAGTAAAGGAAGCTTTCGGGTTGTAAACCTTTTTTATATAAAACATACACAAACCTTGTAATTCGTTTTACAAGGTTTATTTTTTCAAAAAAAAATTACATTTCGTTTTAATTTGAAAAATAATTATAGCTTAAATGATAAAGAAAAAAATCAGTAGAACCATCCGGATCTCCAAATATGTAATCTACAAAGAAACCTTAATAGATTTCAAGGAACATTTTTGGTCTTTTATTGGTGCTTTTTTTGGCATTGGCTTAATTGCTTTTATGCAATCGCTTTTCTTACCTAAACTGGAAAACACCTTTTTAGTTGGATCTTTTGGCGCGTCAAGTGTATTGATATATGGTGCCATAGAAAGTCCATTATCACAACCAAGAAATTTAATTGGCGGCCATTTGATATCAGCCATTATAGGCGTAACGGTTTTTAAGCTTTTTCCTGACACTATATGGGTAACCGCACCACTTGCCGTTTCGCTTTCCATTGTTTTTATGCAATTCACAAAAACACTTCATCCACCAGGAGGCGCTACAGCTTTAATAGCAGTTATTGGCACTGAAAAAATAAAATCACTAGGCTATATGTATGTGTTTTCTCCAGTATTAACAGGCACACTAATTCTATTCATAGTGGCGTTAGTATTTAATAACACAACAGCACACAGAAGCTATCCAACAAATAGTTTTATTAAAAGATTTCTCAAGCGAAAAAATTTAAACAGTCTCTAAAAATGAAAGCCAAAAGACCCCGTAACACCAAATTTACGGGCATTAGGGTTTTCAACTTCATCTAAATAATTGCCTCTAAAATTAAAGTCTATTCTAAACACTTTAAAAATATTACCAACTCCAAAACTGTATTCGTAATACATTTTATCGCTTGGTGCTCGATAAATTAAGCTTGAAGCATTTAAATCTTTATTTTCTTGGGACACTTCACCCCAAACACCACGAATGCCTACAATTTCACGTAAGTTCAATTTTCTTAAAAACGGAATTCTAGAGAAGAAACGTCCGTTAAAATTATGCTCTAATTGCAGCGACGTATAGGTATCGGAAACAAACTCGTAAAAATCCAACTGAGAAAAGGTATTATAAATTGAAAAATACGACTGGTTTCCTGGAATGGGACTTAGCAATCCCAGAGGCACTTCCCCAAAAGTCTTACCTGCTTCTATGGTGGTCGTTAGCCTTCCAAAACCGCCTACTTGCATAGGTTGTATGTATGAAAACTGAACTTTGGTATAATTAAAATCGCTACTGAACAAACTTTTATCTCCACGACTTATTTGTGCAAAAATACTAGCATAATCATCGTTGGCATGAAGGCGTTCGACACCGAAACCTGTCATTTTTCGTTTTGGAAAATACGATACAGAAAAAGTAGATTCGTATTGCTTGATTTCAGATTCAATACCTGTTGGCGTATTATAATCCAAACTAAAGGTTGGTGATGCCGATGCTAAAGTTCTGTAATTTGCACCAAATCTAAAAACAAGATTTCTCCAAGGTTCTAATTCAACCGCTAAGCTGGTTAAATTTATGGAGGTTAGTTTATCGTTTGAACCCGTTCCAATTACTGCCGAAGATGCTAAACTTCTGCCCAAAACATCGGTACTGGTTGTTAAACTAGCGCCTGTTTGCTCTACATCACGCCTGTTTCCTCCAGAAATAATTAAGCGATTTTTTTTATCTAATAGCCATTTTCCTGAAATGCCATACTTAAATTTACCGTCTTTAAAACCATAGGCCAAGAATCCTTCCAAACGCCACAAGTCATTTTTCCCAAAGTATGTACGTCCTCCTGCACGCAAACGCATGCCTTCAACTTCATTAAAACCAAAAGTGGAGAAAATAGGCCCATAATCTAAAGGCAATTCATTGAACTCAATATATCCCGACGCTAAAATGCTTCCTAAATTATAAAGTCTTTTAAACTTTTTTACGGTTTTTAAAGTGTCTAACATTTTGTAAACACCTTTTTCGTCTTTATTTAAAGCTTCCAAACGGTTTTCTGACCAAAAGCTATCGTCACGGTCGTACACGTCTTTGTCGTAATTATAAACCTCTGTTTCATAAAACTTCTTGTTCTTTTCAATATCAAATTTATAATTATCGTATAAGGTTGTTCGCTTACCATACACACCTCTTGATTTTTCCTTTTTATTAAAAGCAAAATCACTCATCATATAATCACGCTTTACAAGGAAAATAGAATCGTTTAAAACTTCAAATTCCTGTTCAATATAAATTTCTTTTACCCAGTTAATATTAGCACTTTTTGAGGCTTGAAGTTTTATTTCTTTAATAGCATAGGTGGTATCGGCTACCCAAAAATCACCTTTAAAAGTAAGCTCGTTTTTACGGCGTGGATAGTATATAATATTGTAACACCATTTATTATCTATAAATGCACTGTCTTTTAATACATAATTATAGGTGTTTATTCCTGTTCTTGACAACGGACTTACAAAACTCTTATCGAAAAACCTCAGGTAATTATCATACACATCATAATCTGAATATAAATCATCGACAAAGTCAATTATTATTTGGTTATCACTAAATCCGGAATTTTTATTTCCCTTTAAAACTTCTTTTTCTTTATTAAGAAGGTTGTCTCCATACACTGTTGAAACGGCTTCATTAATAAATATGGGCAAATAGGTTTTACCAGTAACATTAGACGTATCTACTTCGTTAAAAACAAATTCCATCCCTCTAAATAGTTTGCTTTTTATAAGAGCACTATCGATGGTATTAATATCGAATTCCACTTTTTCGTATTTGTTGTATTCGTATTGCTTGAAATGTTTTAAACCATTTTTACGCTTATGTTCCCATATTTTCCGAAGTAAATCAATCGCTGGATTGTTCTTTTTAGATTGTTTTCCGGCCACAATAAACACTTGGTCCAATTCTGCTGCAGCTTCTTTAAGTATGAATTTTAATTCGTAATTCACCTTTTTTGTCAAAGGAATGTCTAAAGTTTCATAACCTAAAAAAGACACTATTAATGCATTCCAAGTATCGGTAGATTCCATATAAAACTTACCGTTTTCATCGGTTATGGTACCTTGTGTTGAGCCTTTGAATATAACGTTGGCAAATGAAATAGGTTGATTGTCTTCATCAAGCACATAACCACTTACTTTGGTTTGTGCGAATGTGGAAGTGGAAATAATTCCGAAGAGAAAAAATGTAAAGAGTAGCTTTGGGTTCATAGTACAAAAAAAAACTTCATTAACAAATTGCGCTAATGAAGTTTATATAACGTAAAAATTGTTGTTTTATATATATAATACTTTTTTCACAGCTTTAATAACCTCCTTACTGTCTGGTAACCATTCTGCTAACAAAACTGGTGAATAAGGTGCTGGTGTATCGGCAGTATTGATTTTTACAACTGGCGCATCTAAATAATCGAATGCTTCCGATTGTACAATATATGTAATTTCTGTTGAAACGTTTCCAAAAGGCCATGCTTCTTCTAAAATCACCAATCTATTGGTTTTCTTAACCGATTTTAAAATTGTTTCCTTATCTAAAGGGCGCACTGTACGTAAATCGATAATCTCACAAGAAATACCTTCTTTTTCTAATTCATCAGCTGCTTTATAGGCTTCCTTGATGATTTTTCCGAAAGAAACAATAGTAACATCCGTTCCTTCACGTTTAATATCAGCAACGCCTAAAGGCAATATATACTCACCTTCTGGCACTTCGCCTTTATCACCATACATTTGCTCGCTTTCCATGAAAATAACTGGATCATCATCACGAATTGCTGCCTTTAACAAGCCTTTTGCATCGTATGGATTTGATGGTACCACTACTTTTAAACCAGGTGTATTAGCAAACCAACTTTCAAAAGCTTGCGAATGTGTTGCTCCTAATTGTCCAGCAGATGCTGTTGGTCCACGAAAAACAATAGGACATTTAAATTGCCCACCAGACATTTGTCTGATTTTTGCTGCATTATTTATTATTTGGTCAATACCAACAAGAGAAAAGTTAAAGGTCATATACTCTACTATTGGTCTGTTTCCGGTCATAGTCGACCCTACCGCTATTCCTGCAAAACCTAGCTCTGCAATTGGTGTATCGATTACACGCTTTGGCCCAAATTCATCTAACATTCCTTTTGATGCCTTGTAGGCACCATTATACTCTGCTACCTCTTCACCCATCAAGTAAATGCTTTCATCTCTACGCATTTCTTCGCTCATAGCTTCGCAAATAGCCTCCCTAAATTGAATTGTCTTCATTAAATATTTTTTTTAATCGAGTTGCAAAAATAACAATAAATGACTTACCTTTTTAAAAGAATTATTTAAAATTTATTATGCACGCATAACAAATATTCGGAATAAAATAATTAACTTCGTAACCTCAATAAATCTATACTTATTTAATACATCATAATTATGAAAATATTAGTGTGCATTAGTCATGTTCCAGACACCACATCTAAAATTAATTTTACTGAAGGCGATACAAAATTTGACACCAATGGCGTGCAATTTGTAATAAACCCAAACGACGAGTTTGGTTTAACACGTGCCATGTGGTTTAAAGAAAAGCAAGGCGCCCATGTTACTGTTGTTAATGTAGGTGGCGCAGAAACAGAACCTACCTTACGCAAAGCCTTGGCTATTGGTGCCGATGGAGCTATACGTGTAAACACTGCTGCTACTGACGGATTTTCGGTGGCTAAGCAATTAGCAAATGTGGTAAAAAATGGTGGATACGATTTAGTCATTGCTGGTCGTGAATCTATTGATTATAATGGAGGTATGGTACCTGGCATGATTGCAGGATTGATTGACGCTAATTTTGTAAACAACTGCATTAGTTTAGAAATTGATGGAGACACAGCAAAAGCAATTAGAGAAATTGATGGTGGAAAAGAAACCTTATCAACGTCCCTACCATTAGTCATTGGTGGGCAAAAAGGTCTGGTTCAAGAAAGCGATTTACGCATCCCAAATATGCGAGGAATCATGATGGCACGTCAAAAACCTTTAACGATTTTAGAACCTGTTGACGCAAATAACGAAACAACTTCTGTAAAATTTGAAAAGCCAGCTCCAAAGGGTGCGGTAAAATTAGTGTCTCCAGATAATTTAGACGAATTAATAAACTTACTTCACAACGAAGCAAAAGTTATTTAAAGCCGATAGACAAACTTCAAATCCAAGACTGAGTAATTGGAATTTGGTGCTTGATAAATTATAAATTTAATATAAAATCATGAGATTCCCACTTTCGTGGGAATGAAAAAATAATAGATATATGTCAGTTTTAGTATATACAGAATCAGAACAAGGAAAATTTAAAAAAACAGCTTTTGAAGTGGCTTCTTACGCCAAAGCGGTTGCTGACCAATTAGGCACTACAGTCACAGCTATAACTATAAATGCCAATGACACATCGGAATTAGGAAATTATGGTGTTGATAAAGTTTTAAATGTATCAAATACACAATTAGATATGTTTAATGCAAAAGGCTATGCCGAAGCCATACAACAGGCGGCAGAACAAGAAGCTTCAAAAATTATTATTTTAAGTTCTAGTGCTAATAGCAAATATTTAGCACCACTTTTAGCTGTTAGGTTAAATGCAGGCTATGCTTCAAACGTTATTAATGCACCTTCAAGTACATCGCCTTTTACAGTAAAACGTACTGCTTTCACTAATAAAGCTTTTGAAATGACCACCATAAATACCGATGTAAAAATTGTTGGTGTTTCCAACAACTCTTTTGGGTTGGTTGAAAAAAGTGGTGACGCTTCTGCGGAAGATTTCTCGCCTGTAATTTCAGATTTAGGTGTTAAAGTAGAATCGATTGATAAAGCATCAAACAAAGTAAGTATTGCTGATGCCGAAATAGTTGTCTCTGGTGGTCGCGGTTTAAAAGGTCCAGAAAATTGGGGTATGGTTGAAGAATTAGCTTCTGTTTTAGGTGCTGCAACAGCATGCTCTAAACCGGTTTCAGACTTAGGCTGGAGACCTCATGGTGAGCACGTGGGGCAAACCGGAAAACCTGTGGCTGCCAATTTATATATTGCCATTGGAATTTCAGGTGCTATTCAACATTTAGCAGGCATTAACGCTTCAAAAGTAAAAGTTGTAATAAACTCCGATGCTGACGCTCCATTTTTCAAAGCAGCCGATTATGGCGTTGTTGGTGATGCTTTTACGGTAGTACCAGAGCTTATTGAAAAATTAAAAGCCTTTAAAGCGCAACAATAAATTATTTTTTTATAAATTGTATTGTTTAAAGAACTGCTTAGAGACTGCTTAAATTTTGTTTTTGGAATATTTTATAGGGTATTTTTTCGTTAGACGAAGGTATTTTGAGGTTCATAGCCATAGCTACGAACCGAAAAATAGCTGAAGTATGGCGGAAAAAGGCACATAAAAGAACCAAAGGATAAAACTTAAACAGTCTCTTAGATTAGCATTATATTTTTAAATCTGCTTTTGCAGTTGGTAAAGTCCTAATTTAAACAGTTCTTTGCGTTTTCATAAATTTATGAGTTTAGTAAGATTAAATATAAAAGGAATATCCTATAGCCAAACCCAAAACGGCGCTTACGCATTGATTTTAAACGAAGTAGATGGCGACCGAAAATTACCCATTGTTATTGGTGCTTTTGAGGCGCAATCCATTGCTATTGCCCTAGAAAAAGAAATTCGACCACCAAGACCATTAACTCACGATTTATTTAAAAATTTTGCCGATAGGTTCGACATAGTCGTTAAACAAGTGATTATTCACAAATTGGTTGATGGTGTTTTTTACTCCAGTTTAATTTGCGAACGCGATAAAATCGAAGAAATTATAGATGCCAGAACCAGCGATGCCATTGCTTTGGCACTACGCTTTGATGCGCCTATTTTCACTTATAAAAACATACTTGATAAAGCTGGTATTTATTTAAAGGTTAACCCGAAAAAAGAGAATGAAGAGGA
>LLBZ010078703.1_pt3 | contig 11819 bp, 5 predicted proteins | sample 1489421 | NCBI WGS metagenome assembly LLBZ01 (sample SAMN04092657, study PRJNA295927) | soil metagenome | biome: Soil prokaryotic community; feature: Bulk soil; isolation source: soil from tomato rhizosphere | host: tomato cultivar Moneymaker | place: South Korea | collected 2011-11-01 | reverse complement strand
GAAAGGGATCGCCCGGTGTATCAATACCATCAGGAGATACGTGAGCAATACGGAGCCAACCACATGGAAGGCTATCTGGAGAGGGGAGGGCAGCGAGGCCAGATAGTTCAGCATGGTTGGATGGTAATGGGTGAGGCGGGATTATTCCAGCAACTGCGCCAGATGCAGTATGTGCATGTCGCCGCGCTCGGTGGCCGCGTCTCCTGCAAAGGCGCAACGGCTTGGCGTTTGACGATGCAGCCACGTTTTCGCCACCGCGCGGATTTCGTTTTCCGTGCATTGCAATACGCCCGCACGAAATTGATTGCGCATCTGGTCGGTGATGCCGATGCGCTTGCGTGACCAGGATTGCATGGCTTGCCTATAGGGTGGCTGAGGTTTGTCCAAATCCCGTATCACGCAAATAATCGCCTCTTCAATACTTTCCTGCGTCATGTCCGCTGTAAGCACCGAGTTAATCGCAGCGTCAAAATCGGCATAGGTGCCGAGCAGGCGCGGATCGCGATTGGATATCATCCGCAAAATTCCGGTTACGGCATCGTACGATGTTCCAGCGCCGTAGGCGCCGCCTTCTTCGCGTATGGCCCGGTGTAATACTTCATTGGTCAACAACTCTGCCAGCACCGCGCAGGGGGCGGCGTCGGGATGCCCGAGCTTGGGCGCAGGCCATGCCGCATAACAGTGATTGACCTGCGCAGCAGCGTGCAGCACGGTATTGGCAAGCGGATCCATGACGAAGGCTTCCGGCTCTGCCAAGGTGCGCGGCGTACGATGGATGGCCGGCGCCAGCAAGTCAGACAAAGCGGATGCCGAAGGCGCTTCTGCCGCGACAATAACGTATGCCGGGCTGGCGGTGATTTTCGCGTGTAATGCCGCTAGTTTCTCCGCAATTTCCTGCATGCCGCTTTCGTCCTGTATCTGCCGCCGCAGCAAGCGATAGAAGGGAAGTCCTGCCGCGCCTTCCATCACGTTCTTGAAGCGTTCATGCATCGACAGCGCGGCCGTCGCGCATAGCGATGCATAGGTTTCTCCTTTTACCGCCAGCTCGCCATGCACATCCTGCACGTGACTGTCGATCAGGAATGCCATGCGCTCATACTCGTCGAAGCGGGGTGCCGCAATCGATTGCAAGAGCGCCGTCGCGAGATTATGCTGCTCATCCTGCAGCCCCTTGGCAGAGAATTCCACAAGGATTTGCAGCGGCATTCCCACAGCCAGCGACTGGCTGGCGGCGACATCGATGTTGAAGTCCGGCACCATCTCCTGGCGCCACGCGCTGCTTGCTTCATATCCCATCTCGGCCACGCCTAGTTGCGGCACCAATCCCGCATAGAGATTCAACCAGGGCCATTCTTGCGCGCTGAAGTCGGAGATGTCATACAAGACGGACGCATAGGCAATGCCGTTGGTGGCGACCTCCAGCACAACGGCTTTCTCATCTTCAGCCGGTACCGGGAAACTCGGTTTCGCCAAGCGCGCAACGGCGGACGGGAAAATGCGAGGGAGCACATCCTTATCGACGATTTTTCTTTGCTGCGCCAGCAAGTCTGCCGATTCCTGCACGATGCGCGCACGTTCGTCCGCAGTCAGGCCGGTAGCCAACTCCGCCAAACGGCGCTCTTCGAGCATCGCGCGCTGCGCTGCAAACCCCGCATCGGCATATACCGTTGACTCGAGGCGGGCCGGGGAGTCGATCAATGCCTTGACCATGTCCTTGAAAAACTGCGGATCCTGAATATCCTCATCCAGTTGCCGCAGGAATGGCTCGACGTCGAACGCCTCGACAATATCGCCGCCCATCATGGCTACCGGCAGCGCCGAGAGCAGCAGGTGCAGTCCATACGGAACGTCGCCGCCATTGATTTCGCGCTGATCAAAACGAATATTGCGCAGTGCGGCCTTCAGCATGGAGATCGGTACGCCGGTTTTTGACGCTTGCTCCAGCGCGGACCAGATGTGTTTTTTCGCCTTGGCCAGTGCATTTTTTTTCAATCCTTCCATGCCTACGTGCAAGACCATTTGCCGGGCACCGGAATCCAGATGATTGAAGGATGAGGGATAACCAAAGCCGGCCGATTCCATGGCGCGCATGAGGGGCGACGAACTGTCGCCCAGCAAGCCTGCTTCCAGCAAACTGGCGCGAAAAAAGGACGGAAGATCGACCGCTTCTCCCAGCAGCCAAGAGAACTGAAACCCGTATTCGTTTTCCTTGCCTTCCTGCGCCGGCGTGAGAATGTGCGCGGTGCGCGGCGCAGTCCATGGGGTTGCCAATTCCGGCCGAATTCTGGGGAGGCGTCCCGGCAAGCGCGCCAGCACTTGCTCCTCAATCATGCCTTGTACTGCCGCCACGTCTACGCGTCCGGACGTCATGAAAACCGCCTGCGAGGGATGATAGTGACTGGCATGAAAGGCTTTCAGATCCGCATAAGTCAGACCGGGTATCTCCAACGGATCGCCGCCGGATTCCACGGCATAAGTGGTGCCTTGGAAAAGCTGTTGACTGATGCCGTGATCAAGCGCGCGCAGAGGATCGGCAAAGGCATCTTTCATTTCGTTTAGCACTACGCCTTGCAACGACAACTTGTTTTGGGCCCACACCAGGCGCCAGCCTTCCTGTTGAAAATCGCAGTAATCCAGAGTCGGAAAAAAAGTGGCATCCAGATAGACGCCAAGCAAGTTAAAAAAATCCGTTTTGTCCTGGCTTGCGAATGGATAGACGGTGCGGTCCGGATAAGTGAACGCATTCATGAAGGTGGCCATTGAGCGCTTGGCCATGGTAAAAAACGGGTCTCTAACCGGATAGCGTACCGACCCGCACAGCGTCATATGTTCGAGAATATGGGCACGGCCGTCGCTTGACTGGGGAATGGTGGGGAAGGCAACGAGAAACGCCATCTCGGTATCATCGGTTTGCACATGGATATGGCAGGCGCCAGAGTCGGGATCCTCATATTCTTCAATGACGGCATGGAGCTCGGGAACTGGATGGGCACGTTTTTTATGGAAAGGCATTGCGTGGTTGTAAATATTTAACTGCGAGGGAAACACAGGCTTTGCGGAAAGAACTCTTGGAAAGTCCAGACATGGCGCGAATCCCGCGCCATTACAGGAATAGGAGAGAAGCTATCCACTATACGTCATCAGATAATCAGCAGGCGTTTCACGACCCAAAAAATTCAACAATGCTGACCTCTTTAACTTTTCTTTAGCGTTCGATCAAAAGTTAAATCAGCGCCGATCCTTTTCGTTCTGGTCAAGCATGGCCAATTTTTGCTGGCGCGCTAAGGACGCCCTTGCATTGCGCACCAGCCGAATTTTCGGAACCACGTCTCTTTTCAATAAATCATGAATTTATTGGAACCTACCGGTTGTAATTGCCACTTATCAAGTCAAATGGCGCATAAGTTTTTACATAGGAGGAACATGTTTCCGTCTACACAATTCCATGGCAATAGGCAATTACCAGCATTGGAAGTCCCTTCCTCCTCTACAGTTCAAACTCATGCCCCGTCCAAAAAGAACTACCTTGTCTCGCCAGACACGATTTTTAATTCCTCATCTCTCGAAAAGCTTTTTTCAGGAGAACAATTGTTTTTTAACAATGGAAGATTAAGAGCATCTTATGATTGCGCCGACGAGGTCATTCGTTTGTGCAGCGATCACCCGAAATACGGCAAGTATTCCAATGTTGAAAGTGTGTGGCTAACCAAAGAAAATCCTTTGGCAGAAGTAAAGCGCGATACTTTGCAATTGCTAATAAAAGAAAATCTCTTTCTACCAGAGCTACCAGAAGCGAAAAAACTTTCCTCACAGGCACCAGCCCAACTTGCTGCCGGGTCGAGCGTCCTGTCTGGTGGCAACTCCTCGTCGCGTTTCTTGAAAACCGCTCCTGCGAGGGCCACCGCCTTCACCAATAATGTGATTTTGACGCACCTCAAATTCTTCCTCCTGGTTGCCCAGATATCAGACACGGGCGAGCGTTCGAAGGAGATGGCTATCGCCGCGAAGAACTTGAATGACGGTATAGCATTACTGCGAAATTCGATCGAGGGAACGGGCTTGATGGCCTCGCTTGAATCCATTAAGCGTGCATGTGATTTTTTCTGCAAAGCGCCGCCCTGCGAGCAAGTGGATATCAGGGCAGCGATGTCTGGCATGCTGGACACGAAGGCAAGAAGGGCCCAAAAGCCCTCAGTGGCTACCCAAGAACTTGTCGAGTGGTGCCGACAGGGCGTTGCCATTATCCAATCGCTCTACGACCTTGTGGATCATGCCCATGAGATACCGGATCTGCCACCTGCCATGGCATCCAAAGTGGAGGGGCTTTGCAATGTTGGCTTGCATCAGCTGGCAACCGGACTGTGTGAGAACGCGGACCAGCTAGACAACCTGATCCGTACGCAGAGAGCAGCTCTCGCTCACGTAAATTCGCTGTGGCAATCGAAGCTGGACAAGAGCCTGTCACCCAAGCTGTCACTAGAAGCACTGTCTTCAACGGAGCGCTCTCATTCGAACGCAATCCACTTAACAAAGGAAGTTTCCGACTTTGCCACGCTGATCGAGTATGTAGTGGATCCATTCGGCGAAAGACGTGTTTGTAACGCGACAAGTGAATGCTTGACGAATGCTGTTTTAAAAAGCAACTTGCTCAGAATGGCTGGAAGCCGACTTGCTTTGAACGCGCACCTGGATCGACTCAAGCTCATTGCAGCTGCAGCAAGCACCTTTCGAGATCCGATGATGAAAGAACTGGTCTCGGTAGCTGGCCAAGCCAAGCATGTTCAATCAGGCATCGAAGACTTTATTGGCAAACGGTCGATAGATGCTACTAAGGGCGTGAAGTTCAGGCTCCTTGAACACCTAAGCTGGCAGTGCCACGACATCGAAGTCAACCTCAGGCATATGAGCTCGCAGCTGTCAGCCAGCACAGCCTTGCAATGGAACGCCTCCGCGATCGACGCACTGAGAAACACTGCGGATGCCTTCGGCGCAGTCAAGGTGGTTGTCCAAGACTACATGGGAAATATTCCGGGCAAGGAAGCGCTGAGCCTTGAAGAGGAACAGCATCTCGATAGCCTGAAGACCGAGTTCTTCAAATCCTATGTTGAGGAGCCGGAAGCCACAGGCGATCTGGCCGGTCTCGCCATATCTGCGGCCTCTGCAGGTGCCAGCACTGAAGCGCGCCCTGCGAAGCAAGCTGCATCCCCCTCCTTGGCCTGGATTGAGGACACACCTTTGTCGTCGGCGGGAACTGCCAAGCCAAGCCGCCAGCGTAAAGGAAAGGCCAAGACGGCGTCCAAGGTTAAATCGACGCCCGCGGCTTCGGACATGCAGAAAACGACGCTGCAGCGCGCGCATGAGCGTCTTGCCGAGGCAGTAAATCACCTTCCGAATCTTAAGAACAATGCGCTCGGCTACGCACAAATCCAGCTCGACAAAGCGCGCCACGTAGTGGAACATCCTGGGGATAATCCGGTCATCGTGGCAAGGGTGAAAAGCTACGTGGCGCGAGCATGCGACACGCTTGAACGAAGCGCATTGGCTATTAGCGAGCAGCTGCGGCACCTTCGCGAAGCAAAAGACAAGATCCAGGAATTGGAACCAGAGTCAGCGACAAAGGCGGATCTGATGCGCAATGCGTCCTCGCAAGAAGAGGACTGGCTAGCGCAGATCGATGCCCTCCGCACGCGAGGGCAGGAGCTGCATGCTGAGGCTGAGGCATTGGGCCGTGCTCAGATGATCAACATCTTCCTGGCGCATCCGACGTATGAGAGCTACAAGACGCTCGCCAACTGGTCCAGTTTGGACAATTCCAACGTCGCGTTGACGGCGGAAAAAAACGTCGAACGCAAACTCTTGCCGTCAACTACGGTGCTCGGATTCGAAAAACCGAATGCCGATTTTCTGGACGTCTACAGTATTACGGTGCGGACGAGGAAATCCGATGCGCCGGCTTGGCAGGTCGCCGGACGCGTGGAGTTCCATACCCATTACGATCGTCTGGAAAAAAGCGAAGCACCGAAGCTGGGCCATTTCAAGAATGAAATTCAAGCCGGTCTAAGCGGTCCATCGGTGTACCGTGGACGCGTCTCGAAGTTCGAACTAGCCTCGCTCGTTGACGACATCAGCGACCTTGCCAATGATGTGCTGTAAGTAAGCGCCAATTTTGAAGCCAATCAGAGGTGCAGCTTCAGCGTGCGAAGCAGGCTTTCCCGCAAAACATTCCACCATGTATGCTTGCCGCTTCGGACAGAAATGTCATCGCAGCATGGAACGTCCAAACGTCCCATGTCTGATGCCAGTCAAGGAACGCCCGCAACGACGATCCTCTGCAAAGTCCTCTGCAAAGATGTGTAGTACGCTTTAGTCAGACTCAATCAACCGATGTGGCGATCCATCCGTAGGACTCAGGCCGGATCGGCCAAGTAACACCCTCCCGTAGACGAGTTGAGGTTTCACGGCCACCGTCACGCAACCAGTTGGAAACAGTAATGCGCCCATTGTTATTCATGCGACGAGTAGTTCATGATCCAGTTGGGTCATGCAATTATCTGATTGACCGCTTCATTCGCTGGAATGCGCCAAGCAAGACTCGCCCCGAGTACCGGATCAATGCTGACTGGCGCGATCGTCTCGGAGTGACGAGCGATGATCGCAGGCAGACCGAACAACTGTGGCCGGTAATCCTGAGCAGTCTGAAGAAACAGGGGATTCGTCCAGGCCCGGAGAGCTATCTTTGGTGGAACGACGGCGATCCCGCTTTCATCGAGGCCATCTGGTGTCTGGTGCGTCGGCTTCAGGCGACCAAGGTGGTCGAGACCGGGGTCGCGCACGGGTTGACGAGCCGGTTCATCCTGGAGGCGCTCAGCATGCATGGTGGGCGTCTATGGAGTATCGACCTTCCGCCGTCCTGGGCGCCGGAAAAGCATCACGAAATCGGCGCTGCCGTTGCGGACCGCTCGAAGTGGGAGCTGATTCTGGGTTCGAGCCGGCGATGCCTGCCGCGCCTGCTGAACGATATCGGCCCCATCGACATCTTCATACACGACAGCGAACACACTTCGCGTAACATGCTTTTCGAAATGTCCCTGGCCTGGAAGGCTCTCCGGCCGGGTGGGGCACTGGTCGTGGACGATATCGACTTGAACTGGGCCTTCGACGAATTCAGCAAACAGGTTAAATGCGAAAGGCTGATCGCAGAAGCGGAACCCATTCGTCCCGACCAGCGCCGGTTTAATCGAAAAGGATTGTTCGGTGTGCTGCTGAAGCCTTGATGCCGGTCCGGGCAACATCTAACATCGCGCCTTATTCCTGCGCGAGCCCTTACCGTACGCTGCGTCCGAATTCAGTGAGCAGGCTTGTTGATCCGCTGATCTTGATTAGGGCCATAGGCTGGAATGCAATCCCAGCGATTAATTGATACATGTGAGGGAAGGGCGATGACATTTTTGCTGGAATTGCATCCCCACCTACGGCCTTCAGTCCACCAACTTTTTAAGGTACAGCGCTGACTTGAGAAATTGGTTATGACGAAGTAGCGGCTTAAGGCATACTCCTCCATCGCAAGCTGCGGGGTCTGCGCGCAATTCATATCCTTGACCCACATGAGACGGCCTGACGCCATTCTTTTCCCCAAAGATATGTCACGTTATGGGTGAGGATTGGTATGAGATCGTGTCCCGGTCTGGGACCGGGACGCTCAGGCGCCGAGCCAGCATGTTGCGTGCTGCGTTGGCAAAGTCGGTTTCGCGGCTTTGGGCAATGGCGTTATCGGCAAGCGCAATGACACTGGCCCACATGACTCAAGGCACTGAGAGTTCGATCTCCGAGAGTTCGATCTCCCTTAGGCGGTTCGCTTCCCTCTCCTGACGGCTTTCATTCCATTTCCCTAATAGCGTACTGGCAGTACCCAATGCTGTACCCGCCATCCAGAGCTCGGCGGATAATTTGTTCAACGTTACATTGCCACCATCCGACATAGTAGTACTTGCTATGCCTGCCTGTGCCGACGCGAAATTTGCCGCATCTCCAGCTAGGCCTAATCCACTCGCCGCATAGGCAAGCGCAGACATGCCATGTGGGTTTGCCAATTTGCGTCCATTCAGCATTGCTTGTATCCCTGATCCAAATGCCCCTGCGGCAGAAGTCATCCACAGTGCATTAGAATAATTGACAGCAAGATTGACCTTGTTTTGATCTTTCGATTGATGGGACATAGCCGTTGCCACCATACTGGCAATAGCTGCGCCGAAATTTGTCGCATCCGATACAAAACCCGCGACAGTTTGATTCTGAGGGGATGAGGCACGGCTTATGCTGTTTAAGACAGCGGCAAAACTCCACGTGGCACCTGATGCCATTGACCTTCTATACAAGCTTGGATTGCTAATCGCTGCTACGGAATAGCTCAAACTCGATGCTGCGGCATCAGATATGTGGGAAAGCGCCTTTGCTGCTGTTGCCCTTTTTTTGGGATTTCTAATCGTTGCTGCAGAATAGCTCAAAATCGATGCTGCGGCATCAGATGTGTAGGAACGCGCCTTTGCTACTGTTGCCCTTGTTCTTGGATTTCTAATCGCTGCTGCGGTATAGCTCAAAATCGATTCTGCGGCATCAAATGTGTGGGAAAGCACCTTTTCTGCTGTTGACCTTGTCTTGTTCATCAACATATATCTGACTCTGTCCGCGGCTCTTGCATTCTGTGAATTCTGTGAATTTCTCTCAAAAACCGCAGCTACGCCGTGTTCATCATGAAGCTGAACGTCCACATCAGCCGCGATGGATAAGTATTCTTCTGTTGTCAGCGCGTAATCTTTCGGTGTCATCCCATCTAAATGGAGATTCTGTAGAACACTGTCGTTGACATCGCACAATCCATAAAGCATCTCTGCCGCGTCGTAAATTTGACAACATTGTTCATAATGTTCCTTTTTATTTTTGAATTCAGTTTGAGCGGCTGCCAGAGCAATTCCCAGTGTTCTAGCTGCCAGATTCTTGGAATTCAATAAAATTTCCCGGGAATCTGGAAGATCACCAAGCATTTTCGGTTTCACTCTGTTTTTGATTTGCAGGTCCTCGTCAGAATCATGAGCAGACGAAAGGAGCGGAGATTCCTGTTCTTCCTGGATTTCTTTCGTCCCTAGGGCCATGTCCAGGTCCTGGACAAAATCATGGTTGAGGCTTGCAGCAGCCGAAAGGAAAGGAGACTCCTGTTCTTCCTGGATTTCTTTCGTCCTTAGGTATATTTCCGATGACGAAGAAGCTGCAGATACATCTTGATCCATGTGATTTTTGTAGCCGCCCTCCAGATATTTCACATTGGGGTAACCCATTTCCATCAAGTTCCGCGCAGCAATCAGAGCACGGTAATCGCCATCGTCCGCGGAATAAATGACGATGGGTGTGTTCAAATTGTGAGCATGGAACCGCGCTTTTTTCTCGAACTCTCCTGCCGGTACCCATTGAGTGTTCGGAATGACGCCGCTTGATCGCTCGTTTTCCTGACGGACATCGAATACCACCAGATTCATTTCTTTCAGCCCGCTTGCCAACTCTTCTGGAGTCATCGCGACAATACTTGATTTGAGTTGTCGGATATGCTCGGTGAGCGCCGGCGGAGCCAGATCAAGTTCTTCATCCCATTTGCCTGCTGTTTTGGAATCCGCATCATATGCTTTCATCAAACCCTGCTTCGCGCAGCCCATGGCACCGTCGGACACCACCGTCGAGTTGTAGCCAAGCGCTTGCAGATCGGCTGCCAGAAATACAGAGCGTGTGTGGCCACGGCAAGTCAGAACCAGATGTGTATTGCGATCAGGGAAATCCGCGAGGATTTTTGCGATGGCCACGCCCCTGGGAACATGCAGTATGCGGGCGCCTTCTATGTGCAGAGCCCCGCTTCTTTGCACCTCATTGGATTCACGTATATCCACGATGACTGGATTGGCGCCAAACTTGTTTGCCTTCAGATGCTCCAGTAAATTGTTTGCGCCAATTTCCGGGATAGGAGTGCGATCGGCCCCACCTGTTTTGACCTTTTCAACGTAGGTGTCATAAGCAGAGTACACCGCACTTTTCGGATTCTTGAAGCCAGCAAATTCAGATTGAACCGCTACCGTTTGGTCAACGCTTATGCCATCCATGGGGTAGGCATGTACTGTCGTGACCGGATTATCCTCGGGATTTTTAATGCTGTCGTCGATCATGATATCGACAACATAAGAGGCGCATTCAGCCAAGACCGGCTGAGGCGAGGCTTCGGCAGGGTTGAGGGGATTGTGAATAGGCGTTGTTTGCTCTGGCTTGGAATGAAACAGCTGGAAGCACAAAGGTGCGTCCTTGAGAAGGGGAACGCTCAGGCTGGAAAAAATCAGGTGCTTGCCATTTTCGGCTTTCATATCCGCAAGTTCCTGATAGCAGCTTATGTCAAGTTGCGCATCTTCAAGTATCTGTCCCAGATTGCTGCTAATCCCATCTCTGATTTCAGTAGAAAGCGCATCGGGTTTTTCTGCAACAAATGTCTCTATGAATGCGTCAACTTGCTCATGGACTTTATCGACATTCTGATTATGTATCGTCTGCAGGTCTGATAAAAATTCTACTTCATAAGCGTGTTTGTGGAGTTTCGCCAATAAAGCACGTCGGGTTGTTCTTTCTGCAAATGAAGAAGGGCTTGCTCTGCTGATAGACGCGTGCTGCCCCACCTCTGTTTTCGCTCTTTCCGCAGGTGGCAATAATGGAGATTCCGATGATGTTTGAAAATCTTGTGAAGGTCTATTGATACCGGTATAGGAATTATTGCTGATTTGCATATATTCACGGTTTTAAAGTATTGCTGTTATTCGAAATGGTGGAAATGTTGCGCTGCGTATATACGGTGCTGACTTTTTAGCTTCTATCTTCTTCGTTGTGTTCATCATTTTGGCCAGCGCGTTTCCTTTTTGGCATCACCCCATAGCCTCTTGTCATACGGAATTCCAAGCAATTCAGGGCTCGCAGGTGCTCGCAATAGGCTTGGCGTACGGTCCGGCGACGCAGGTAGACGGCCAACGATCACACAGGCAAACAGCTGCCATCTTCCTCCTTGCGCCATGCCTCAGTCTAAAGCATGCCAGCGAAAATCCTTCGTAAACCCCGTGAGTGGTTGTTGGCCGCACATAGTTCCATCGGTCGCCACTGGACATGGTCGGACCTGCTCCGGCCAAGGCATCAATTCACCTTTGCAGCCAAGCCTGGTGGCGGCACCTTGTCCTAAAGGGCGCCGTTCCACGGCAGCCATTGTTCCTGCTCCTTGCTGCTCTTGGCAGCAGCACCAGCCAAGTAGGGGGGCGACTGCTGCAAGGATCTACGGCACTGGCGCAAGGCCAAAGGCTGGGAACAGCAGTCAGGGGCAAGCCGCGCATGTCGAAGGTTGGCCATGCTTTCCTGCGCAAGGCGCTTTACATGCCGGCCATGGTAACGCTGTACAAAACCGATTGGGGACGGCGTTTTCGCAAACGCCTGGCCGCTGCCGGCAAGCCGCGCAAAAAGATCCTGGTGGTGGACGATATCGCCGAGAACCGGGCAGTGGTGACCGATCTGTTGGCACCGCTTGGCTTCGAGGTGACCGAGGCAGCGAACGGCCGTGAAGGGGTGGAGATGGCACAACGGCTGCGGCCGGATCTGATCCTGATGGATATCGCCATGCCAGAGCTGGATGGACTGGCAGTCGCGCGCCTGCTGCGTCAACGGGAAGCCTTCCGGGAAGTGCCGATCCTGGCGATGTCGGCCAGTGACAGCGCACAAAGCCTGGCAGCCGGGATGAATGCCTTTCTTCCCAA
>LLBZ010046378.1_pt5 | contig 11821 bp, 9 predicted proteins | sample 1489421 | NCBI WGS metagenome assembly LLBZ01 (sample SAMN04092657, study PRJNA295927) | soil metagenome | biome: Soil prokaryotic community; feature: Bulk soil; isolation source: soil from tomato rhizosphere | host: tomato cultivar Moneymaker | place: South Korea | collected 2011-11-01 | reverse complement strand
AAGTGCATTGCCAGAGATCAAACAGATCAATGTTAGGTTGAATGAATTGCTAAAACAATCTGAAGCTGATTTCCCGCTTTCCAATGCTCAAGCATCTCAGTTGCGCGAGAATTTACGAGATATTCTCTTGAAGATCAGTGCGGTCGAGGGACAGGCTGTTGATCTCTTGCAGAACGCAATTGTGTAATCTCAAAATAGACTTCGGAAGTCTTCCTCATTGAACTATCGTCGTGAAAACCTAAAAAAGACTTCCGAAGTCTTTCTACGGAGTCGCTTTCGGCTTCACCAATCTCGCCCCAACAATTGCGGCGATAATCATAAAAAATAAAACAGCCACTCCACCACAGATCCCCGCGAGTGTGAATGAGGCAGCGAGTCCTTTCAAGCCGACCTCATCATTCCCGAAAACCTTTTGTGAACCATCTGGATATGTACATGTGAGTTCAGTAAAATGACCTGTCCCACCGCTGGGATTGGTCGAATCAATTGGCACACTCCCAAAGTCGCGATAGGAATAATCTGTTGCATCCGGACATAAGACATACGCAGTAAGCCTATCAAATACTGGTGGTATCGCCGCGATCATAGCGCCGCCAAAGGGAACAAAGAAAATTAACGACCCGCCTCCGATCAATAATACAATGACCGCGCCCATACAGGAACCCTGCCAGCGTTTCATGGACTTCTCCTTCGAAGATTTGGGAGCATCTTGCTACTTTATTCCTTTGACAGCCCACGCCCGCAGTAGCAGGGAGATCGTCCCATCCAGAGCAAATGGCAGACTGTTGTAAATCCTGTGTCGCAATTGGGTACGTCTCTCTTCGTTTAAGGAATTGACATATCCGGGCGCCGGCCCCTGCCCACCCAAAAAGGGCGACCAGTAGTCGTTAAAGTCTTTGAACTCCGCCCATACATCGATCGGTCGAACCTCCACCTGAGAGAGATGCGCGTGTTCGAACAAGTATCTGAGAGATGTGGGATTACAAACGGCAAAGCGCCACCCTTCATCCAGCTCGCGAGCGGCCGTGTCCAGCGCCGACGCCGCATTCCAGAAGTGACGCAGCATCTGCATCCGCCCGGCATAATCCCAAACATATAAGGCGACAACCCCGCTATCATGCACAGCACGCGCCATTTCGCCGATCATTTGATCGGGCTGAGGCACAAAGTTCATCACCAATCCAGAAACAGCCGCGTCGAAATAGTCATCCTCAACCGAAAGGCTTTGTGCGTTTCCCACTTCAAACGTCGCACGTGGATCATGCACCTGACTTTGCACAAATGCCACATAATCCTTGGAACGATCGATCCCTTTTATCTCTTTCGGATTGGCTAGATCGAGAATAGTCTGTGTGAGTGCGCCCGTTCCGGGCCCTACATCCAGCCATACATTCCCTTCCGGGACCGCCAGCCAACGGATAAATTCCTGCGCCGCCAGCCGGCTCCAGCGACCCATATAAGGCTCATAGGAAGTCCCGCTTTCCCACACATCGCTTGCATTGTCTTTGTCCATAGTCGTCGCTCCTGATGAGAAATAGATAACCCAACAACCTGAATGTTATCAAAGAAAAGAGCCAAAGGCGACCTCCTTTGGCTCTTTGTTACGAAGAGTTAATGATTATCTCCAGGATGGCGCCAGCCACCACCAATCCAGCGATAGATTTGGAGCTTGAAGCATATGCTGCTGCAGCGTAACGAGATCGACGACGAAAATGTGCCTGCCTGCCGCATCGTCGTCCTGGAATAAGAGATAGTTTCCATCCGGCGAAAAAGTGACATCTGCAATGCTGGCAGAACGACTGTGATAGATTTGCTGCAGGCCTCGCCCGTCGGCTCCTATGACGTATACATCTTGTCCATCGGTCGGATTATTTGCATTCGTAAGTGTGACCAATGCAAGTCTGGTTGCATCGGGTGACCACACGATGGGATAGATCGAAGTATTCTGAAAGGTTGCCAAGTCACGCGTGGTGTTACCATCTGGCGTCAGCAACTTCAAAACATTTTTTTGCTCTGAAGCATCGGTGTAGGCGAGGAAATATCCATCTGGCGATGGGACAACCAGGTCCGATTTGGCTAAGGGCGTATCGAACAAGGATGTGACCGCGCCGTCCTCCACGCGGAACAAATAGATCATGCCATTGCTCCGGCTGTGCAGAACAACATGATTGTTGATCCACCCGCTGAGGGCATATGGAGCACCATTGCTCGGAAGTTTTTCATTTGCTGAGAGATTTGTCAGCTGCGTGCCATCGCGGCGGATGGCATAGATCTCGTCGCTACCCTCGCCGTCCTGAACACGGAAGGCTAGCCAGTTCCCATCAGGTGACCAAAAGGGCGGATCGATAAAATTAAATTCGGTCAGCGGTTGCCAGGTCTCTGTCTGAGGAACGAAGAGAAACAAACCTGTTCGATTTCCATCAGGGTTGACTGGATAAGCAAAGGCCGCCGAATCACCATCTGGCGACCAGAACAGCTTAGTCAAACTGAATTTAAAGCCAAAGGGAGTGGCGATCACGGCGGCTTCCGGGCAGGGAATCAAGCCTGCTGCGCAGGATCCGGGCACGCGCATCAATTGGATCTTTTCGTTGGCAGAGATATGGTCAGAAACAAAGAAATATACATCTCGCAGCGGATCGGGGTTCGAAGAGGTGGTCGGCGCAGGCCCATTAGAAGTGAGCGGTTTGCCAGTCACGTCGCTAAACTGAGGTAACGACGAAGGAGTCCGGAAGAGAGCATCCGCGAATGACTCATCATAGATGACCTGATTGGCAACCCGTTCCCCCAATACATCTTCTCCACCGCCTTTGCCAAATTCCTGCAATTTCAAAATAACGCCTGTTTCCGTATCCAGCCACAGGCGCCATTGGGGCAGCTCTGTCCCGGTGCGAGTCCATTCCACGATCAGCGTTTCGCGCTCGGCGATGATTTCCATGCCAGTCGGCTCATAGATACCTTGATCTGCCGCATAATTCGAGGATAACGCGATCTCACTGATCGGTGTGCCAATCTGCCCCCAGAGCATGTGCGGTGAGGAATCGGCAGGAGCTTCTTTTGCAAATGTCGGTAGAGACGTCGATTCGCTTCGACCTGTCTTTAGATCCATTCGTAAGATCAGGTTTCCATCGGAGGCGGTAAACTGCGCTGCTTCCCCCTCGCCCGAACCCAGCAAGGTGCGGAAGCGCGGCGTGGAACGCTCTATCCAAACGTGCTCGTGATACACCTGCGGCGGGGTATCGGAGCCATCTGCCGGATACCAGGTGACAAGACCATCCATCCAGAGCGTGTTCCACTTGGTTGCACTCTGCAACATGGCATTCCGAATCTCCTCAGAGGAAGAATCCATGGACAGAACGGGTTCCGCGGTCACCTCCCGTAGGGAATCAACCGGGACCTCGGCGATTGCAGGCGGAGGCGTCTCGAACGATATTTCGAGTGTGCCGCAAGCGGACGCGAGCAGACTGAGCGCGATGAACAGGACAGCGGGTCGGCGCATTCAATTTTCCTTCAAAATGGATGTTAAGCTAAACGGAAAGAGGCAAATCTACCCGGTAGGAGGCGGGTAGTAACTCCCCGGCTGCTTGCAACGATTTTTGCATCTGCAGGCGGGCGCGCGCCAGGCGGCTCTTCACCGTCCCTACAGGGACGCGTGCAGCCATCGCGGCCTCTTCGTAAGATAGCCCCTCGATATCCACCAGTACCAGCATCAGCCGGTAGATAGGTGGTAATTTGTTCAGGCTTTTTTGGATCGCACCCTCAAGCTCGGAGGCTTCATATTGCACTTCCGGGTCGGCGTGCGCGTCCACCAGCCAGTAACTCGTCTCGATCTCATCGCCCTCGGCGTTGTATTGCTCGAGCGGCATCGTATGCTGGCGGCGTTTCTTGCGCATCTCGTCATAGCAGGCATTGACCACTACACGCGCCAGCCAGCTGCGCAGGGAATCGCCGCGGAAGGTATGGAACCGGCGAAATGCCGAGATCAACGCTTCCTGGACGGCATCCGCTGCCACATCCTCGTCATTCAGCAAACGCAGGGCGATACCAAATAGCAGATTCTGGTAGCGCAGGATGAGCTGATTGAATGCTTCCAGATCGCCGCGCTGGGCAGCCTGGATCAAGCGTTTCTCAGGCGTGGAGTTGGTCTGTATGCCTTTCATACATATACTATACATCCCCCCTGTTACAGGGCTGTTCCAGAGATGTCACAGTTTTGTAACCTGTCTACACGCTCTCCAGAGTGCTCAAGCCGCCGTCCTCGGCGGCGGTTCACGGCTGAATCCTGCGCCGAGGACGGCGCACGGAGCAACTGGTTGAATTAGACCTTTGCTTCAGGTAATCGAACAGTAAACACGGTGCCACGCGGGCTGTTCTGGCGGCTGCGGACATCGATCTGGCCGCCGTGCAGGGAAATGATACGGTTGACGAGCGCCAGTCCCAGTCCGCTGCCCTCCGTGGTGCGAGCATTCGAGCCGCGATACAGCTCCTCGAAGATCTTCGAAAGATCCTCGGTCGCGATTCCCCCGCCCGAATCGGCCACCTCCACCACGACGGCTTTTCCATCCTCCAGGGCGCGGACCTCGACCGAATCGCTCTCCGATGTGTACTTAAGCGCATTCTCGACCAGATTGTACATGGCTAACCCCAGCAAGTCACGGTCACCCCTGACAGGCGGAAGAGGAGCCGGGACCCTGGTGACAAACAGGTTCACGTTCCTGCTCTGATAGGCAGGGATCCGCCGCGCCGCGTCGACAACATCGTCGAGGAGCTCTGGGATATCAACGGGGATCCGCTCGATGGAGCGTTCTTCTAAATCGGACAGCTTTCTCAGATCGTTCAGCAGACGGGTCAAACGTTCCACGGCCCGGTTCGCATTCTCACCGGCCTTCGCGCGCCCTACTGAATCCTGCGTCTCCTGCAGATTGACCAGCGCGGCACGCAATCCGGTGAGCGGGTTCTTGATCTCATGATCGAGCCGGCGAATGAAACGCTGGCGCCCCTGTTCCGACTCATACGTGAATCGCTCAATTGTTGTTCGTGTGTTTCGCTCTTTAACCCACGCGCTCAAATAAGCGACGCCGAAGAACGACGTGATGGCCAGGCCCGCCACAAACGCGACCATGCCTACGTCGATTTTGAATACCATCAGAGGCACAGGATCCCAGATCCAGGGCGCGAGGAAGGACGCGAGCCCGCCAAGTACGACCGGCAGGACGATCCATACCAGAACGATCCAGTTTTTCTTCATGAGCTAAGTGGCGGTGCGGAAGGCAAAACCCTTTTTGGTGACCGGAAGGCGGATCGTAAACACGGTGCCGCGGGGCTCTTCCTGGCTGCTGCGGACGTCGATCTGGCCGCCGTGCAGGGAGATAATGCGGTGCACCAATGCCAGCCCCAAACCACTGCCCTCGGTGCTGCGCGCGTTTGAGCCGCGATACAACTCTTCGAAGATCTTGGATACATCTTCGGCAGGTATGCCCGCACCAGAATCGGCGACTTCGATGAGGATGGCGCGCCCATCCTCCAGGAGACGAATCTCTACAGAATCGGTTTCGCAGGTGAACTTGAGGGCATTCTCGACGAGGTTATAGACCGCCAGAACGAGGAGATCACGGTCACCGGTGATCATAGGAAATGGCGAGGGCACCTTGGGGATCAGCAGATTGACCTCGCGTCCCTCATACGCCGGAAGCGAGTGCGCGGCATCCACCACATCCTGCAGCAGGTCGGGCACGTCCACTTGCCACAGCTCGATCGGCCGCTCTCCCAGATCGGATAACTTTCGTAGATCCGTTAGCAGGCGGGTCAGACGCTCTACGGCGTGGTTAGCGTTTTCCACCGCGCGCTGGCGATCGGCGCTCGTGTGCACTTCCTGCATGTTGACAAGGGCCGCGCGCAGCCCGGTGAGCGGATTCTTGATCTCGTGGTCCAGGCGGCGCAGGAAACGACGGCGTCCCTGTTCGGCGTCACGCTTTGCTTCATCCACCTGTTTCTGAGTCTGTTCCTGGCGGCGGACCGCGCGGTTGTAGTAAATGAGCAGCAGGCCAGTGATGAACAATCCCATGAGCAACGCGAGCATGCCCAGATTTCGAATGGTCATACCAAATACGAGGGCAAAGATGCCAAAGTCGGCTGTCACCATAAATGGCGGCAGTGTCTGGGCCCAGATGTTGATCAAGATGAATTCGATCACCCCCGCGACCAGAGGCAGGAATACTAAAAGTAAATTAACCCAGCTTCGCTTGAGCATACGGGGATAATCTTACCCCTCTCCATGCACAGGTGCAATGAAGCGATATCCTTCCCCCGGAATGGTTTCGATAAAACGCGGCTCGGCCGGGTCGTCATCGAGCGCGCGGCGCAGCTCCGCCATGCGCGTGTCCACCGTGCGGGTGCCGGCCGGATATTCCCAACCCCAGACGGCCTCCAGCAGGCGTTCACGCGTCACAGCCTCGTCTGGATGGGTCATGAGATATTCCAGGACAGAGAGCGCTTTGGGCGTCAACTCCACGGTCTGCCCGGAAAGGGTCGCGCGGCGGGCACGGCGATCGAGGGCCAGGTCGCTGGCCGTGAGCAGCCAGGCAGCCGAAAGCGAACGTTCGCCCGGCCGTGCACGCCGTAACACAGCGCGAATGCGCGCCAGCAGTTCATGCGGATCGAATGGCTTGTTGAGGTAATCGTCCGCGCCCTCCTCCAGAGCCAGAGCACGCTCGGAGGCCTCCCCCACCTGCGTCAGGAGAATCGTGGGAGTCCAGATCTTGGACTTGCGCAGACGGCGCAGGGTCTCACGTCCGTCCATGCGCGGCATGAGCACGTCGAGGATGATCAGCTCGGGATGGTGCGCCTGCGCCTTTTCCAACGCACTGACCCCATCTGAGACGACCAGCACATGGAAGCCGGCGCGCTCCAGGAACGGCGCCAGGCTGTCCGCGATGGTCGGATCGTCGTCAGCAAGGAGGATGGTGGATCTGTTAGAAGACATGGGATTCGAGGCTATCTCAGTCTGCGCGAAATCGTTGGCGAGAAAAAGGCCTGGCCCACAGGGACCAGGCCTTTCATCTGAAAAAGTGGAAAAGCTTAAGAGTTAATTCTGCTGTAGGTAGCCATCGTCGCGTCGATTACTGCGAACTCTGATACCTTATCGTACTGCGGAGGCGGCGTTGGATAATTGTAAGGGTTTTCAGAGTGAAACACAAAGGACAGGCTAATGCAGGCATTATTATATGTTGTTGAATAAGCAGTGGTATCGTAACGATTGCCTGCCGCCGCGCCCTCTTCGGTTTCCTTGAAGAACGGGATATTGTTGATGGTCACATTTTCAGAAGTAAGTGGATGTTCCACTGCCGGGCTGTCACAAGGAGATACGCCTTCCCTCACATGGATCTGAATACTCTTCGAGCGGAGATTCGTCCCGGCATTTACGATCGGCAACGATACCTGGCCAACCGTATCGGATTGGCTCACGATTTTCGCGCCTGAGGGAAGGCTAAACCTAAAATTATATTTTGTGTTCTGATATGAACCTGACGTTGAACCTGTAGTTGGCACCGCAGTCGTGGGTACAGGAGTCGTCGGTGTGGTCGGGACGGCGGTCGTTGGCACGGGTGTTGTCGCTGTTGTAGGCACGGCCGTCGTCGGCGCGGGCGTTGTACCTGCTGGTGTTGTGGCTACAGGCGTGGTCGCCGTTGTGGGGACCGCGGTCGTTGGCGTGGAAGTACAAGGCAACGGTTGGGTCGGAACCGGGACTTGCTCCGTACGAGAATTGTTTTGTTCATTGCTTTCGGCAACCGCATTATTCGGATCCACTGCTACGGTGATCGAAGCGCCCGTTTGACTACTAACGCCGGGGAAAAAGACAGCTTTTGTTTCACCAACCGCCAATCCATTTACGGTTTGCTGGGCATCGCCTACTTTGACGGCGAAGCTGCCGGCGGCTGCCTGACCACTATTTGTAACCGAAACGCGCAGGCCAAAAGGATCACCTTGTAACAGACAGCTAGGATTTTGATATTCTAATTTCATCTGGGTGACCGTCAGATCTGGCAAGGCAGAACTGCTGCCCGCGCGATAGATGTGCGGCCCGACCCACAGGGCGCGATCGCCAGTTGCCACACCCGCCGTGAGCACCGTCAGGATGAATTTGACATCCCGTCCAGCCAGCGAGCTCAGGTCGACGTCCACGTTATAGAACCGGCCTTCGTAGCGCTCCAGGAACGGACCCCAGAAGGTCCGGATCGTACCACCCTGCTCATAATCAAGCCGGAAGGCAACGTAACAGTTAGTGGCGCCGTACTCACAGTTGATCGTTGAGCGGAAGCGGTCGCCGTTCTGCACGCGGAAGGTCGGGTAGAAGCCCTGGATATACCCGTTCTGAACGTTTTGCGGGAAGGTGATGATTCCGGGGCGCGTATCGGTGGCACCGGATTCAAGCCGGGGGCTGCTCAGCCTAAGGACGTATCCCTTGGCATCACCTTCGGTTCCACACCCTGTGAGCTGTCCCGCTCCCGTGTACCAGGTGGCAGAACAGGCATTGGTGGCGAAGTCATACGCCATATTAGGAGAAGGCGTGACCGTGGGTCCACCAGGTGTGACAGTTGGACCGCCAGTCACATCGATCTCCACCCACCAGGATCTGTTCGCCTGGGTTCCAATGCCGAAGAGCTGGCCGTTGGCATTCTTGAACATCCAGTTGCCGCGGAATCTTCCGGCGGTGGAGGGTGCGGTCATTTCCACAGTGAAGTTTGCCGTTCTTCCTACAGGGACGTCTTCAGCGAATGCCAGAGATGCAGGTGCACCCATTTGTTCGCCGCTATAGAAGACGAGCTGATACGTTCCCTTTGCCCATGCACACGTACCGACGTTCTTGAGACTCCAAGTTTTTGTAAACTTTTGGCCCGGAGACATGTCGGTGCCATCCGGGATAGTCACATCGGCGATGAATTGGGCTTTGTCACATGCAGAGGGTGGAACGGTTGCCGGTCCGGGGGTTTTCGTCGGTGTGGCGGTGGGAGGCGTACCCGTTACCACAGGAGTGACAGGGGTCGCGCCAGGTCGTGTAATGACCGGATTCCCCCAGAACGCACGATCACCCACCGGGGAACCCCAGGCGGAAACGTAGAGAATGAACCGCACGCTCTGCCCTGCCAGGGGGCTCAGGTTGAGGTTCGCATCATACGTCCAGCCCTCATGTTTTTCTCGGAAGGTCCAAAAGGTTCGGATCGTATTCCCAATTTGATAATCAAGGCGATATGCCACATAACAGGCAGTTGCATTCAGCTCGCAGCCCACTCTGGCCCGGAACCGGTCTCCATTTTGTACAGTGAACTCAGGATAGACCGCCTGGATATATCCATTTGTGATCTGTTGGGGAGAAAAGAGCAAGCTAGGTTGGGAGAAAGTTTCTCGGTCCTCAAAAGCGGGGTTTTCGAGTCTCAGCGAAAAGCCTTTGGGATCATCATTTGTGCCGGGGAAGGTGAGCCCACCCGCGCCGCTCGACCAGGTCGCCGACTTTGCATTGGCATCGGAGGCAAACTCGTAGACGACACCGCCGGTGGACGTGCCGCTGACGTTGATCTCTACCCACCAGGACCTGTTAGCATTTACGCCGATCCCGAACAGCACACCGTTCGCGTTCTTGAACTTCCAGTAGCCAATATAATGGCCCGCTGCATTCGGCGCCGTCATATTGACCGAAAGGTCAACGTTTTGGCCGGGTGCGACATTGTTTGGCATGGCGACAGACGTTGTTGAGCCCATCTGCGTACCGGAGTCGAAGACCATCGTGTACGAGGTGGTCCAGGTGCAGGTTCCGATATTCCTCAATCGCCACGTCTTTGTGAACGTAGCGCCCGGATCGTAGCGGGTTCCATCCGGGACAGTGACGTCGGCGATGAACTGCGCCCGATCCGTACATGCCTGGGCGGCAGATGCACTGGAAGGCATTGCCGCGGCAGGTATGAACGATAGCATCAGCGCGAGTATCAAAAGCGCGGATGCAGCTTGCACTTTCAGTTTCATAGGTGCCTCCTCCGTTCTTTCAGTCTCTCAGTTTATTAATACGTTCACATAATCGCGGAAGTTCCCGTTGACACAACTGGCAATTGGGTCACCTGTCCACAGGACTGCGGGTGCGCCTGTAGTTCTATTGGCTATACGCCTCTAGTATAATCTTTCTTTAAGGATTGTTCAATGTTATTTTAATGACTCTTTTTTCCTTATCAACAATTCGGAGACTACGAAAAACCAGGAGAAGCCCGAAAAGAGGTGATTTCTTGCCGCTTTCTGGAGGTAAGATACTATAATTCCCTTAATGCCCCGAACTATCCTTCACATCGACCTGGACGCATTCTACTGCGCTGTTGAGGAAACCTATCGTCCCGAGCTGCGGGGCAAGCCTTTTGCGGTGGGGGGCAAACCGGAGGAGCGCGGAGTGGTCGCCTCCTGTTCCTATGCTGCGCGGCGGATGGGCGTCCGTTCGGCGATGCCGATGGGGAAGGCGGTCCGTCTCTGCCCCGGCCTGATCATCGTCCCTATGCGTCACCATCTCTACAGTGAGGTCTCGGGCCATGTGATGGAGCGTCTGCACCAGCTCACACCCCTCGTGGAGCAGATCTCCATCGACGAAGCCTTCCTCGATATCAGCAACGTACCGGAGCCGCCCGAAGTCATCGCGCAGAAATTACAGTCCCGCATCCGCGACGAGCTGCAGCTTCCGTGCTCGATCGGCATCGCCTCGAACAAGATGGTCGCCAAGATTGCAACTGAAGTGGGGAAGACAATGGCGCTGCGCGAGATCAAAGCCAAGGGTGAAGTGAAACCTCCAAACGCCCTGACCACGGTCCCCTTCGGAGAAGAAACGACATTCCTCGCCCCACTCCCCGCAGACATGCTCTGGGGCGTTGGCCCGAAGACAAGCGCACGCCTGACAGAGTTGGGCATTTACACCATTGGCGACCTGGCAAAGTGGCCTGACAGTGAATTGATCCGTATGTTTGGCGAGAACGGACGCGACCTTGCCGCGCATTCGAAGGGAATCGACGACCGACCGGTGGTCACCGAACACGAGACCAAATCCATCAGCCAGGAAATTACATATTCGAAAGACGTCCGCGACGATGCCGTGCTGCAAAAGACACTGCGGGAAATGTCTGCCGAGGTGGGAAAGCAACTACGCAGAAATAACCTGGCCGGCAGGACGGTCAAGATAAAACTCCGCTGGCCCGACTTCACCACCCTCACCCGACAAACGACGTTGACCAATCCAACGGACCAAGATGATGAAATCGAGCGTGTGGCACTGGAACTTCTCAAAGCGGTGCGTAAGCCGTTCCAGGCGGTGCGCCTGATCGGGGTCGGCGTGACGGGGCTCGGGCAGCCGATCCGCCAACTGGGCTTATGGGATATGAGCTCAGAGAAGGAGCGCAAGCTGCAAGACGTGGTGGACGAGCTGCAGGAAAAATATGGCAAAAATGTGATCAAACGAGGTAACGAGAGTTAATCAGGAACACTGTATGAAAACACTGGATCTCAAAAAACAATTCAAACACCTGTACCAGCCGTCCCCGAAAAAGGTGGAAATCGTCCAGGTGCCTCGTTTGCAATTTGCCATGATCGACGGCGCCATCGAAAAGGGATCGGAGCCCGGCAAATCGCCTCTGTTTGCCGAAGCAACACAAATGTTGTACGGCATCTCCTATACACTCAAGTTCATGCTCAAGAAACGCACGACAAATCCAATTGATTATCCCGTGATGCCGCTCGAAGGCCTGTGGTGGGTGGAAGATGGGATGTTCGATATCACCGTGAAGGACAATTGGTTTTTTAC
>LLBZ010007119.1_pt3 | contig 11824 bp, 16 predicted proteins | sample 1489421 | NCBI WGS metagenome assembly LLBZ01 (sample SAMN04092657, study PRJNA295927) | soil metagenome | biome: Soil prokaryotic community; feature: Bulk soil; isolation source: soil from tomato rhizosphere | host: tomato cultivar Moneymaker | place: South Korea | collected 2011-11-01 | reverse complement strand
GCGCGGCCGGGTTGTTTGAAGTGTGCTGACAGATCCGGTTAATCTACAGAGCAAATTGAATTTGATTGAGGAAATGTCATGCGCGTTGTGCAGGAATTATTCGATTTAAAAGGGCGCACTGCGCTCATTACCGGCGGATCGCGCGGCTTGGGATTGCAGATTGCGGAGGCATTGGGCGAGCAGGGCGCCAGACTGATACTGTCGTCGCGCAAGCAATCCGATCTTGACGACGCTGTCGCCCATCTGCAGAAACGTGGTATCGATGCGAGCGCCATTGCGGCCGATGTCGCCAATGACTCGGCAGTCGATCCGCTGGTCGCCGAGACTCTGTCGCGACTCGGCCATATCGACATTCTGGTCAATAATGCCGGTGCCACATGGGGAGCGCCGGCCGAGGATCATCCGATCGATGCCTGGGACAAGGTGATGAACCTGAACATCCGCAGCATTTTCCTGCTGTCGCAAGCGGTTGGCAAGCAATCGATGATTCCGCGCCGCTACGGCCGCATCATCAATGTCGCGTCGATCGCCGGGCTGGCCGGCAATGCGCCAGACACGATGCAAACCATCGCATACAACACATCGAAGGGCGCAGTCGTCAATTTCACGCGCACGCTGGCCGGCGAGTGGGGACGTCATGGCATTACGGTCAATGCCCTGGCGCCGGGTTTTTTTCCATCCAAGATGACCAAGGGCGTACTCGAACATCTGGGTGCCGACAAACTTGCACGCTATGCGCCGCTGCAACGGATCGGCGACGATGAGGACTTGAAGGGTGCCGCCGTGTTGTTTGCTTCGGATGCGGGCAAGCACATTTCGGGGCAGATTCTGGCGGTTGATGGCGGCGTATCGGCGGTGTGACGATGAACGGTGAATCCAAATTTTTGGTGTCGCTGCGCGACATCCCGTTTTTGCAGGACATGGGTGTCGAATTCCTGCAGATGGAAAACGGTGAGGCACAAGTCGCGTTGAACCTTTTGCCCCGACACATGAACAGCTGGCATGTCACGCATGGCGGCGTGACGATGACCTTGCTCGATGCCGTGATGTCGATGGCCGGGCGCTCGCTTGATCCGGACGCACGAGGTGGCGTGACGGTCGAAATGAAAACCAGTTTCTTGCAACCGGGCGGCAAGCCAGGCAGCCGCATCGTCGCCAAAGGGAAGGTCTTTCATCGCTCCACGACGATGTGTTTTTGCGAAGGTGAAGTGTGGAACGAAGACAGGCTGGTCGCAAAGGCGATGGGGACGTTCAAGTATCTGAGGCGCCTGGACGTCGCAATGAAAATGAATTACGAGTGAATAATGGAGGCCAATCCCAAATGACAAAGTATCGCCAGATCGTTCTTGCATCGCGCCCCAGCGGCAATGTCGTTCCCGACAATTTTCGCCTTGAGACTGTGGATGTTCCGGTACTGAAGGATGGCGAAGTCCTGGTGCGAAATCATTTCTTGTCGCTCGATCCGTATATGCGCATGCGGATGGAAGACATGAAGAGCTATGCCGCACCGCAGGTGCTGGGCGAGCGCATGATCGGCGGCACCGCAGGCGAGGTGGTGGAATCGAAGCATTCGCGATTCGTGCCCGGCGACCATGTGGTCGGGATGCTGGGCTGGGCGGAAATGGGGGCGGCCGATGGTGCGTTATTGCGCAAGGTCGATGTCACACCTATTCCGTTATCAGCGTATCTGGGAGCAGTCGGCATGCCGGGCATGACGGCGTGGTATGGCTTCAGCCAGATTCTGCACGCGAAGCAAGGCGAGATTGTTGTGGTGTCCGCCGCGAGCGGCGCCGTCGGCAGTGTCGTCGGTCAACTTGCAAAACAGCGCGGCTGCCGGGTAGTCGGCATTGCCGGAGGCGCTGAAAAATGCACGTACGTCGTTGATGAATTGGGCTTCGATGCCTGCGTTGACTACAAGGCCGGTAAGTTGATCGAAGATCTGCGTGCCGCAACGTCGGACGGCATCGATGCACTGTTTGAAAATGTCGGCGGTGAAGGATTCGATGCCTGTCTGGCGCGCATGAATGCGTTTGGTCGAATTGCATTGTGCGGCATGATCGCCGGCTATAACCGCGAACCGATGCCGATCCAGAATCTGCGCGTAGTGCTGACCATGCGCCTGACGATGCGCGGCTTCATTGTGTCGGAACACATGGACTTGTGGCCGCAAGGGCTGAGCGAACTCGGTAAGCTGGTGGCAGAGGGGAAACTCAAATACCGCGAATCGGTGGCCAACGGATTGCAGGCGGCGCCGGAAGCATTCATCGGACTCTTAAATGGCCGCAATTTTGGCAAACAATTGGTAAAGCTTTAGGTCTGTCGCCAGGCACTTCGACTGGCGCACCAGTCGAAGTGCCTGGCCGGACGCGAGTTCAATGCGTATGCATTGGCGCAGCGGGATCGCCCTGATCCGGCACGGATGAGCGGCGACCCAGAATCGCCTCTTGATACCAGCCTTGCACCATTTGCAGGTGCTCTCGCTCTTCGGTTAATGCGATTGTAAAGTCGTTGCTCAATGCCGCCTGCTGATTCTCGTCTGCCAATGCGATCAGGAGTTCCCAATTGGCGTTGTCGGCGAGTTCCGCCGTGAGAATGGCATGCAACGATTGCGCGAGCGTGGTTCTTGGGTCGCTTAGCACCTGGATCAGTCCCATCGATTCCACACCGGCCAGATCCGCACTCGGCGTCTGTGCGGTCGGGTCGCCTCCCATCGATTCAATCGCATCTACGAGTATTGCGAAATGGCGTGCCTCGTCGCTGCGGATGCGGCGTAAATCGTCCAGCCGCATGCTGGTGGCGCCGTCATTCGTCGCTTCGAACTTGGTAATGAATGCGTCATACAGGCGCGTCCCGGTGCGCTCGAATGCAAGCCGTTCGCCCAGTTTGTCCAGCAAGACCTGCGGTGTATTTCCGGTCAGCATTGATACACCGGCCGTCACCGTGCCGGTGACTGTTGCCGGAACCGGCACTGAACCGATCGGCTCTGCTTCAGTGATATAACTATTGCGCATGGTGCTTACGGCCGATTCATCGCCGGTCACCGTCTCTGCGCCGGGCGGCACCGCGGCTTCCATTGCACTGCTGTCGAACGGCGACATTTGCATGCCGGTGCGGTTCATGCCCATTGGGGTTGACTCTTTCATGTTGACTCCTTCACATATAAGGTAGGGCGCGACAGTCGCCAGCGCCTGATCCAGCGACAGTTCAGTGACCGATCATTACCTTGCGGTTCAGTTCCGTGCCCGGTGACCAGAGATAGCCGGATGCCACGGTTTCGCTCGGTGAGCCATCCGAGTTCAATTGCGTGCGGTAATCGATCGACGCCTGGCTCTCCTTGGGTTTGTCGACGAATTGTGTGCCGTTCGTGCGCAAGTCGACCTCCTGCAGCAAGGTCTTGCGGATGAAGTCGCGATGGCTTTCGAAACTAATCGGTTCAGGCAAGTCGCCAGGGAACACTTCGGCCGGATCGCGATTTTCATATTGCTTGAACAGGTCGGCGACGAAGTGGAAATGACCGAGTTCATAATCGAGAAAGCGTTCCCAGATCGCCTTCACGTGATGATTGCTTTCCTGTTGCATGCAGCTGTAGTAGTTGTAGACTTCGGTCGCTTCGTGCAGCAGCCACTGCTCAAGCCATGTTTCCTCGGGATTGATGATCGACCCGTATTGCGTCACATGCTGCTCTTCGATTGACGCGATTTCTGCATAAAGCTGACGTGCCACCGGATCGGCGAACAGCGGGCCGACATTCATATAGTAATCATGCGTCTGGAATTCGCCGGCGGTAATCGTCAATGCATGAAGCTTCGTGATCGGTGCAGCACTTGCACGGTCATAGGGCTCGCGGATATCGTCTTCCGGTGCACGATGTTCGATGACGGTCGGGCGTCCCGGAATGATGTCGGTATAACTCTGCAGGATATTGTTTGCATCCTTGCCCTCCAACCGGTCAAGCAGCGCGGAATAGCGATACAGATGATCGAAGTCTTCCAGCAGTCCGAACCGGTAGACCTGCGCCAGATACGGGTCGGGTTCCTTGGTGGCGACCGCCGCCGTCACTTCGATCGCTACCTGTTCATAGGCAAGGGTGGTTTCCAAAGGTGAATGATCCGGTCCCAGCAGCCAGTTCACCATGGTTTGCTGGTGCTGCTCGTTGCGCCTGATTTGCGCCAGTGGTAACCGCAAACCGCGATTCATGCGTGCGGCGAGATGCTGAAAACGTAGCGCTTCGGATTCGATGCCGTTCATCAAGATGATGCGCACGCGGGTAAAGGCGTCATCATCGAGTTTGCTGATTGGCCGCGCAACCATGTCGCGCCACGTAAAGCGTTGCTTGTCCAGCGAACAGCCGGGCGTGTTATAGAGATTGATTGGCATTGTCTTGCTCCTGGTTTCGATATGAGGCCATGCGAATTGGTCGCTTCAATGACAGGAAACACCTTCTTGCCTGATGTGGCAGCGCCCAACGGGAGGCATGTTTTTCGCTGTAGAACCTGCTATGTCCATTCCACATTCTTGCAGCGAGTCGGCACGCGTACCGCAACTTCCATGCCGATCAAAGGCCAGTCATTTCATCTTTCATGTATACGCAAGTACAAATGGTTTTTACATCGAATCGGTAAAAATTACAGTGATGTGCCCTATTCATGAAAATGCATTTGAGAATCGAATCGACAATTGGGCGATGCAAAAGCAATATGCGCAAGCAGTGCGGTATGACGTTCTTCGTTGTCGAGCAACGACTTTCTGTCGGAGCGGAGTGGGGCGGCATGGATACCGAGTGCATCCATGCCGCGGCCTATGACGAACAAGGACAGGCGATTGGCACCGGCCGGCTGCTGCGGGATGGTTACATCGGTCGATGGTTATAGACAGGAAATCAGCGTGCAGCGTCGATGACGCCATTCTGGAAGCGCTAATGTAAACGGCAAAGGCGCGCGACGACGGTGCAGTAATGTTCCGCTTGATTATCGGATGACGCGCTCGTGCAGTACCGCGCTGTTTTGCCGGAATATTTGCACGATAGTGGAAGTGCGTGTGCCGTAGGTAGGGGACTCGATGCAAACCGGTGACAGCAGTCGCTCCATTTCAATATCGACGCCGGTCTTGGGCAGACGGCAATCCGATGCACGAGTCGTGTCAGTCAGCATTTCAAAATACGCATCTTCAGGGGCGCCTTGACATAGCAGGCTGGCAAATTGCGCCTTGGTTCTCACCACCTTCGGCCACGGCGTGTCGAGAGAATCATTCGACAAACCATAAATGCCGGAAGGAAGCAGTTTGCTGTTGCGTGGGTTGCCATCGCCGCGGTTGGAGTACCAGATCAGTCGCTCCACATCACCAACCAGCAGATTGAAGCCATTATATGCCTGCGCGTGTGCGGCTATCTGAGCGACATACGCCTCGCATGACATGTCGCCGCGCAGGTAGTCGGCCACAAGTTGGCCACGCGATGGCGCATCGGTTCGCATTTCCCCGGGGGCGCGGATATTCGTAATGGCAGCGAAACGGCCTTCGCGAGTGATGCCGATCCAGGTGCCGCCGCCTTGCAAATCTCGCCCGGCATAGATCTGCGGATGATCGTTCCACCATGCCGCCGCTGCTGACGGCCGGTCGTAAAATTCATCGCGATTAGCCGCGGCAATCAGCGGCATGCCCGGGATGACTTGCCACGCGAAGACGATCAGGCACATGGGGGAATTTCCAAAAAATGTTCGGTATGGCGATCGCCATCGATCAGTGTTGCAAGGGTGGCATCGCTAACCGCCACGGCGAGAGCAGCTTCGAATCCATCCGGTATGTCCGAATAAATCTCCATCCAGGTATGTCGCCCGTCTTGTGCGTCGGGCCGGCGCTTGAGTGCAGTGGCAATGCGATGACGCTCTTTCAACATCGCCTGCATTGCGGCAACGCGCGACCGCAACTCCTGCTCTCGGTCACACATGACGCGGTAATAAATATACAAATCCATGTGCCGTGACAGTCAGCTCGGATCAACCAGTGTATACGGCAGCGGCTTGAATTGCAGCGCCGGGCCGTCGGCTGAACCGAGATGTACGCTGCCTGCATCAATCGCAGCCAGTTTGATCTCTACCAGGCAAATGCTTTGCGTGTCGGAAATGCGTTCTGCATTGACGATCATTCCGCATGGTTGTTCCCGGTCTGCAATGGAAAATATGTCAGTGCCGGCACGAGCATCGCTCGCGGCCACCGAGGCCAGCAACATGCGGCGCTTCAGCTTGCCGAGATACTGGCTGCGCGCGACGATTTCCTGGCCGGGATAGCAGCCTTTCTTGAAATTCACGCCGCCGATCAATTCAAAATTGATCATTTGCGGTACAAATTTTTCTTGCGTGGCCACTGTTATATGAGGAACGCCGGCTTCAATTTCCGTCAGGCGCCATTCACGCGAACTCGCCGGACGCAATGTCGCAGTCAGTTCAGGCCATGCCTGTTGTGCGAGTTCTTGCGTGGTGATCCATAGATAGCGCGGGATGGTATTCACATCGGCAACGCGGATCAGGTCACCGGCCTCTGAATTCACCTTTGTATACACGGACGCCGGTAAAGTCGGAAACCACCGCGCCAATACCGAGCTTGCGGTTGCTCCGACCAAGCCAATGACGACATGCATGTTGCCGGCATCGGTCAATTTGGCCTTGGCGCGCAACACAAACATTTGCAGGCGTTTCTGAATCGCAGGCTGGACTTCGCGCGGTAATTGCAGCGTGATGCCATCGGCTGTTTTCCACATCAACATTGTCGCCAGCAAGCGACCTTTGGGCGAACAATAGCCGGCAAGGCGCACCTGATCGTCAGGCAGCTGGGCGACGTCATTAGTCAATTGACTATGCAGAAAAGTGGCAGCGTCTTCGCCGGTGGCGACAATGTGGCCAAGACCGGTCAGCGGCGCCACGAAGTCGCCGGATGCCGCTTCGTCATGTGGAGCGCTGTTAAAATCCAGCACTTCGGGAATTGCGCTATCGCTAATGCGGGCGCCGTGTTGTGTCAAAAAGTGCAACCAGGTGTTCATAATTCCAGTCATAAATTTGAAGTGAAAAACCGGCAGCGCCTGAGAGTCGGTGCAGTTCCCGCTTCCGTACACGCTGTCGGACCGGGCGCTATCAATATTGGGGTGATGGCATGCACTTTCACGATTATCATTATGGGCCGATTATAGTGGCGTCAAAAAAAACGCGTTGGACCGGCGCGTGAAACTGTCTTTGTGGGAACGGATTTGATAAAGAAAATAGTCTTCACCTTCTTGGTGCTTGCTGCATTAATTGCCGCCACTGCTGTCTATTGGGCGCAGAAACCAATCATCGGCGCGAATCAGGCGCCGATCGCATTTACCATCCTGGCCGGCAGCGGTTTGCAGGAATCAACACGGCAGATTGCCGCAGCCGGCGTACCGGTCGATGCGAGGTTGCTGGCATTGCTGATTCGAGTGACGGGAAAAAGTACCAGAATCAAAGCCGGCAATTATGAATTGAAACCGGGAACGACACCGCTGCGCCTGATCGACCAACTGGTGCGCGGCGAGCATGCGCAGGAATCGCTGGCGATTATCGAGGGCTGGACATTCAAGCAGATGCGTCAGGCAATCGCCCAGCATCCATCGCTCAAGCACGACACGGTTCAGCTATCCGACAAGGAGTTGCTGAAGAAAGTCGCGCCAGGCTACGCCCATCCGGAAGGTTTGTTTTTTCCGGATACCTATCGGTTTGCCAAAGGCGTGAGCGACCTGCTGATTTACCGGCAAGCCCATGCCATGCTCAAGAAGCGGCTTAATGATGCATGGGAAAAGCGTGATCCTGCACTGCCATACAAAACGCCATATGAAGCGTTGACCATGGCCTCGATTGTTGAAAAGGAAACAGGGCGCGATGCGGAGCGCGAGTTGATTGCCAGCGTATTCGTTAATCGCCTGCGGCTCGGCATGCTGCTGCAGACGGACCCCACGGTCATTTATGGCATGGGTAATCAGTACGACGGCAATATCCGCAAGCGTGATTTGCAAACCGACACGCCTTACAACACTTATGTGCGAGCCGGTCTGCCGCCGACACCGATTGCGCTTCCGGGCGAGGCATCACTGGCGGCTGCATTGAAACCTGCAAAGACCGATGCCTTGTATTTTGTTTCGCGGGGTGACGGCACCAGCCAGTTTTCGACCGATCTCAACGACCATAATCGTGCCGTCAACAAATACCAACGCTGAATCAGCGATCGCATTCTCAATATTATTGCTGGCTGGAAGATGCATTTATGACACGTGGCAAGTTCATTACATTTGAAGGCATCGATGGCGCCGGCAAATCGACGCACATCGCTTTTGTCGCTCAGTTGCTGCATGATCGGGGCAAGACAGTTATCAGTACCCGTGAGCCTGGCGGTACCGCGCTTGGCGAAAAATTGCGCGAGCTGCTGCTGCACGAGAAAATGCATTTGGAAACCGAAGCGCTGCTAATGTTCGCTGCGCGCCGTGAACATTTGGCGCAGGTGATCGAGCCGGCGCTGGCACGCGGCGACTGGGTTATCTCCGATCGCTTCACCGATGCCAGCTTCGCGTATCAGGGTGGAGGGCGCAAGCTGGCGCTTGACAAACTGTCAGCGCTGGAGCTGTGGGTGCATCCCGACTTGCAGCCCGATCTCACGTTGTTGTTCGATGTGCCGCTGGAAGTGGCGCGTGCGCGGCTCGATGCAACGCGTTCGCTGGACAAGTTCGAACAGGAGCAGGATGCATTTTTTGCCGCCACTCGCGAAGAATATCTGCGCCGTGCTGCACAATTCAGTGATCGATTTCGCGTGATCGATGCGACGCAATCGATAAACAATATCAGGAAAATACTTGAAGAAATAGTCTCAAGTGTTTGAATATAAATAAAAAACCGTAAAAACATAGAATTTACTTTAAAAGTAATTTATGAAGTTGACGTCATATGAGTAACGCGATTTACCCGTGGCAGGAAAGCGCATGGCAGCAGTTGCAGCAAATGCGCGAACGCTTGCCGCACGCGATTCTTTTCCATGGTCCTGAAGGCATCGGGAAGACGGCATTTGCCGAACATTTCGCGCAGGCGCTGTTGTGCGAAACGCCAGGGGAAAACGGTTATCCGTGCGGCCGGTGCGCATCCTGCGGCTGGTTTTCTCAGTACAGTCACCCGGATTTCAGACGCGTGCGCCCGGAGATTCTTGATGATGAATCGGAAAATTCGGACGATGGCAGTGAGACCGACGATGGCAAAAAGAGCACCAAGGCATCGAAGGCGCCATCGAAAGAGATCAAGATCGACCAGATTCGCGCGCTGTCGGACTTCATGAATGTATCGACCCATCGGCAGGGCGCACGCGTGGTGGCGCTCTATCCGGCCGAGGCTCTCAATACTGCGTCGGCAAATGCAATTCTGAAGACACTCGAAGAGCCGCCGCCGCACACGGTTTTTTTACTGGTATCGAACAGTCTCGATCGCTTGCTGCCCACCATTCTCTCGCGCTGTCGCAAATTTGCACTTGCTATGCCGCCGATAGACGATGCGCTGGCGTGGCTCGCGTCGCAGCAAGTGGATCAAGCTGAAGTGTGGCTTGCCGAGCAGGGGGGGGCACCACTTGCTGCGCGCACAATGGCGCAAAGCGACACGCGCGAGCTGATGGATGAGTTCCTGAAACAGCTTGTGCAGCCGGGTGCAGAATCGGCGCTCAAGGCGGCCGATCGCATGCAAAAAGCCCCTGTGCCGCAATTGGTGGCGTGGTTGCAGCGGTGGTTGTATGACGTATTTTCGTTCAAACTATCCGGAAGAATCCGGTATTATCCGCGATACGGCAAGGAACTCGGTGCCCTTGCCGCACGCGCCGATCTCCCAAAGTTGTTGCTAGGTCTGAAAGCGGCGAACGAGCGCCGGGCGGTTGCTGAACATCCGTTGGCGGCCAAATTGTTCATTGAAGATATGCTGCTGGATTACGCTTCCATTTTTTCCTGAAAGTTTTGCTATGGCAGATATTCCCGTCAATGCGGTAGCGGCCGCCGCAGCATCAACGCTTGCGCGTCCGTCGGTATTGTCGCTCCCGATCAAGGAAAAAGCTGCACTCTATGCGGCCTACATGTCATTCCTGGCGAACGGCGGCATTTTTGTGCCGACCAACAAGCCCTACAAGCTTGGCGATGATATCTATCTGATCCTGACGTTGTTGAATGATCCGACCAAATATCCCGTCGCCGGCAAGATTGCCTGGCTTACGCCGGCTGGTGCCAACAACAGCAAGGCACAGGGTGTCGGCGTTCATTTCTCGGCGGACGAAAGCGGCTTGCGTGTCAAGCAGCGCATCGAGGAATTGCTTGGCGCGGCAGTCGGTTCCGCGCGTGCAACGCACACTTTATAAGTCATCCGTGTCTTATACGCATCGCCTCGCGCGGGCCGAGGACTTGCCGGCGATCGTCGCTATTTACAACAGTACTGTCGCATCGCGCCAGGTGACCGCCGATACCGAACCGATCACGGTCGAATCGCGTCATGCATGGTTTGTCGAGCACGCGCCGGAACGGCGCCCGCTGTGGGTCGCGGAGATTGAGGGCCGGATTGCCGGCTGGCTGTCGTACTCGAACTTCTATGGGCGTCCCGCGTATTCGGGTACTGCGGAATTGTCGATTTATTTGCATGAGGATGCACGAGGCAAGGGACTGGGACGTTATTTCCTGACGCGTGCAATCGAATTTGCGCCGGCTATCGCGGTGCATACCTTGCTCGGGTTTATCTTTGGTCATAATGAGCCGAGTCTGCAACTGTTTGAACGTTTCGGCTTCGAGCGATGGGCCACAATGCCGCGCGTGGCAACTCTGGATGGCATCGAACGCGACTTGATCATTGTCGGAAAGCGTGTGGCCTGACGTCGCTATCTGACAACCCGATTGGGTGAATCAACATTGCGCCACTTCAGTCGTCTGAATTGTGTGAAGCAACAATGAGCGGCGTAAAATAGCGGGCATGTTCATCGATTCCCACTGCCATATCAACTTCCCCGAACTGTCGGTTCGCATGCCCGAGATTCTGGGCAAGATGGCTGACAATCGTGTCAGTCATGCACTGTGTGTTTCGGTCGATCTTCCCGACTTTCCGCAAGTGCTTGCACTGGCAGAACAATACCCGCATATTTTTGCATCGGTTGGCGTCCATCCAGATTATGAAGAAACGCCTGAGCCGACGGTGGACGACCTGGTGCGCCTGTCGCAGCATCCGAAAATCGTCGCCATCGGCGAAACCGGGCTGGATTATTACCGCCTGCAAGGCGATCTCGAGTGGCAACGCGAACGGTTTCGGGTGCATATCCGCGCGTCCCGCGCCACCGGCAAGCCGTTGATCATTCATACCCGTTCGGCATCAGAAGACACCATCCGCATCATGCGCGAAGAAGGCGCCGCTATTGAAGCCGGCGGTGCGGCGGGCGTAATGCACTGCTTTACCGAATCTCTGGAGGTGGCGCAAGCAGCGATGGCGATGGGGTTTTACATTTCGTTTTCCGGCATTGTGACGTTTAAAAGCGCGAAGGAATTGCAAGCAGTCGCGCTAGCCGTGCCATTGGAACGCATGTTGATCGAGACAGATTCGCCGTATCTGGCGCCAGTGCCATACCGCGGCAAAATGAACGAGCCGGGTTTTGTGCCGCATGTCGCGGAATTCATCGCCAACTTGAAGGGCATTCCAGTAGAACAAGTCGCACAGCACACGACGGACAATTTCTTCAATTTATTCAATGTGATGCGATGACTTTGTCATGTTGAATCTTGATTTTTCGACTCAGGAACGTGCACGGAATAAGTTCCCGATTT
>LLBZ010001139.1_pt3 | contig 11841 bp, 9 predicted proteins | sample 1489421 | NCBI WGS metagenome assembly LLBZ01 (sample SAMN04092657, study PRJNA295927) | soil metagenome | biome: Soil prokaryotic community; feature: Bulk soil; isolation source: soil from tomato rhizosphere | host: tomato cultivar Moneymaker | place: South Korea | collected 2011-11-01 | reverse complement strand
GCGCGTCCTGCTCACCGCCTACGCGGACACCCAGGCCGCGATCGATTCGATCAACGAGGTGGGGCTGGATTATTACCTGATGAAGCCCTGGCACCCGCCGGAGGAGAGGCTGTATCCCATTCTGGACGAATTATTGGAGGACTGGAAGGTTCGCGTTCGCCTCCCCTATGAGGGAATTCGCGTCGCGGGGACACTGTGGTCGCTCTCGAGCCATCAGGCCAAGGATTTTCTTACAAGGCATCAAATCCCATACCAGTGGCTGGATATCGAAAAGGATTCGAGTGCACGGCAATCCGTAGAGGGACTCTCCACAGGGGAAATCAAACTGCCGGTTGTGTTCTTCCCCGATGGAAAGACACTGATCCAGCCCGACCTCAAGGAGCTCGCGGAAAGGGTTGGTTTGCAGACGCGGGCCGCACTGCCATTCTATGACATCGTCGTCGCAGGGAGCGGACCGGCCGGACTGGCCGCCGCCGTCTATGCTGGCTCGGAGGGTTATCGCTGTCTCGTGATCGAGAGGTCCGCGCCTGGGGGTCAGGCAGGCAGTAGTCCCAAGATCGAGAATTATCTCGGCTTTCCGACGGGCATCTCCGGCGATGACCTTACCCGCCGGGCAGTCTCACAGGCGAAGCGCTTCGGCGTGGAGATCCTCTCGGCGCAGGAGGCGAAGCAGGTCTTCGTCCGGGATGCATACCGGATCATCCGGTTATCGGACGGCGCCGAGCTGTCCTGTCACGCGCTGCTCATTGCGACGGGCGCTTCGTTCCACACACTCAAGATGCCGGGCGCGGCGGAGCTGACAGGCGCCGGCATTTATTACGGGGCAGCCTACACGGAAGCCATGCACTACAAGGATCAGGATGTGTTCGTCGTGGGCGGCGCGAACTCGGCTGCGCAGGGCGCGATCTACTTGAGCCAGTTTGCGCGCAAGGTGCGGATGTTGATCCGCGGTTCCAGGCCGACTGCTTCGAAATATCTGGTCGATGCCCTGGAGCAAAACCCAAAGATCGAGCTGATGTGCAACACGGATCTGATCGAAGTGAGAGGCAGGAACACGCTCGAAGGGGTTATCGTCCGCAACACGGCCACCGACACCCTCCAGAGCTTCGATGCCGGGGCGATGTTTGTATTTATTGGCGTGCGCCCGCAGAGCCGACTGGTCGCGGACCTGGTAAAGCGCAGCGATAAAGGATATATCTACACCGGCGCGGACCTCATCGTGGATAAAAAGCCGCCTCCCGGCTGGCCGCTGGAACGGGATCCGTTCCTGTTAGAGACCAGCGTCCCGGGTATTTTCGCCGCGGGCGATGTGCGCTTTGGGACGAGCCATCGCGTGGCTTCTGCCGTGGGCGAAGGCGCCATCGCCTTCGCGTTGATGAAGGAATATTTGAAGACGCTCTGACATGTCGTTGCGAGTCTTCGAGAAGCAATCTCCTTTTAAGAAGAGATTGCTTCTCGAAGACTCGCAATGATATGGTTTCAATCATGAACCTCCACGACCTGCGCAAATCACCTCTTTTTCAAGGTCTGTCCAACGAGGAGCTGCAAAAGCTCATGGATATGGCGGAACCTGTCTCACTGCGCGCAGGCGATGTTCTGATCAGGCAGGGTGAAGTGGGCGATTGCGCCTACGTGGTGATCAAGGGTGATTTCGAAGTCCAAAAGCAAAGCGGGCAATCTCTGATCAAGATCGACGTGCGGAATCCTGGCGATGTGGTCGGCGAGATGGCCCTCCTCTCGCGTGCCCCGCGTAACGCTACGCTGATCGCAAAAACGGACGGCGAGGTCTTGCGCATCCCACAGGAAGCCTTTGAGCAGTTATTGCAGTCGAGCACGACGGCCGCGATGGCGGTTCTGCACTGGGTGATGTCGCGCCTGACGCAAAACGAGTCCCTGTTACACCAGCAGGAGAAGATGGCCGCCCTCGGCACGATGAGCGCGGGGCTAGCACACGAGCTGAACAACCCATCGGCTGCAGCCCAAAGAAGTGCGTCACAGTTGAGGGAAAGCCAATCCCGCTGGCTGACATTAACCCACCAGTTTGAGAGCGCCGCCATCCAGCAGGGCCAAACAGAATGGCTAAACGATTTCATTCAGGAAACGACACGTCGTTTCGGGACACCAGCGAAGCTGGATGCCCTGGAGAGGATCGACAGGGTAGACGAACTTCAGACCTGGCTGGAAGCGAACGACATCGAGTCGGCCTGGGAGCTCGCCCCGGCAATGGTCAACTTCGGGTGGGAGGTCCAATCGCTTGAGAAACTTAAGCAGGGCATGTCGCCGTCGCTGTCTGGCCTTGCCGTTCATTGGCTGGGACTGTGTTGTTTAATGATGGGACTGTTATCCGAAGTCCTGCAGACTACAGAGCGAATCTCCCAGATCGTCCACGCTGTGAAATCGTACACCTATCTCGATCAGGCTCCTCTTCTCGAAGTGGACGTCCATGAAGGGTTGGAGAATACACTGGTCATCATGCAGCATAAGCTCAAAAAGGGTGTGACGGTCAAGCGGGACTATGCCCCCAACCTTCCGCGCATCGAAGCGTACGCCAGCGAGCTCAACCAGGTGTGGACGAATATCATCGACAACGCGGTCGACGCGATGAGTGGCAAAGGCGAGCTCAAGATCAAAACCTATCAAAAAGATCATCATGTCGTCGTCGAGATCACCGATAACGGTCCCGGCATCCCGGAGGAGATTCAGTCACGTATCTTCGAGCCGTTCTTCACCACGAAGGCGCCCGGCCAGGGCACGGGCCTGGGTCTTCACATTTCCCATGATATTATTGCCAATCACCATCACGGGCAGTTGACGGTCCAATCGAAACCCGGAGAAACAAAGTTTAGAGCCGTATTACCGGTAAAGATCAATACGTAACATCATGTGGTTGCGAGCAACGAGAGAACGCCGCTGCTCGCAACCACATAACCTAAGGAGAGAACACATGAATAACGATCAGATGATGAAAGAGATCCTTTTATCCGCGAAGACGATTGCCAGCGTGGGATTATCCTCCAACCCGGAAAAAGAGAGCTTTTGGATTGTGAAATATCTACAGGACCAGGGCTATCGCATCATCCCCGTCAACCCGACGGCGGACGAAATCCTGGGCGAAAAGGCCTATCCCGATTTAGAGTCGGTTCCGGAAAAGATCGATGTAGTACAGGTTTTCCGCAAACCGGAAGATGTGCCTCCGGTCGTCGACAGCGCCATCAAGGTCGGCGCGCAGGCCGTCTGGATGCAGGAGGGAATCGTCCACAAAGAGGCGGCGCAGAAAGCGCGTGAAGCCGGCTTACAAGTGGTCATGGATGCCTGTATGCGCGTCACGCATCGACGCTTGATCGGCGAGAAACTGACGAAGCTCTAACTTAAGAAGCGTGCCCCGACCTTAGATAGATCGCCATCAGGATGGTGAAATCGGCGGCCATATGTCCTAACACCGCTGCGAGTAGACCGCCATCGGCGCGGGCGAGCTGGCGCCAGAACCAGCCTGCCAGGACCAGTACGACCAGACTGTAAAGAACTGCGCCAAGTTGCATTTTGCCGGTCAGGATCAAACCGTGGAACCCCGCATATAAAAAATCGGAGGGATATAATTGTCTTGTGGGACTGCCCAGATAGCCGCGCCAGAAGTACTCCTCCACAAGTGGGTTGACCAGGACAAAATAGGCAATGAATAGGGGCCAGATGGAGCGTGTCAGACCAAACGCTTGCACCTGCGCCGACAGATCGACGTCAATCCCAAAATACGACCACAGGAAATAGAGGGAGATCCCGCTGCTACCACAAAGCACGGTGCTCAGAACGACCCAGCGAATGTCCTTGCTCTTGAAAAGAACGCCGAGAGGGATGGATGATCTCACCAACAACAGGGAGGCGAGGATCGCAGCGTGAAACCCAAGCAATGCCCAGAAGGCATTTTCAATCCAGAATAACCCAATTGCCACTGCCAGATAGGGCAGGATTGTCGTCCGCCACTTCATGCGATTTGCGTAATGATGGTGTTCTTTGCGCTGGCTGCCATCAAGGACAAAGAGACGGCTTCCGCGTTTTCAGGTTCCACCAGCGCGATCATGTTACCACCGCGCCCGCCACCGCTCAGCTTTGCGCCCAACGCGCCCGCGTCCCGTGCGAACCCCACCAACACGTCCAGTTCGGGGGAGGAGACTGTTAGTTTCTGTAACAGGGTATGGTTTTCGTTCATCAGTTCCCCAAGCACTTCAGGTTTACCTGCTTCAATCGCGCGCCGGGCGGTGAACGAGATTTCGCCGATCTTGTCAAAGATCGTTTCCCAGCGCGACCTGTCATTCATCCATAAGCGGCGCACATCGCCTACCGATTCCCTCGTGGGCGCGGCGATGCCGGTGTCGGCGATCACGATCGTAAACGGTTTTCCTACGTGGAAGATCTGGATTGGCTGATCTTTAACAAAATAGACGGGTTGAGCATAGGTGACCACGGTGTTGTCAATCCCGGAGGGCGTGCCGTGATGGAGCTTCTCTATTTCATAGGCGAACCCGTTGACTTCTTCATCTGACATGGAATGCTGGAGATAAGAAGCCAGGGCGCGAGTGAGGGCAACCGTGACTGCTGCGCCGGAGCCAAGCCCGGATGCCACAGGGATAGTGGAAGTGATCCTTATCGCAAGATTCGGGAATGGGGAAACGCGCCAGAGGAAAAACAGGTTGTTTATCACGGAAGCAATTGGATGGTCGGAGGGCAGCGTGTTCAGCTCGGCGTGAAGACTCACATCTGGTGCGTCGATCCAGATCCCCGGGCGAGACGAATCCGACACATCCACATCCGCGTGAACCTGCGTGACCGGGGCGGCCAGTGCCGGCCGCCCGTACACGACAGCATGTTCACCAAACAAAATGATCTTGCCAGGCGCGGAAGATGTAGTCATAAGAGTAGGACGGGTTGCCCTCTCAGGGTGCTTCGCAAGCAATCCGCCTTACGAAAGATAAAAGATCGCAATCACAGTCAGCCCCCACAACAACACAGTGATCTGCAGCGGGCGGTCTTTGAGCGCCACCTCATCCGGCGCGCCCGCCGCGTGACCGATCTGGATCAATTGCAGGTAGCGGAAGATGCCGTAGACCACGAAGGGAATCGTAAGCATCATGGAATGATTCTCGGGCAGATTCGGCGCAGAGAACGTGTACAGGGAATAGGCAACGATGGTCATCCCTGAAACAATCGTGATGTACTGGTCGAGGAGTGGAAGGGTATATCCATCAAACACTTTGCGGTGGGCGCTGGCACCTTGTGCCAGCAGGTTCAGCTCCGCCCGGCGTTTCCCCAGCCCGATGTATAACGAGAAGAGAATCGTGATCATATACAACCACGGCGAAAAGCGTTCGACAGGATAGATCAGGATCACGCCCGCCGCCACACGCAGAACGAACCCTGTGGAGATGATCATGACGTCGAGGATCGCCACGTGCTTCAACCAGCGTGAGTACAGCAAATTGATGACCAGGTAAGTTGCCAGGATTAATGCAAACGAAGGGGAGAGCAAATAACCCAGAGGAATCGTAACGAACGCTAACAGCATCGCAGCGACAGAGGCCACACGAATCGGCAATTTTCCCGAGGCAATGGGCCGTGATTTTTTCTCCGGATGATTGCGATCCGCTTCCACATCGGCGATGTCGTTGAACAAATAGACGGCGCTGGAAATCAAGCAAAATAAAAAGAAGCCTGCCACGGTCCGCAAAAACGGTTCCGGGATGAATAATTGTTTGTCAAAGATCAGACCAAAAAAGATAAAGCCATTTTTTGGCCATTGGCGAAGGCGCATGGTTTTGACGAGAGAAGAAAGCATGGGTTAATGATAACAGAGGGCAGGAGCAATTTAGTGGTAGTACTTGGTAAATAGTGATGGTAAGAATTGATTACAATTAAAGCATGGCAAAGGTCCGGCTGGATGTGTTGCTCGTAGAGCGCGGGTTGGCGGAATCGCGCGCCAAGGCCCAGGCCATGATCATGGCGGGACAGGTGCGGGTGGCGGACCAGGTTATGCTCAAGCCTGCCACTGCTGTCGCTGCCGATTCCGTCGTGACGGTCGATTCAGGTCCGCGCTTCGTCTCGCGTGGCGGCGAGAAGCTGGACGCCGCACTCGAAGCCTTTCGCATCGATGTGACCGGCTGGGTCTGCGCGGACGTGGGCGCCTCGACCGGCGGCTTTACGGATTGCCTGCTCCAGCATGGCGCGGCGAAGGTCTATGCGATCGACGTCGGAAAGGGCATCCTGCACTGGAAGTTGCGTAACGACTCAAGAGTGGTGGTGATGGAAGACACCAACGCCCGCTACGTGGAATTGCTGCCAGAGTCCGTGCAGCTAGTCACGGTGGATGCGTCGTTTATTTCGTTGAAGATTTTGCTGCCAGTGGTGAAGAGGTGGCTGACTCCCCTCCGGCTCCCCCCATCCCAAACGAGCGGGGTAGGGGGAGTGGTGGCTCTCATCAAACCTCAATTCGAAGCCGGCAAAAAGGATGTCGCGCGCGGCGATGGCGTCATCCGCGACCCGGCGATCCATAAGCAGGTGCTGGTCGACGTATTGACGTTTGCCCAGGGGGAGGGATTTCAGATCCGCGGCCTGATCAAGAGTCCGTTGCTGGGGCCGAAAGGGAATGCCGAGTTCGTGGTCTGGCTGAATGAGACGCCAAATGAATGGAGCGAATCCATCCATGATGTAGTTGAGCAGGTGCTCTAACAAAGCCCTCCAATCGCAGTCAGGGGGCTCTGGTAAAATTCGTCCATGCCCCCATCTTCCGAGTCTGACTTCAATCTCCATCATCCCCAACCACTGCTCATCGTCATCTCAGGACCCTCCGGCGTGGGCAAGGATACCGTCATGCAGCGCATGAAAGAGCGTGGGCTGCCCTTCCACTTTGTCGTGACCGCCACCACGCGACCCAAGCGCACCAACGAAACCCACGGCAAAGACTATCTGTTTGTCTCGAAAGAAGAATTTGCACGCATGATCGACGAAGACGAATTGATCGAACATGCGATTGTCTACGGCGATTACAAGGGAATCCCCAAGCAGCAGGTGCGCGAGGCGCTTTCGAGCGGTATGGACGTGGTGATGCGCATCGACGTACAGGGCGCGGAAACGGTGCGAAGGATGGCGCGCGATGCGCTGATGATCTTCATCACCACCGAGAACGAGGAGGATCTGGTGCGCCGCCTCGAAACACGCAAGACGGAAACGCCCGATTCCCTGGCTCTGCGGATTGCTACCGCCCGCAAGGAGCTCAAACGCGTAGAGGCGTTCGATTACCTGATCGTGAACCGCGAATTTCATCTGGACGAAACGGTGGATACGATCCGCGCCATCATCGAAGCGGAACACCACCGTGTGAGTCCACGAAAGGTCAATTTGTGAACGAAACCCCTCCCGGCAAGTCAGAGCAAGTTCCACAGACATCTCATCCACCTCAATCGGTTCGTGTGGAGATGCCTCGCTCCGCTCCTTATGTGACGTATACCATCATTGGCATCACGGTATTTTTTTACGTCCTGCAATTGTTAAGCGAATATGCGTTTGGCAATGACATCCTGGTGATCTATGGCGCGCGTATCAACGAGGCCATTCTTGCGGGGGAATTGTGGCGCTTCCTGACGCCCGCACTGCTGCACGGGTCGCTCCCACATATCGCCTTCAACATGTATGCTTTGCTGTCGTTCGGAGCCAGCCTTGAGCGCTTCTTTGGGCACGGACGATTTTTTTTGCTCTATGTGCTGGGTGCCTTTGCCGGCAATGTTGCATCTTTCCTCTTTTCTCCCGGCTATTCCGTCGGCGCATCGACCGCGATCTTTGGCCTGCTTGGTGCGGAAGCTATCTTCCTGATCCAGAACCGCAAAGTATTCCCCGGGCAGTTCCGCAGCGCCATTGGCAATATTATCTTTATTGCCGCGATCAACTTGTTTATAATCGGATCGCTACCCGGCATCGACAACTGGGGACACATCGGCGGCTTGATCGGGGGGTTGATGTTTACCTCATTTGCCGGTCCGCTCTGGCAGATTGAAGGGGTATACCCTGCCTATCACGCGGTGGACAGGCGTTCCTTTCAGAGCGTGATCGTCGGCGCTGCAACAGTAACACTGATCTTCGGGGCGCTGGCAATGTGGGGGATGATGAGGTAAAAAACAGAGATTAGACGCTTTGCGTGGAGACTGATAAAGGAAGAGTAAGTAGTAATTAGGAATTAACAGTGGAATTAATAAAGACCGTGAGGATTCAAAGAATTTTTTGAATGCCTCGCGGTCTTCGTGATCCATGCTTATATTTGATCTAAGGCTTGATCTCAAACACGGCGCCGGCGCTGGTCCCCTGCACTTCGGGGAAGAACGATTCCCAGGCATGAGCTGGCATCACATGAAATTCACCTGCCTGCAAGGGGATGAGGGTATACGTCAGCACGTAGGTACCTGCGGGCAGGAAATCCGCGCTGAACAGGATGCCGTCGTCGCGGATCTGGGGCTCGTGGAAGAGCCACCAGCCCCAGCCCTCGGCAAAGGGGTCGCTGTCGTCGATCTGGACCTCGACCTCTGCAGAGTCGATTCCCTGTTGGCTGGTTTTCAGGCCGCGATTCAGGATCTCCACCCCGGCGGGGATGAAGTCTTCGACCATTACAAAGTGCGAGTCATGGGGCAGGACGAGCGTCAACCTTGCCGTGACTGGTTGACCAGAGCTCAGCGAAAGCGTAGACAGGGACTGGCAATGCTCACCTGCACTGGCACGGTCGTTCACAGCATCTTGTTGTTCCCGCGGGAGCGCGGATTCGCAATAGACCCGCTCGATTCGCATCCCGGCGTCGACCGGCTTCACATCCTCCACAGGGCGATTGACGTTGAGCACAGCGCGATAGTACAAGCGTCCGAGCCCTTCTTCCCGCTGCACGGTCAGCAGATTCGGCGACGTGGGGGCCAGAAATTCGAGTGGCACCTCGGCAGTGACCGGCGTAAGGACCTGGTTGCCGGAGACATCGCCGCTGGCCAGCGGACCGCCGTTGAGGGTGGCATGGAAGGCGAAATCTGCGTTGAGGTCGCCGAATCCAACCATCGCTTCGTTGAGGGCCATCATCGCCCAGGCGTTCTCATGCCCGAGGCTCCACACACCGCGCGCGTTCCGGTGCGCGGCCAGATAACGGACTGCATTGAAGACGACTGTGTTTGCCGGGTCGAGTTGTGCCAAGACAAACGTCACCACGGACGTCGTATACAAGGGTGAGCCGGTCGTAAAGATGTTTTCTCTCGGCGTTTCCCAGTGTGCGCCGGAGGCGGTAAGGATCGCAGAGGATTCCAGGTTGGAGATCAGGTCGCGCACGCGCTCGTCCGCGGAGTTGATCCTATAGATGGTATAGGCGAGCAATGCTTTACTGGAAGGACTCAGACGATCGCGCACATTGTACAGATTTCCAATCAGCGCCTGGTCGAAAGAATTCGCCTGGGCCAGTGCAAACTGAACGAATGTGATCTCGTCCAGCCTGGCGCCTGGCGTGTCGTTTGTGATCTCTGGTTTCAGGCTGCTCAGATAGCTGCCAGCGCGCTGCAACGCATCTTCGTTCACACTCATGCCGATCTCGCGGGCCCGCACCAACCCGAAGAAGATGTACGCCGAGATATATGGATCGGAAGGGCGTGCCTGCGCGCCATCGTCCAGGAAGAACGATCTGCCCCACCAGTTCCAGCCGCCATCTTCATTTTGGAGACTCAGCAATCGGCTGATACTTGTGGCCACATTGGCTGTGACGCGTGCGCTCAGTTCCGGATCACTCAAACCCGCGCCGTTAAGTGCGCGATAGACTTCGAGGTTTGGCAGCAGGTAGGAGAGTGTCGCCTCCGCGCTCGTGGCGTAGTCCGGAGGTTCGGTAGCCTCCAGCGCAGATAACAGACTGCCGGCCAGCGAGGGGCTGAGCTCCACCGCCAGGCCGCCACGCGTGGGAGTGAACGTGCGCGGCAAGGAGATGATCTCCTGACGCGAGACCCCATCGCGCAGTACACCTCCGGTCACAAATGCCTGCGGCGCGCTGTATTGCAGGATGGGTAAGGCGCCCCAAACGGGACGTGCAGAATCCTCGAGGGAGGCCGCGCCGGTTGTCGTCACGGCGAAGACGAGGTCAGCCGATTCCGCCGCGCCTGCCGTACCCCACCATTCGACGCGGGCGCGCCCATTGGCAGGGAGGCTCACTTGTTGTGCAGCCTTGTCAGGCTCATCCAGTACAAAGCCTTCGCTCTGAAGAGAAATGCTGGCAGTCAATTCATCCGCCGTGTTGTTGTTGACGATAGCCGCCATCAGGACGTGGTCGCCGCTGACAAGGAAGCGCGGCGTCACGGGGCGGATGAGCAGCGGCTTCGTTGCCACGATTTGGGATTCTGCCTCACCCACGCGGGTATCTACAGTCAAGCCGCGCACATCCACCTGCCAGGTTGTAAGCGAATCGGGCAGGGTCATTGTCACCTGACCGCGCCCGTCAGAATTGGTGATCAAAGACGGATTCCAATACGCAGTATCGGGGAATTCCTCGCGAACAAATGGAAGGTCCGCTCCGCCTCCGCCTCCTCCCCCTCCTCCACCGCCCTGCGCGGCGTCCCGCCCGGTATAGGCGGCCACCGATAGCCCGGTCTCGATGCCAAGCGGCTGCTGCTTGTAGAAGGCGGGCAGGATATCTTCGGCATTGGGGTCCGCCAGTGCCAGAGTTGCCTGGTCAACTACAGATAATGAGAACTCACCCTGCACAGGTTGACCCTGGTTGTCTGTGACCTGCACATCGAATGTGACCTCGTCGCGCGGACCAGCCTGAGAAGGGTTGGAGGTCAGCTGCACATTCAGGGATTGCGCCTCGGGCGCCACCGGCAGGTTGACGAGCCCATATCTGAAATCGTTGCCCTGGCCGAGCACCGTCACACTGACGTACACATTCGGAGCATCCGCTTCGGTGAGCTCCACCGAATATTCATTTCCGCTTCCGCTCAATGTCAGGACCTCAGCACTGGAGACCAGCCCGCGCTCGACGGTGACGAGTGCCAGCGAGTTCATGGCAAATGGATTGGGGATAAAGACCTCTGCAGTCTCGCCCGCCTTGTAGGAATCGCGGTCCGCGGTCAGCTCTAATCTTTGATCTGGCAGCTCGGGCCAGGCCGCGCTTCCCACGCCGCCCACCCAGACCAGGGTCTGCGTATGCGCGCCATCACCCGATACGTCCAACATGTAAGTGCCGGAGGATGGCGGCACGAACGAAAGCCGCGCCTTGCCGTCGGGTCCGGTGACGAAATTGCTGCTGCTTACGGGTGTAAATACCGGCGTGTACGTAGAGAAGCCGAAGTTATCCGTCTGCCGTTCCCAACGCACCTGGCTGAACTCTGCACTTAGTTCTTTGTCGCCACTAGCGTTCTGCTCCCAATCAACGGTATAAACTTCGAATCCAAAGGGGCTGTCGGCGCGGCCAAACCACTGATCCGGACGCAAGCCGATGTAAAAGTCCGCAGGATGGACGCGCACCTCCGTCCGTGTGCTGACCGGCAGCCCCGACTCGTCCTGCGCAGTCACCTCCAGAGTGACGAGTTGCCCGAACTCCTGCTCGGGCACGTCTTGCAGCCCAATGGACAGAGTCCCCTGCGGGGTCGTCTGACCGGCGCCATCCGCGAACACCTGGCCCAGCTCACCACCGAAGCCCTGTGAGCTATACGGGTCGGTCCATGAAGTATCCAGCAAACCGGTTTCATAACCGGGCAGGGAGAAGAAATCCCGTCTTGCATACAGCGACCAATTGACATCCAGATCCCCCGCGGGGGCATCGAAGAAATAGCGAGCATTCACCTCTGCCTG
>LLBZ010041101.1_pt13 | contig 11844 bp, 14 predicted proteins | sample 1489421 | NCBI WGS metagenome assembly LLBZ01 (sample SAMN04092657, study PRJNA295927) | soil metagenome | biome: Soil prokaryotic community; feature: Bulk soil; isolation source: soil from tomato rhizosphere | host: tomato cultivar Moneymaker | place: South Korea | collected 2011-11-01 | reverse complement strand
TATGAGCGCGCCAAAGCAGATTGGCCCGAGGAAGGCACCGCCTTTCAGCAGGCGCTCGCAGAGCAGTTACCTCCCTCCGCAGACCTGTATCGGCTGTTGACAAGCGAAGAAGGGATCCCTGCTCTCACAGGATTGTTTGGCATTGCTCAAAACTTTTTTTCCAGCCTAGGGCAGATCGCCATTATCCTCGTTCTCAGCCTGTACTGGAGCGCTGACCAATTCCATTTCGAACGCCTGGCTCTTTCCCTGCTGCCGGAGGAACACCATCCAAGAGCGCTTCACGTCTGGCGGTCTGTCGAAACAGGAGTCGGTGAATATCTGCGAAGTGAACTCATCCAGAGTGTGCTGGCAGGACTGCTGCTCTGGCTGGGCTATTCTGTTTTGGGTATTCGCTATCCCATCCTTCTGGCATTGTGGGGAGCCATTGTCCGGCTCATTCCCTGGTTTGGATCGTTGATCGCCGTGTTGCCGGCTTTGCTCATCGGGATTGAGATCTCGTCCACCGTCGGGATTTTGGCTACCCTATATACTATAGGCATTTTGCTGGCTCTGACGTTTGTGATCGAGCCGCGCTTCTTCCCCCGCTACAAATACAGCTCCTTGTTGATCGTGTTGTTTGTTGTTGCGCTGGCAGAAACAATCGGATTTATCGGCGTGGTGCTGGCGCCACCCCTGGCTGTTGCTGTGCAGATTTTATTCCAGCATCTTTATCCCATACCTGAGCTCACTGCCAGTGAAGTTTCAGAAGAAGTGGCCGACATACGAACACGCCTTCTGGAGTTACGAAGGCGTGTTCAGAATTCCCGGAAGCGGGAAAGTATGCGTTTCGTAGGCCGGCTCCAGCGCCTTGTGCATCAGACGGCTGATTACCTGCAGGAGGAATATTAGGCTTCCATCCGCTGTCTTAGGATGAGCCAGTCTACAAAGAAGAGAACGACCCCAATCAGCGCGAGCCCATAAAGAAGCAGGCCGGGCGCCGAGGCCCCGCGCAACATAATATCCTGCAGCATGCGGATGCCATAGGTCGCCGGTAACGACCAAGCAAGGACTTTCATAGGTTCCCACATTAACCGCAAGTCGAGGAAGAATCCGCTAAAGAAGATGCTTGCCAAGAGCAGAAGCATCGAATATTGGACCGCTTGCGTATCTGTTTGTGAAATCAATGAGATCAGGAACCCAACACCTAGAGACGTAAACAGCAGGACGATCACGGCAAGGGCATAGTTAATCCAATTACCGAACATGGGGACTTTCAGCAGCCATACTGCCAGGAAGGTGATCACTCCTGCCAGCAATATCTCAAATAGCAGATAACTGAGGAACTTTCCGATCAAAGTCTCAAATGCGCTAATGGGCGCCACCCGGAACAGCTCGATAATCCCTGAGCGGCGTTCACGGACAATAGAAAGAGACGCAAACGTAATCGATAAATGCTGTAGCAATAGAACAATCACAGCAGGAGCAAAGAACTCGGTCGGGGTAAATATAATATCCGAGAGCGACGTGGTTTCCGCATTAAAAGGGTTGACCAGGACCGAAGAGCCCAAGGATCGAAACGTAGAGAGCTGATCGTGGGCCGTGGTGAGATCCGTTTCGAGTTCAGTGACCTGCGCGGCGGTACTTGTATCCCCGGGCGGGAGGGATTGCTTGAGCGTTTGTGTTTTGGCGATGGCGTCCTCCAGGCTGGTTTGGATGTCACCCGCATTTGCCTGCCCCTGCTGGGTGATTTCCTCCAGAAGGCGGCGATTCACGTCATCGACATAGATCCTGGCGACAGACTGAATGTACGCGATTTGGAATGGATCGACCTCATTGTGATAGATCGTAAAGACAGCCTGCTGGTTGCTTTCGACAGTTTCCATCGGGTTCTCTGGGATGACGATGACCAGATCCGTCTGGTTCAACGCCAGCTTTGCCAGGGCAAGCTCTCTATCGCTTTCTATGTCCTGATCTGCGATGGCAGGGCTGGCCGAATTTGTGAACAATTCCATGCTCCCCTGTAGCGCATCCGGATTTTCGGCAACAAAGGTGGTTCGCAGGGTACGGTTTTGCTCGGGATAGCCCAACCCAAATAGAAACATGATCAAAAACGGACCCAGCACAAGGGTCAGGATGAGTCGCGGCTGTCTCAGAATCTCCGTCAGTTCCTTGCTTATGAAGGAAGAGATTCGGATCAGGAACTTAAACAGCCTTGTCATTACCCGTTTCCTTTTCGATCAGCTTCACAAACACATCATCGTAAGGAGGAAGGATCTCTTCGATGGTTTCAATATTAATTCGTTCGGCCTTACAAGCTTCGATGAGGGCTGGGATCGCAGTACTGGCTTCGTCAACGATCAGGTCAATCTCCTGATCTGAGATGACTTTGATCTTGCCGTGAACAAACGGCAGGCTTTCCAGCTTCTTCCGGCTTTCAAACCGGATCCATTCAGACGTCTTGATGCTCACGATCTCTCCTCCGAAGGCTTTCTTGCGCAGCCCTTCGGGGGTCTCCACCATCAAAAGTCTTCCATCATACATTACACCCACCATGTTGCAGTAGGCTGCCTCGCCTACATATTGAGTCGTGACAAACAGCGTATGACCTTCGTTCTGCAGCTCCTTGAAATAATCCCAGAATTTGCGCCGAAGCAGCGGGTCGATCCCTGCCGTTGGCTCATCCAGGAACAGGAGCTCCGGATTGTGCACCAGGGTCGCCGCCAGGCTAAGGCGGCGTTTCATACCACCGGAGAGGGCACCCGCCAGCTTGTTTTTATCCTCCGCCAACTCTACAAACTCCAGAAGTTTGTTAAAGCGTTTTGGCCGACCCCAAAGCTTGACCCCGTAGAACGAGGCTGCGAAGTTCAGGTTTTCCCACACTGTAAGCTCCGGGTAGAGGACAAAGTTCTGAATCAGATAGCCTATCTTTTCCCGGTCTGATTTCGAAAAGTGATACGGGTCCTTACCAAGGACAGTTGCCTGCCCGGAGGTAGGTTTATGGACTCCTGTTAATAAGCGAACCGTTGTGGTTTTTCCGCATCCACTGGGGCCAATAAAACCAAAGATCGTGCCGCGTGGCACGTGCATCGTTACGGAATCAACAGCTACCTCTTCCCCAAATTTTTTGGTTAATTGCTGTGCCTGAACGACATCCCCTGAACGATTGTTGTCTGTTATAGAGTTCATTTTTCCCTATCTTAATCTTGAAAATCGGACGATGGTTATTCGTGAGATCCCTTTGTTTCTGCGAACCCATCACGTGTTTTGTTACCCGCTCCGTAAATATATCATCGCCTTTCACTCAAGCAATTAGGGAAGTTTCTATAGCTGGATAGGGATTCCCCCTATTGATCTTCAGATGCCCAAGACGGTTTCATGAGGTTCGGTTCGTTACGGGAAAACCCTGCCTCGTTCATGGGAAAATCTTGGTTGATAAGAATGAAAAGAAAAACTATAGTTATCGAGATGCCCAGGAATGATTCAGGTCTATGAAACTTTTTACCTCAGAACAATCGCCAGCAAATCCTATTTCTAAGGCGGACCTCGAACGCGTGCTGATTGTGCAATCGGGCGATGCGAGTTCCATCGTCGTGCTCAGCCCTGCGCTGCGCGCGTTGCGAGATGCCCTGCCTCATGCTGAGTTGACTCTCATGACCTCCCCGGCAGGGAGTCAGATAGCTCCCCTGCTGCCCTGGGTGGACCATGTCATGGTCGATCAGGCGCCGGGATGGGATGGTCTGGAAAACCGCTCGATCAACCCTCGGGAGGAAATCGCCTTGATTGAACGGCTACGCCGCCATGACTTTTCCATAGCCTTCATCTTCAGCAGCGTTTCCCAGTCCCCCATGCGGGCCGCTTTTGCCTGCTATCTGGCGGGTATTCCGTATCGGGTTGGCTTTGGCCAGGGAATGAATGGCTCCCTGCTATCTCATGCTCTGCCTCCTGCCGATGATCTTCATCAGGTGGAGAGGAACCTGAGCCTCCTGAGCGCCATGGGTATTTCCGACGCGGACCAACAGGTGGAATTGAAGATCCCTGAACGTGTTGAGGATCGAGCAAATGAATTGATGGGACTTGCCGGCTTAAAGCTCAATGTCCCCTATATCATAGTAGCACCAGGATCTATGCGAGCACTGGGTGAATACGCACCCGATCACTTTGCCACCGTTGCCCGTATCCTGGCAGCTCAGGCAGAAATGCAGCTGGTAGTCGTTGGAACCTCCGGCGAGGCAAGAACGATGCAGCCTGTTCTGCAAGTCGCAGACGAAAATCTCTATGGTAATGTTTACTCGCTGGTGGAAAAGACAACGCTTCCCGAATTAGCCGCAATCATCCGGCAGGCGAGCCTGACGATCGCCCATCACTCTATCAGCATGCATCCGTCCGATGTGTTCGGATGCCCGATGGTCGTCATTCATTCGGAGACGGATAGGGTCAACCAGTGGATGCCGCGCCATTCTTCTGCACGCTTGCTAAGCCGCCCTGTAGCCTGCTCCTATTGCGATCAAGCGGATTGTCAACCTGGGATCAACTGCCTCGATATCCGGCCGGAGGAAGTCGCAATCGCCGCCCTCGAAATGTTGTCTGAAAAAACGTATAACCAGCCTGGCTATAAGGGAATATTTAGCTATAAAATGGAACTGGAAAGTAACAGCTAGTCTTCTTATCTCTGACCTGGAACTTAATATCTATAAGAAGGTTTGACCGCCTCGCGACCCCCGACGGACAACCCAGCTATCTTGTGTTTGCCATAGAGGGCGTCGTCTCGTTTGGGCTCATCCAGGCGCTCAGGTCCCATTTCTCATGAGGGTTCCCTGTTTCCACCGCTCCCTGTTCTTCCAATACCCGCCGTGCTCTTGACTCACCTGGAGAGTTCTCCACATCGACTGTGATCAGTACACCCTGCTTTTCGATCTGCCGGGTCATGACTTCGGCTTTTTCTCTCGAGCGGAGCAGCCGAGAGGCAGCACCCAGAATGGCACCTGTCAGCCCGCCGGAGATCAGACCCCACACAACAGACATAAATATGAAGAGAGAATCACGCGGCGCAGAACCCGGCTCCAGGTAGGGTAATGGAAATACGCCGACCCCGACGAGGAAGCCCAGGAAGCCGCCAATTGCCCCGAGGATCAAAGCGCCAATGAGGACATTCTTTGCGATCTCCTGAGCACTGACCTCGGTGGAGCGCATCGTCTTATTGCGCGGCTTGTGGACGAACATGCTGATTTTGTCGCTGGCGAAGCCAGAATTTTCCAACGCTTCATAAGCTTGATTGGCCTGTTCCTGTGTTTCGAATAAACCACCGATAAGATTTTTCATGGGGAACTCCCTTCACTATTATTTGAAAAGCGATGTATCGTGAAAACAAAGACCTTTATAGAAAGAAGGGCAGGCTCCCTTTAATCTCATGCTCAATGCACCGCCGCGCCACGGTAGCCTCCATCAATGGCATATACTCTGGCAGCTTCACGTAAACATAAATGACAGGCAGCCTGCCCGGTTCCCGAGCCGCCGCCTGTCACGATGACAACCTTTCCGTCAAACTGAGGCATGTTCTTCTTATTGCGCTTCCATATTCACGTGGCTTTCAGCGATCCTGGTCAACTTTTCATTGGCCATTGATTCTTCTTCCAGCGTTTGCTGCAAAAGACGAGCTGCCTGATCGTAGCCGAGGCGCTCTGCCCAGGCGCGTGCCGTGCCGTAACTGGCAATTTCATAGTGTTCCACTTTTTGGGCAGCAGCGATCAGTCCGGCATCCAGTACATCGGGCTCCACGTCTTCCTGCAACAATTCGTTGCCTTCCTCGATCAGGCCTTCCATACCGACGCACTTCTTGCCGCGCGGGGAACCGTCCAGATCGGAGAAGATGCGTTCGATGCGTTCCACATGACCTTCGGTTTGTTTCAAATGCTCTTGAAACGCCTTTTGCAAATCAGGCGATTGCGCGTTCTTTGCCAGTTTGGGCAACGCCTTCACGATCTGCTTTTCAGCACTGTACAGATCCTTTAGCAAATCTGTATAAAGATCCTCCAGGGTACTCATTTTCGAAGCCATAGCTAACCTCCGGTTTTATAAATTTAGTTTAGTTAGGTAACGACATCATCATTCTAAGTTTTGCAGGAGGAACCAACAATGGGGGATGGTGCTGGTAAAACAGTAGGGCTTTCCCTAGCGGAACAGCCGCTTGTCTTTCCTCTGCACCGGCTTGTTGGAAGGGTTCTTGATTACGCTCACTCGTCCACTCGGTTCCAGCCTTGCTTCCTTGACCTCCCGCATGTGTTCTTCTCCCTTGAGCCTTAATTCAAACTGTACATCTTCTGCACGGATGCGTTCCAGCCGTAAGCTTTTGTGTACCAGCCTCCCCTCCTCGATGAGCGGCCTGGCCGGAGAAGCCAGCAGCCAATAAAGAGATGTATTACGCGACGTGAAAAACGTGACAAGCAGATGTACCAGCACGATCGTGGCAAACGCGACCATTCCCTGTACGATCGGAACCTCGACCCAGAAGACATCGTCAAACAGATCGCCAATGATCAGGGTCACCACAAAATCCATGGGCGTGAGCTGCCCTAAAGTTTGTTTGCCCGAAATTCGGACAAGCGCCAGGGCATACAGGTACATAACGGATACCCGGAAAATAATACCGGTCAGATCGAGTTCCATGAGATTTATGACTTTCTTTTGGCAGGTTTCAACTCGGTCAGATCCTGACGCTGGACAGGCTTTGCCCAGTCCTCCTGGATCACGCTGATCTTGCCGTTCGGTTCGAGGGTGGCCTGTTTGACCTCCCTGACGTCCTCCACACCCATCATGCGAAGCTCAGAGAGCAGTTCATCCTCGTTGAGTCGCTCCTTTGCCAAGTTCTTGCGCTGGATTTCACCGTTCTTGACCATCACAGTAGGCGGCGCGCCCGTGATTTTATCTATCACCTGACTCTTGAAGCTTGCCCATGAATTTACGAGATGCCATACGGCGGTCACCGCAATCGCAATGACACCCTGAAGGATGGTGACATCTCCGTAAATGATTTCGTCTACCACCTCACCCAAGATCAGTGCCACGATGAGGTCGAAGGCGCTTGTATTTCCAATCTCCCGTTTACCTAGCAGGCGTACCACAATCAGCAGGAACACATACACAAAGCTTGCTCGCAAAGCTGTGTACAATAATTCATTTAGATCAATTTCCACAAATCACCTTCTAGCTTTCTTCAGTTTTTTCTCGTGCGGGATTCCCTTTTCCGCGCGTTCCATTTCCGTGATTTTCACCATGTCGGGGTCGGGAACGATCCTGGAGCCATAACGGTTTGCGTAGACCTGCGTGAATTCTGCTCCAAAGAAAAGGATTTGCGCCGAGTAATAGATCCAGATCAGCAAAATGGCGAGCGAGCCGGCCGCGCCGAATGTGTTCCCGACTTCGCTGCGCCCCAGATATAGCCCGATCAAAAACTTGCCCAGGCTAAAGAGGCCCGAGGTGACTGCCGCCCCCAGCCAGACGTCCTTCCAGGCGATCTTGATCTCTGGCAGGAATTTGAAGATCATGGCAAAAAGCACTGTCACAACCAGAAAAGAAATCAGGAAGTTAATAAGCTCGAGCCAAAAATCTGCCATAGGCCAGTGGGTGCCGATATATTCGGCGAATGCACTAATCACTGCACTGACCACGAGTGAGGCCAGCAGTAAAAAGCCAATGCCAAGCACCATTGTAAAAGACAGTAGTCGTCTCAAGATAAAACGCTGCACCGCATCCACGAGTCCTTTTGCAGGTTTGGGTTTCACCTCCCAGATGGTGTTGAGTGAGTTTTGTAATTCCCCGAACACGCCCAGCGCGCCGAAAAAGAGTGTCACGGCACCGATGATGGTTGCCGTGAGACCCGTAGTCGGCCTGCTTGCACTGTCGATCATCCCTTCCACAAACTCGCGCCCCTCGACGCCGAGCAGATCCTCCACCTGTGCCATGGTCTGAGTCTGCGCAGCTTCGCGGCCGCCAGCCAAACCGGCGATGGCGATGATCAGTACCAGCAGCGGCGCGAGTGAAAACGTGGTGTAGTAGGCCAGTGCTGCAGCGAGCCTGTTCGCGCCATCCTCGCGCCATTCACGGAATGTGTCCTTAAGCAGATTGAACATGCCTAGATCGTTTCCTGGACAAGCTCCTCCTTTTCCAGTAATGGCATCAGCTCATTCTTGAAGAATTTGAAAAAGCCTTCCTGGTCTGGTCCGATCTGATGCAGATAAACATGGTCATAACCATTTTCCGTGAGGGTCTGGATGGCTTTAAGGTAAGGGTTAGGGTTGGGTCCCAGGATCGTATCTTCAGGGATCTTCGGTTCGCCCATGGCTTCCACTACATCAGCAAAATGCCTGGGCGTGGGCAGGTCGGAATGAAGCGGACCGGAGACTGCCGAAGTGGGCCACCAGCGCTTCGCTATCTCCCTTGCCTCCTCCTGTGAATATGCCCAGCAAACCTTGACCATGCCGTAGCGCGGTTTCTCAGCACCTCCAGCTTTTTGGAAGGCCTTAACCACGTCATCCCCCGAGGTGGTGCTAATCAGTCCGTCTGAGATTTCGGCGGCCAGCTCTGCTGATTCTGTACCGGAGGCCGCTACGTAGATCGGAGGGAGCTTTTCGGGCAGTGTATAGATGCGTGCATCCCGTACTGTGTAATAGGTGCCTTGATAGGAATATTCTTCTCCTTTCCACAGTTCCCGGATCACATGGATAGCTTCAGCCAGCATCTCCTGGCGGGTCTCGATCCGGGGCCAGACATCTCCAAAAATATGTTCGTTCAAATATTCACCGGTGCCCAATCCCAGGAAGAAACGACCTGGCATCATAGCGGATACCGTTGCGGCTGCCTGGGCCGTCAATGCAGGATGGAACCGCATAATGGGGCAGGTGACACCGGTGCCTACACTGATCCGCTGAGTCGACTGCGCAATGCCGCCCAACACGCTCCACACAAAAGAGCTATTTCCCTGGTCAGGCACCCAGGGATGGAAGTGATCCGAGATCAGCAGGAACTTAAACCCGACGCGTTCCGCCATCTGCGCATTCGTAATTAATTGATTGGGTTCGTGCTCCTCACTGGAGAGGGCATAGCCTAGCTTAATCAAGGTCTGTTTCCTTTCATGCTGGAAAGTAATCTCTAACCGTCAGGGTTATACCCTTGGGAAACTTTTGGCCGGAAAAACACGGAAGGGCTGAAGCGCGCGCTCCTGTTCCGGCGGCAGGCCGCAGGGAGGACCTGGCAGTTAACGTAATTCGAGTGGCGTCTCGTGGTTAATGACGCTTCACGTCAAAACCGGCGCCACTCGAACATTAACTGGTCTTATATGACTCGTCGTCCTGTAAAGAGTGAAACGAGAAACAAGACCAGGAATACCCCAAAAAGGATTTTTGCTATCCCGGCTGCGGTACCAGCGATACTCGAAAAACCGAGAAGCGCGGCAGCCAATGCGATGATCAGAAAAAAAACCGACCAGGATAACATTTGAACCTCCACGCATGTATTGAAACAACTATATCCTCCTCGATACAGATTATCAATTCAGGATATACCTGCGCGCAGAGTAGGAATCTAGTTCCGTGCCATAGGGCATTCCCCTAATATGCTTAGGAATTTACCCCATAATAAGTTTGTCTCTTCCATCTTAGTATTAAGATCGAAAGTCTTCCAGGCGGGCATAGTGTGTCGTAGGCTTATCTCCCCGGGAAGCCGGGCTGATGGACAGGAGAACAGCAATGAGAAGAAAGCTTTATAAAAACCATAAGAAAACTAGCACTGGAAAGCTTGTTACAGGGATTCTCGTCGGAGGTGTCGTCGGAGCGACAGTCGGTTGGCTGACGGCACCTGCTTCTGGTGAAGAGCTTCGCCGCAGGCTGCGAGGCAATAGGATGAGTGCCCGGGAAAAGATCAAAACGTCGCAAGGAAACGTAGAGAGCCGGGCGCGCGAGCTTACGGAAGAAATGAGTAACACCTCTGTCGGCTTCTAAACAGACCTCTCTATCAAGTAGAGCCGGTCGTTCAAGATCAAGCTCGGAACAGATAGAGGCAGAGATTCTCGCATATCACTACATCAGTGCGCGCTCCATTTATTCTTCATAAGGCACGTATGAATCTGATTAAAGTACTTCTGGTCATCGAGGTTCGACTGATCGCAAATCTATTTGTATCGGTGCTGGAAGATGAGCCCGATATAGAAGTTACGGGCGTTGTCTCTACGCTGGATGACGCGTTGGAATTTCTACGGACGCACATGGTGGATGTTGCGCTGGTCAGCGCGGGGTTGCCAGATCAGGATGCACTACAGCTCACCCGCAGCACCATGGACAATGCACCGGCCGCCAAAGTAGTTATCTTAGGGCTTTCGGAAGAAAACCAGCAGGATACCCTCCGATACATAGAAGCAGGGGCAGCCGGATATATCGTCAAAGATAGTTCTTTGCATGAATTGATCGAAGTTATACGCCTGGCGCAAAGGGGAGAGGCTCACATCTCCACTCGTATGGCAGGTGCGATGATGGACCGGCTCTTTCGTTTGGCCAGAGTTTTTTCTGCTGTCGAAAACAGGGTGGACGGGGATGTCCGCCTGACCTCACGCGAGCTGGAAGTCTTGCAGTTCATCAGTCAGGGACTGACGAATCAAGAGATTGCGGCAAGACTCGTTGTAGAGGTAGGTACGGTAAAGAATCACGTGCATCGTATCCTGGAAAAATTAAACGTCAGCAGCCGGCAGGAAGCGGCCTCTTATCTGGCGTTCATCAAAAAATAGCAGAACAAGATTGATGTACATACAGAGGTCCCTGCTCGACCTTAGAGCAGGGACCTCTGTTGTTTGGACTCCTCGCCGGGTATGACAAGAGACCAGGAAGTCCATTGTCCTAGAATAACCAGTACCCTATTTGTAAAATAGGATACCCTCCTAAGATGAGTAGGCATATTCCCCATTGCTGTAAAGATAGCAAACTCATATAGTTAGGGCAATCATGAGATCAGGAGTGACCAGAATATACGTGAAAATCCACAAGTATTGCAAGCCTCCCCAGTCCTGGGCAACAAAGTTGTCAATCGGGTTGGTGAACAGCTTAGCAATCTAAATCTAAAGGAACTGGTGCTCGATCTCGAGGATGAGCGTGTTCATGGGTATGGGAGATAAATTGTTTGCCATCCCGTGGGAAACGCTCATGTTGAACCCGAACGATCATACGTTTATCCTGGACGTGGACAAGGAGTTGTTGAAGGAAGCACCTGGGTTCGATAAAGATCATTGGCCCGACGATGCTCACGAAGTGTGAACAATTCGTGAAGCAGGCTGGTTGCTTGCGATCTATGAGTATTATGGTTATTCTCCCTACTGGATGCCTGGCAAATAGGCGGGCGAGTCAGGAGGAAAGCGCACTCATGGGGAAAAAGGGATGACATAAAGGCAAAAGGATACGCTCCGACCAACCTTGGTCGGAGCGTATCCTTTTGTTTGTAGGTCGGGCTGGCTGCGTAGCGCTCTTGCGGAGCACCCTGGCGAGGGTGACGAGGGTAGCCCGACTACCTATATAGGCGGGTTGCCAACCCGCCCTACATGACGACAACTATCTCATGCGTCTGACCATTATCTCTCAATGGAATCAATCCATCTTGTAAGATCTTGCCATCTAGGGTGATCTGATGCTTTCTCTGATCGCTGTCCTTCTGCTGTTTCACCAGGATGTGATAGAGTGATGTCCCGAACCGGTAATTGATCTGATAGTGAGTCCAGTCCTTCGGAATGCTGGGATTGATTCGCAGATATTCACCCGTACGCTGCAAGCCGAGGATCATTTCGGTGCCTAAACGGTACATCCAGCTGGCCGAGCCGGTGTACCAGGTCCA
>LLBZ010000219.1_pt7 | contig 11871 bp, 9 predicted proteins | sample 1489421 | NCBI WGS metagenome assembly LLBZ01 (sample SAMN04092657, study PRJNA295927) | soil metagenome | biome: Soil prokaryotic community; feature: Bulk soil; isolation source: soil from tomato rhizosphere | host: tomato cultivar Moneymaker | place: South Korea | collected 2011-11-01 | reverse complement strand
AATTTTAAAGAAAAAAGCGGTTTTGTTTTAGAAGCATTCACAACCAAATTCGATTATACTCCAACGAGCGCCTTTTTAAAAAATCTATACCTTAAAACGCCTCAAACCATTTTGAAAGACCATGTTTCAATTGCCTATCCTTCGATTGAATCCTTAAGTCGACATCCAGAAACGCTTTATATCGATACCAATCTTGAAAATAATAGCATTGGATTTAAAGATGTTTTATTATTTGTTCCCAGTCTTGATACCATAGATGTTTTTAAAAACCATCCAAAAGCGATTATAAACTTGAATGCGATTGTAAAAGGAAAATTAGATGATTTAAAAATTAGCACATTGAATGCCCAAGGTATTGGGAATACCATAGTGGATATAAACGGCACTATCACAGGGCTGCCCAATGTAGATAAAAGTGTTTTTGATATCACTATTCTCGATTTTGAAAGTTCCGCTAAAGACATATATGCTTTTACACCAAAAAACACCATTCCAAATACCATTCAACTCCCTAAAAATTTCCACATTCAAGGGGCTTTTAAAGGAAGCATCCATGCTTTTGAAACGCTTCTGGATTTAGAAAGTTCATTGGGGAATGCCGTTGTGGATGCTACCTTCGACCAATCACAAAAAAACAACGAAAGATACAGTGCTGATGCCAGTGTGGAAAATTTCGATTTAGGCACCTTCATCAAAAACAATCAATTTGGAAGAGTGACCGCAAACGCCACTATAAATGGCAGAAGTTTGGATCCAGCAACAGCAACGGCTAAACTGACATCAAAAATTGTAAAAATAAAATTCAATGGCTATGAGTATCAAAACATAACCATGGATGGTCATATTGATAATGGTAAGTATGTTGCTAATGCCAATTTATCAGATCCAAATTTGAATTTTGTTTTAGATGCAAATGGGTCTTCAGATTCAAATAAACCGACATTAGATTTAAAACTGAATATAGAGCTCGTTGATTTAAACAAATTGAATCTTCATGCAGGGCCTTTAAAAATGAAAGGTGATATTGCTGCAAATTTCACGGATTTAAATCCAGACAATTTGAATGGCAGTGTGAGTTTTAATAACTTTTTTGTGGCTTTGGAAAACGAACAATTTCCGTTAGATACTATAAGTATTAGGGCTGTTTCAACAAAAGAAAAAGATTCGATTGTATTAAAATCTCAATTTGCAAGTGGATTAATTACAGGTAATTATGAATTATCTACCATAAGCGACCAGCTCATTAATTCATTTTCAAAATACTACCAAGTTGATAAAAAGTATATAGCTACAAATACAGAGCAAGATTTGCAATTTGATGTCATTATTAAAGATAATCGCATTATTAAAAAAATGGTTCCTGAAATTAAAGAATTATCAGAAATTACCATTAGTGGAAAATATAACTCAACGAATGATACCATCATCATTAATGCGTCCATTCCCAGATTTAATTATGGTAATATTGAGATTACCAACGGCATTTTTAATGCAAATACACAGGAAAATGCTTTGCTTTATGATGTTTCCATTGCCACTATTAAAAGCGATGAACTTATCATTCCACAAACTAAATTAACAGGAAAAATAGAAGATAATACTGTGGATTATGAGCTGAATATAAAAGATTCAGAAAATAAAGAACGCTATAATATTTCGGGCAACTTTAAAGAAAACAAGGGGACTTCAGAAATTCATTTCAATCCGGAAGCATTCTTATTGAACTATGAAGAATGGGGCATTAAAGATGATAATCTTATTAAAATTGAAAATAATGGCGTTCTAGTTAATAATTTTGAGATTCAAAATAACCAACAAATTTTTTCAATTCAATCTGAAAACCCTTCTGTACAATCACCAATTGCAGTCGATTTTGAAAATTTTAAGCTCGAGACCTTAACGAGCATTGTGTCTTCCAATTTTGAAATTGGGGGCAGGGTAAATGGCAATACGACTGTAAGGAACATCGCTACGACTCCCTTGTTTGTAGCAGATTTGAATATAGAAGATTTTACGTTTAAAAAAGATACCATTGGGAATCTTACTGTAAAAATAGATAACCAAACCACTAATTTGTACAGTGCAAACGTGGTATTGACCGATAATGACAATCAATTAAATGTTGATGGAAATTATAATATTAGCAGCGAAACCCTCGACTTTGTTGTAGATATTAAAAGACTGGACATGGCATCGCTAGAAGCTTTTACCTTTAATAATCTAGAGGAAGGTGAGGGGTACATAAACGGAAAACTAACCGTTACGGGCAAAGCTTCCAATCCCAATGTAAATGGAAACATTCAATTTAATGACGTTGGTTTTACGGTGGTTAAATTAAATTCCCGATTCCAATCAATTAATGACCCTATTGTTTTCAATACCAATAAAATCATTTTTAACAATTTCAAGCTACAGGATAAAAATGATAATCCATTAACAATTAGTGGTTTTATAGATAGTAAGGATTATACCAATTTAGGATTTGATTTGAATGTGGTTGCCAAAAATTTTAGAGCGGTAAATTCGCAAGCGCAGGACAATGATTTGTTTTATGGTGAATTGTATTTGGATAATAATTTAGGGATCAAAGGCACTTTGGATCGTCCGATTATTGATGGCACTGTCAAAATCAATCCAGATACAAAATTCACTGTTGTTTTACCCCAAAACGATCCTTCCATTGTAGATAGGGAAGGCATTGTAGAATTTATTGATCAAGACCAACCTGTTTTAATTACGGTTAAAGATCCAACAAAACAAATCACGCAAACAGAAATAAAAGGTGTGAATGCTTCAGTAAATATTTCTGTAGATAAAGAAGCAGAAATATCCATTATTATTGACGAAGCGAATGGTGATTATTTAAAACTGAAAGGGGAAGCCGAATTGTCTGGGGGTATTGATCCTTCAGGGAAAACAACTTTGACGGGAAAATATGAGTTTGTTGGTGGAACTTATGAAATGAATTTCAATTTTATAAAAAGAAAATTTGATATCCAACCTGGAAGTTATATTCTTTGGACGGGTGAGCCTACAACAGCAAACATCAATATTACCGCAGTTTATGATGTGGAAGCACCGCCCATAGACTTGATAAGCGATCAATTAACAGGAATAACCGCAGAAACAAGAAATATGTATAAGCAAAAAATTCCTTTTGAGACGAATTTAATAATGAAAGGCGACTTACTGCATCCGGAAATTACGTTTGATATTATTTTACCAGAAGGAAATAACGATGTTTCAACCGAAATAATTAATGCAACCCAAGCCAAATTAGAACAAATAAGACGTGATGAAGCTGCCTTAAACAAACAAGTTTTTGCTTTGTTGCTATTGAACCGTTTTATTGGTGAAAATCCGTTTCAAAGTGAAGCTGGTGGTGTAAGTGGTGCTTTTTTAGCCAAACAAAGTGCTAGTAAAATTTTATCGCAACAGTTAAATAACTTAGCAGGAGATTTAATAAAAGGATTTGAATTGGATTTTGATTTGGAAGCGACAGAAGATTATACGTCTGGACAAAGACAAGAAAGAACCGATTTGAATGTAGCACTTTCCAAACAATTATTGGACGACCGATTAAAAGTAACCATAGGAAGTAGTATTGGTCTTGAGGGCACTGGACACGAAAACGAGCAGGCGTCAACCATTGCAGGCGATGTTTCCGCCGATTATTTAATTACCAAAGATGGCCGTTATAAATTAAGAGCATACAGAAAAAACAACTATCAAGTCGCTTTACAAGGTCAGGTTATTGAGACGGGCGTGGCATTTATCATTACCATGAATTACGATAAATTTAGGGAGCTATTTCACAGAAAACGAAAAGACAATAGAAAAGACCAAAAGGAATGAGATTTTATAAGTACATACTATTATTTTTTTTAGTTTCCATGCTGTTGAATTGCAGTGGGACACGACATGTTCCCGAAGGAGATTTATTGTATGTTGGCCATACTATTGATATTGAAAAAGGTAAAGAGCCAAGAAAAATCAGGAGAACCATAAAATCTGAATTGGATGAATTAATTCGTCCAAAACCCAACAAATCCATTATAGGAATGCGCCCCAGTATCTTTTTTTACAACATATTTGATAAAGTAAAAAAAGATAAAGGTTTTAGATATTGGGTTAAATATAAATTAGGGCAAGAACCTGTTTTAATGAGTAAAGTCGATTTGGAATACAACCGAAAAGTGGTTCAAAACCATGTTGAAAATAAAGGTTTTTTTAATGCTGAATCTAAAGCCGATTCTACAAGAATAGGTAAAAAAGCAAAAGCCAATTATAGTGTTAAATTACACAATCAATATAAGATTAAAAAAGTTGTTTTTCCGAAGGATTCCATACTTTTAAGTAAAGAAATTAATAAGCTGAAAGAAGAAAGCCTTTTAAAAGTAGGAAAGCCGTATGATTTGAATACTATTAAAAATGAAAGAGCAAGAATTGATGCCCATTTAAAAGAAAGAGGTTTTTATTATTTCAATGAAAACTATCTTTTGGTTCAAGTAGATAGTACGGTTGCCAATCATGAAGTAGATTTAATTGTAAAAATTAAAAACGATATTCCCCAAAAAGCTAAAAATCAATATAGTATCAATAATATTTTTGTGTATCCCAGTTTCAATTTAAGAAGAGATACCGTTGCTACCACAAAAATGGATACTTTAAAATATAAAGATTTTACCATTATTGACAATAAAACTGTTTTTAAGCCTCTTATTTTTGAAAAAACCTTGTTATTTGATAAGGGCGATTTATATAATAGAACGATGCATAATCTCTCTTTAAACAGATTGATTACTCTTGGAACTTTCAAATTTGTGAAAAATGAATTTAAAGAAACGGATGCTGTTAACAATCAGTTGGATGCGTATTATTATTTAACACCGTTACCAAAAAAATCAATTCAAGTCGAAGCGTTGGCTAAAACGAATTCGGCTAATTATTCAGGAACCGAATTAAACATCAATTGGAGCAATAGAAATACATTTAAAGGAGCAGAATTACTCAAAATTTCAGGATTTGCAGGATTGGAAGTTCAAATTTCTGGACTAAATAAAGGGTATAATATATATCGGTTTGGTGGAGATGCCAGTTTGGTTTGGCCACGATTTATCTCGCCATTTAAAATGACTTCAGGCAGCGCTTATGTGCCAAATACAAAAGTTTCCATGGGTTATGAATATCAATTAAGAACCAAACTCTATTCATTAAGAACATTCAATGGTTTGTTTGGATATGTATGGAAAGAAAACGAGCGAAAAGAACATAACCTTAATGTCGTCAACATCGCTTATACGTCATCCAATAATGTGTCCGATTTATACAAACAACAAATTGCCGATAATCCGTCTTTACAGAAAGTCATTGACAAACAACTCATTTTTGGCACGACTTATTCGTATACCTACACCAATACCATGCTGAAAAATAAAACAAATAACATCTATTTTAAGGGAGGTATCGATTTATCGGGTAATGCCATAGGATTAATCTTAGGGGCTAATGATAGCGACAATCCCAAAACTATATTAGGAGTTCCCTTCAGTCAATATTCAAAACTAGAACTGGAATTTCGTCATTATTATAACTTTGGAAAAGAAACCACACTTGCCAGTAGAATTATTGCTGGGGCAGGAATTCCGTATGGAAATTCTAAAGAGTTGCCTTTTATAAAGCAATTTTTTATAGGAGGTACCAATAGCATTCGGGCTTTTAGGGCAAGGTCTATTGGCCCGGGAACATTTAATGGCAACGAAGTGACCAATACGTTTTTACCAGACCAATCGGGCGATATAAAGTTGGAGTTCAGCACGGAATTACGAACCAAAATATACAAATTAGTAAAAGGAGCTGTGTTTGTTGATGCGGGCAATATATGGTTATTAAATACAAATGATGAAAAGCCGGGAGCCAAATTTTCTGGTCAGTTTTTAAACGAGTTGGCCGTAGGTACTGGTTTGGGATTACGATTCGATTTCAATTTTTTGGTGCTTCGAACCGATTTTGCTTTTCCTTTAAGGAAACCATATTTACCAAAAGGCGACAGATGGGTTTTTGACGCTATTAATTTTGGGAGTAGTGCATGGAGAAAGGAAAACCTGATTTTCAATTTAGCAATAGGCTATCCTTTTTAACCTCTATTTTATTTCGTTTATAGATTTATAATACACTTTGTCGTCTATTTTAAGACGCAACACGCATCGGTATTGTATAATAAAATCTTAAAATCCTGTAAATTTTTAAACTCAAAAAGCATGTAATTTTATTCCATTATTTTAAGGATATCATCATGCCAAAAAAAACAAGTCAACCTAATAATGTATCTTCAAATATTCCATCTTTTATTCCTTATATAAAAGAAAAAAGTATTCAATTTTTTATAGATATAGCAAATGTGCTGGGCTATTTAAAGCTGGTATCAAGAAATTTCATTACCAAAAAGTTTGAGTTTGAAGAGTTTTTAAAACAATGTTATCAAATCGGTAATAAATCGGTTGGTCTCATTTCTATTACCGGTATTATTGTAGGTTTGGTTTTAACCATTCAATCAAGGCCACCACTGGTCGAATTTGGAGCCGTCGCTATGTTGCCGGGGATGGTTGCCATTTCAATCATTCGAGAAATGGGACCTGTAATTACAGGCCTAATTTGTGCAGGAAAGATAGGTTCAAGTATGGGGGCCGAATTAGGTTCTATGCGAGTAAGCGAACAAATTGATGCTATGGAAGTGTCTAATACCAACCCTATAAATTTTTTGATAATCCCCAGGGTTTTGGCAGCTACCGTTATGATTCCATTATTGACACTGTACGCAGACGCCATTGGTATTTTTGGTAGCTGGTTAGGGATAAACATTAAGGATGCCATAAGTTTAAAGTTATTCCTAAACCAAGCCTTTAATAATGTAGATTTTATCGATATCATCCCAGCCATCATAAAATCATTCTTTTTTGGAGCTGTCATTGGTCTGGTTGGATGTTACAAAGGATATCATGCTGGTAAAGGAACAGAAAGTGTGGGAATTGCGGCAAATTCGGCAGTAGTAACCGCATCATTATTACTAATTATTGTAGACTTAATTGCCGTACAAATAACCGATTTATTATAATGAATAAAAAAGGAAACAATGCAGTTGTTGATATAAAGGATCTTAAAAAAAGTTTTGGAGATTTGAAGGTGCTTGATGGCATAACGCTCCAACTTCATGAAGAAGAAAATTTAGTGATATTAGGAAAATCCGGTTCGGGAAAATCGGTGTTGATTAAGTGTATTGTTAATCTTTTAAGTCATGATGAAGGAAGCATTAAAGTGGGCGACTACGAACTGACCGATATTAGTGAAGAGGATTTAGTGGAAGTGCGTAAAAAAACAGGCTTTCTTTTTCAAGGCGCAGCCTTGTATGATTCCATGACGGTAAGAGAGAACTTGACTTTTGCACTTTCAAGATTAAATGAAGTGTTTTCTAAAGAAGAAATTAACAATAAAATTATTGAAGCTTTGGAGAATGTAAATATGCAAGACTCAATTGATAAAATGCCATCAGAATTGTCTGGAGGCATGAAAAAAAGAATTGGTTTGGCAAGAACATTAATAGTGAATCCAAAGATTATTCTTTATGACGAGCCTACTACAGGTTTAGATCCCATAACGTCTAACGAAATAAGTGAGTTGATAAATGACACCAGAAGTAAATTCAAAAATTCATCTATAATAATAACCCACGACATTAATTGTGTAAAAAAAGTGTCAGATAGAATCGCTATGATAAAGGACGGAAAAGTTTATAAAGAAGGCCATTTAGAAGAATTCGTTACTGATGACGATCCATTTATTCAATCATTTTTTAAATAGAGAATTATGAAATCGCCATTAACAGTAAGTTCGTTGCAAACAGTACCAATGAAAATAAGGCGATAACATATGACCTTAAAAACAATAAATATAAACAGATGAATACAACTAACAACGCATATAAAATAAAATTAGGAATTTTTGTGTCCATAGGGATCCTCATACTATTTGTAATTATTTTTTTTATAGGTAGTAATCAAAACTTATTTAGTTCAAAATTTAAGATTAACACCCATTTCCGTAATGTAAGCGGACTCCAAATAGGAAGTCAGGTTCGTTTTTCAGGAATTTCAGTAGGAACTGTTGAAAGTATTGTAATTATTAATGACTCAACGGTAAGTGTTGTAGCTGTGATGAATAAAGAGGTAAAGCAATTTATTAAAAAAGACAGTAAAGCCTCTATAGCATCTGAAGGGGTCATTGGAAATAAAATTTTAATGATTTCACAAGGAAGTTCAAACTCACCGCAAGTTACAGATGGTGCTTTTATTAAATCTTTTGAGCCCGTAGAATTTGAAGATATTTTATCATCCATTAAAGTGAGTGCCGAAAATGCAGAAGTCATAACCGACGAATTGGCTATCATGTTAATTGGTATCAATGAAGGGGAAGGCACTTTAGGGAAATTACTAAATGATGAAGGTGTGGCCAAGGATTTGGAAAAGACGATGGAGAATTTAAGACAGGGTTCTAAAGGATTGGAGGAAAACATGGAAGCAGCAAAAAACAATTTTCTTTTAAGGGGTTATTTTAAAAAGAAAGAAAGGGAAAAGGAAAAAGCAAGGGAACAGGCAGAAAAAGAGGCAGCAGAAAAAGAGGCAGAAAAGAAGTAAATCAATTATCCGTTTTTAAGTATACACCCAGAAATACAACACTTTTGAGAATCTCTATTCCCATTCTGGTTTTATAGGCTTAACGATTAAAAGTCATTTCGAAAGAATTATATAGCGGCCTCTTTAGTACATGACAAAAATTTTAATATATTCAGATGTCAGTCTGAGCCTTTCCGGAAGCTACGCTTTTATCTTCAAATAAAAACACATTTTCATTTTCGATAATGCTCAAGATAAACTAAAGTCGAAGACATTGGAAATATCGTTTTTAATAGCATTTCGACCGCGCTCAATGTGACACGCTTCTATTTTTGTCCTATACTAAAATCACCATCATATTTTTAGAGTTAATAATCCATGTAATTGGGGTATTCTGAAAGCGGGTTATTCTATAAATTTAATTCATCTAATTAAATTAAAAAATAAAAAATCATGAAAACTATAAAAAAAATACTGATAGGTTGCCTACTTCTAATAGGTTTTGGGGCCATAGCACAGAGTGACAAAGACAAAGAAATAATGGCAGATGCCAAAAAAGCAAAACAAACACTTTTAGCCAAAGATGCTGGACTGGAAAAATTCTTTAAGAATGCCTCTGGGTACGCTATTTTCCCTAATGTGGGTAAAGGTGGTTTAATTGTAGGTGGCGCTAGTGGAAATGGTGTTGTTTATGAAAATGGTTCACCAATTGGAATGTCATCTTTAAAAAAAATAAACATTGGCCTTCAAGCGGGCGGACAGGCTGTTATAGAGGTTATCTTTTTTGAAACCGATGCAGCTTTAGAAAAATTCAAAAAAGGTAATTATGAATTTTCTGCTGAAGCTTCCGCAGTAATTGCCGAAGAAGGAACATCTGAAAACGCTAATTATTCAGATGGTGTTGTGGTTTTTGCTATGCCTAAAGCTGGTCTTATGGCCGATGCTTCGATAGGTGGACAGAAATTTGAATACCATCCGTTCAAATAATAAATATCTTAATCTAAATCTAAAAAGGTGGCAAATGACCACCCTTTTTTTTCAATCTAAATAATTTCCCGACGGCTCAGCCTCGGGGTATCCAATTTACCGCTATCGCGAGCGTCCAGCTCGTGACGGCACTTTGTCGAAATGACATTTTCCTTAACTTAATGACATTGTGATAGCTAGCGTTTTATTTGAAATAGAAAAGGGAAAAATGGCATTTTATTGTGGTCATTTCAAAGCTTAAATGGAATAGGTAAAAGTTTAAAATCCTTGTACTCCTAAATTTAAAAGAGTAAAAAGAAAACACCCCCACATTGCATAGGAAATAGGGGGTGTTTTAACTAACCAACCAATAAACTAAAGAAACTAATTACTAATTAAAAATAGTGATACAGTCTTCTTTACTAATTAAATATAGCGATACAATTTTCCTTTCAAGTTTTTTAACTTCAAGTCCTTTTAAAATTTAATAGCTAATTTAATTTTATCAAATCCTTCTTCAGAATTACTCATTATAAAGATTAATAGCTTCGTTTAATAATGAGTCCTATTCTCTTTAGAAATTTTTGATATGTTAAAATTAATTATTCAAAAACAATGGAATTAACCCAAAAAAAATATTTCTTGACGCAATACCTATTAAAAAAATCATTATATTTTAAGTTAGTAATAAATGCGATTAAGTCAACCGGTTTTATTTTTTATGTTAAAATTTGAGATATAAATTTTTTAAGTATAATATATTTTTAAGTATAATATAAAACTAAAAGCTATGGATATTCCAAGTATAAAAAATGAAGATCAGTACGAGGCACTTCGGGAGAAGGGGTACAGCAAACAAAAAGCAGCACGAATTGCCAATACACCCGATGCAGGTAAAAAGGGAGGTAAGGCAAAGCCTTATGAAAAGTGGACTAAAACCGCATTATATAAGCAAGCTAAGAATGTAGGTATAAAAGGGCGGTCTAGAATGGATAAGTCAGAACTTATTTATTCCCTTCGAAATAATTAAAACCAATTTCAATTTTATAATAATATGATATAATTAGTGAACATTATAGACCCTAAGATAATACGTCAAATCTTTACCCTTTTATTAATCATATTAATGGGAGGGTTGATTTTTATGGAAATAGCGCCTTATTTTTCAGGTGTATTGGGAGCCATTGCTTTATACGTTTTATTAAAAGGATTTATGAAGAAGTTGGTAAGCAAAGGTTGGAATCCCAATTTGGCAGCTGCATTACTTATGTTTGCGTCTTTCATTGCCATCTTTCTTCCCATTTCGGGGATTGTTTTAATGCTAAGTAATAAAATAGGCAAAGCAGCTCAAAGCTCAGAAAGAGTTATATGGGCTTTAAAAACACAATTAAAAGATTGGGAACATTATTTTGGTTACAATATCACGGACCAAATAGATGCATCTTCAATTTCCAGTGGGATAAATAAAGGTGTTACCAGTGTTTTAGGAGGTACTTTTAATACGTTTATAGCCGTTTCGATTATGTACTTTTTTCTGTTTTATATGTTAACTAATACTGAGCGGCTTCGTGAAACTTTAATAGAGTATATTCCTATAAGTAAAGAAAATATTAAAACATTAGGTAGCGAAATGGATGTCATGGTGCGTTCTAATTCCATAGGTATTCCTTTGGTGGCTGTTGCACAAGGCGTTGTTGCATTAATAGGCTTTTTAATATTTGGTATTGAAAATCCGTTTTTTTGGGCAGTCGTGGTCGCCTTTGGCTCTATGATCCCTTTTGTTGGAAGCCTATTGGGAATAATTCCTGTTTTTATATTAACGCTCTCGAATGGGAGTCCATTTCAAGCATGGGGTATTTTATTGTATGGTCTCATAGTTGTAGGATCTGCAGATAATCTTATTCGCATGTATGTTTTGCGAAGACTGGATAATGTGCATCCTCTTATCACACTTATTGGGGTTATTATTGGTATTCCCCTTTTTGGTTTTATTGGGTTGGTTTTTGGACCCTTATTGATTAGTTTGTTCTTACTGGTAGTACGTATTTATAGAAAGGAATATGCAAAAGAAAATAAAGGTAAACTCTAAGGGGTTGTCTCAAACAGTAAGCAATACGGTCAATTTATTGGTCGCTATTTAGAATAAAGAAAGCATGGTAGTGATGGTATTCTAGCCGTTGATGGTGGATTAAGTGCCTAAATATATAGATAAAATTTAGTACATGACAAAAATCCA
>LLBZ010012633.1_pt5 | contig 11889 bp, 17 predicted proteins | sample 1489421 | NCBI WGS metagenome assembly LLBZ01 (sample SAMN04092657, study PRJNA295927) | soil metagenome | biome: Soil prokaryotic community; feature: Bulk soil; isolation source: soil from tomato rhizosphere | host: tomato cultivar Moneymaker | place: South Korea | collected 2011-11-01 | reverse complement strand
TGCTTCCAAAGTCCAACAATGTCCTTTTGCGGACCGAGCTTGACAGAATTCCAGGCGTGATGTTTTGAATCCCAACAATCAAAATTGTCGTGATGCACAGCCAAGGCCACAAAATAACGCGCCCCTGCCTGCTGATATTGCTGCATCAAGGCGTCGGGGTCGAACTTCTCTGCCTTCCATAATGCACAAATGTCTTTGAATCCGAATTTTGAGGGATGTCCATAGGCACGCCAGTGATATCGGTACTGATCCGAACCCTCCAGATACATGTTACGCGCGTACCAGTCACCGAACATCGGAACCGCCTGAGGCCCCCAGTGCGCCCAAAATCCAAGCTTTGCATCACGGAACCACTCGGGGCATTGAAATGAGTGTAGGGACTGCGAGGTTGGTTCGAAGGTCCCTTTGGCAATCTGATAGTCTGGGTTATCTGCGTACGCCAAACCGTGTACATCGTCATTCATGAACACATGTTCCTTTCTTACTGCTATAGTTTAACCGGGTTTTTGACATGATTTCAGGCAACAGTGATGATCGTCTCATCAACACAATTTTAGCCGCGCAACTTGCCAATCGTGATTTGCCTCCTGTTGTATTCCCGGCTTCACACGGTCTGATGCTTGAACTGCGGTAAGTCATCCTTGTGCTGAGCAAAGAGCTCGTTGGTCATCTGGCGGATCGCGGCCAGTGATAGCACCGCCGAGGTCAATGGATCATGAGCGATGGCGCGATAGATGGTTACCGGATCGCCGGCCAGCGAGCCCTCGATGGCAAGCTCCTCGATGCTGTTGGATAGCCCGGTCAGCAGTGCGCACTCCGGCGACAACGCGCCCGCATGGATCGGATGGAAGCCAGCCTTGTCCACCTGTTAGAGATTTTTAATAGCAGTCGATTTTAATAATCCTCTTTGCTTCTACGGCTTTATCGCTCCAGCGAGGATAGATCGTTTGCTCGAGATGATAAGCAGATCATAAAGAGTAAGAGACAACAGCGGACGACATCACTGATCCATAGCCAACGTTTGGTTACTCTGCACGGCACTGCTATATTTATCACTCAATTTACTGAGCGCCGTAGTAGTTACGCGTCGCTGTTTTGTGCAAGGATTATCCACTCCCGGAAACGGGGAAGGTGGTTCGGAACACGTCCCCATGGGGGCATCGGTTTGCCAAAGACCGCCAACAGATCAGGCACAGCCCTGTGTGTTGAGCGGTTTTTGTTTATGTCAGGGTTTGATTTCAGGGGAAAAGTGAATGGTGTAGGGCGATCTGCAAAAAGCTTTGAACTTCTTCTGGTGGATTACAGAACTACCGAATCTGCCTTAAGCTTCCACAATCTACAAAGCAGTGACAGCACCTCTCGTTGCGTCAACAATCAAGGCTTTATAAATTTTGGCCATTCGAGGAGGCGGCAAAAAACATTGCCTTCACTCAAATTTACACCTAGTAACGAGTGGATCTGGGAATAAAAACCATAATTAGAAGAGATTTAGCTGACGAGCTCGCGCGATGGCTTGGGCACGATTGCTCACTTCCAATTTTCCAAATATGTTGCTGATGTGCCTTTTGACGGTGTTGACCGTGAGTACAAGCTCATCGGCGATTTCCTTGTTCGTGGCCCCATCTGCAATGAGACGTAAAACTTCAAGTTCGCGTTGACTCAAGCGATCGATAAGCTTGCTGGCCGTTCGTGGTTCGATAGTTACCGGTTCGCCAAGCGCCTCCAGGAGCCGGCGGACATAGTCCGGGGCGGACCAACGTGTCAACATGCGACGCAGCAAGCGCGCCATCGGCGTTCCCTGGTCCACAAAGACACGAACATATCCTTCGGGCTCTGCCAGCTCCAATGCCCGTTCGAGGGTCGCGAATGCGTTTTCAAGATCGCCCTGTGCGTAATACACAACGGCTCTAACCGTGAAAATGTTGAGGGCGTTGCCGAGTCGCCCGACGGTCTGAGCCGATTGGAGGGCATGCTCCAACAAGGGCAGCGCTTTATCGGGTTGTCCTTGAGACAGCCAGACTTGCGCGAGCGCGATCGGCACACTTGGATACATGGCATCCTGTATCTGAGTCGCAAATTGGCTAGCCCAATCGAACGCCGCTTCCGTATCTCCACGCGCTAACCAGACTTGTGCTCGCTGCGCACGGATCCAATCCTTGATTTCCGCCACGCCCATTTTTTCTGCGACGGTATCGGCTTCATCAAAAGCGGCGAGCGCACCTTCCAGGTCGCCTTGTGCTCTCCGAACACGCCCCAGTGCATGATATCCGCGCAGCAAGACATCCGTGATCTCTGCCTGTTGCCCGCGCGCAAGTCCGGTTTCGACATCTTGTAGAGCAGCATCCAATTCATTCCATTCACAGCGCACCCGCCCCCGGCCAATCCATGCGTATCCGGTGGCGGCTGCATTTGGAATGCCCCACGCACGAGCGAGCCGCAGTGCTTCTTCGAACTGCTGCGCGGCTTGCCGCAACTGCCCTTCAGCTTCCAGCACTTCACCGAGCGAGCCGAGAGCGAACAGCGCATTTGCATAATCTCCGGCGGACTCACTGAGTGCGGCAGCTTCCTGATATGCCCCCTTCGCCTCTGCCCAATTACTTGTAAAACGAAAGGCATCCCCCAGAGTGAACATCACAAGGTTACGCCATGCCAGATCTTCATGCGCTATGAATTGCGTCGCGCGCTGAGACAGCTCGATCGATTGCGTGAATTCACTACGCCTGCTGGCAAATTGAGCGCGCAAGGCCAATGCTTTGCCGCGAACCGAATCGATCCTGGGATCACCGGCCTGCGCATGGCTCTCAAGCCAGTGCTCTGCCTCCAAAACGGACTCTTCCGCGTCGGTAAGCCTACCGATCTTCAGGAGTGCCCGCGCATAGGTGAGGCAGACTGCCGGATGAGCATGGCGGACCGGGTCAGGCAAGGCCTGGATCCAATGGGTCAGAGTCACCAGTTCGCCGCGCTGCCGGAGCGATTCGCTCGCGTCTCCGATCAGCCGCGCCACACGCCCCCAATCTTGTGCTACTAAAGCATGATTCACGGCTTCCGTAACCAGCCGTTCCCTTTCGAACCACTCACTGGCGCACAAATGTAATTCGATCAAAGCGGTGGGTGATTTTTCCTTGAGACGATGGCGCAAAACATCCGCAAAGAGATGGTGATAGCGGTACCAGTGGCGCTCATCGTCGAGGGCTGTTAAGAAAAGATTGTTCCGCTCTAACTCTTCCAGCATCTCCTGGCTATCGGCGCGTCCCGTTAGCGCATTGCAAAGTGAGGCGTTCAGCCGTTCGAGAATCGAGGTGTGAAGCAGAAAGCTCTGGGTACTTTCTGTTTGCCGGGTGAACACTTCGTCCATGAGATAGTCGAATACAAAACGATGGCTTCCGGTGAATGCCCGGACAAAACCGGACACATCCTCACGACCGCGCAGCGATAGCGCAGCAAGCTGCAGACCTGCAATCCATCCTTCCGTCCGTGTTTCTAACGCCGTAATTTGTTCCGAAGTGAGTGGCAGACTCATCGTTTCATTCAAAAATTCGACCGCCTCCGACCTCCGAAAGCGCAGATCAAGCTCATGCAGCTCGATCAGTTGATTGCGGGCCCGCAGGCGCGCCAGTGGCAGCGGGGGATCCGAGCGGCTGCTGATCACCAGATGCATATGCGGCGGTAGGTGGTCGAGCAGGAAAGAGACGCTCTGGTGAATGTCCGCGGTTTCAATGACGTGGTAATCATCGAGCACCAGGACGAAGCCTGCCCCGGCTCTTTCGCTCTCGCCCGGGATCAATTCGGTTACATGATGCTGAGACAGGGAATCGATCTCGTTGATCAACGCCTTCAGCATGGGCTCCAGCGCGATCGACCTGGGCGATTGGAGCAATGCCAGGCTGGCGGAGCCGATCACCGGATCGATTTGTTGGAGCGCGGCAATAAAGTAGGACCAGAACCGCACGGGGTCATTATCGTCTACGTCCAGCATAAGCCAGGCTGCGCGAGCCCCCACTTGCACCAGCCATTCTCGCAATAGTGTTGTTTTGCCAAAACCCGGTGGCGCAGAAAGCACCGTGAGCGGGCGCGTCAGGCCTTCGTTCAAGCGCGCGCTGAGCCGCGGACGTGCCACCAAGTGGAGGCGCCCGGATGGCAGATATAGCTTCGTGCGAACCAGAGCCTGAGACACAGCGCTTTACAACCTCAAAGATGCAACTTTGGTGTGTTCACACTACAACCATTGCAGTGCTATTCTGTGCTTCAGTTCAATGCAAATCAATTGATGGAAACGAATGAAGGAGATGGAGTATGAATTAAGCCTTATCGTATTGTATCACCGATGTCGTTACAGCCTAATCCGCGTTCAGATCCGGCCTCAACTGCCTGGCTCAAGCTGACAACGACGGGGGTTGAGGACGGACCGACCGGCGGCGACCGCCTGACCAATACCAGCTTTGTCCAGCGGCTGAGCACGCGCTGAGGACTCGCACCCTCGACGGGCTGTGCATCGCTGGCTGACGTGGGCAAGACAGCGTTTATCCCTTATAGAGCGGACTACCTCTTCTACAAGAAAGCTGGCAGCGACAACTAAGACGCCGGAACTGGATTCTCAGCACAAGGGGGATTTGGGAGAACCGGGCGGCATGGACGTCCGGTTCTCCTGATCACTCGCTCGTGTTCCATCCAGGGCAGAGGTCATGTGGAAGATCAGAAGTGCAGGTACGAATATCCGGTCGCGCGGATTCAGGCTGGAGGTAACAAATGCTACAAACTACGTCGGTTCCTATGCTGGAAGCAAACCATGCGCAGATTTTCACAGATGCGCAATTGCTCATCTTCATTGGGCACGGCGAGAATTGGGCGCTATCAGAAATTTACAATCGTTATACCAGGCTTGTCTTCTCGATTGCGTTGAGAACACTGAGCGACCGCGCCAGTGCGTAGGAAATCGTTCAAGGAGTTTTCATGAAGATCTGGCAACATGCCCAGGCGTATCGCGCTGAACGCGGCAAGTTTTCATCGTGGCTGATCCACATCAGCCGCCATGAGTGTATTGATGAGCGGCGGCGACGCCGCGCGCGACCGATTGCACAGCCAGGCGAGGAGAAATTGATCGGTACCCTGGCGAGCAACGATTACTCATGGCCAGATACACCGGCAGCATTTGAGCGGGCTCGTGTGCGCGAAGCATTGCAACAGATTCCAACACAGCAGCGAATCGTCATTGGATTGGCTTTTTGGGAAGGCATGTCACAGCAAGAGATCGCCCTGTACTCTCACGCTCCACTCGGCACCGTTAAGACTCGCTTTCGTCTCGGTATGCGGAGATTGAAGCTGTTCTTGCAGGAAACGGAATGACCAGACCGGGGAGTTGCCTTTTGTACATCCGTATCCTGCAAATGAAAGAAGGAAGTCACTATGTTTCACGATAACCTGAGTCTTTATCAAAGTACTCAGCACCTCGGCAGCGGTTCTGCAGACAGTATGTACGCTCGCCAGTACAACACAGCGCTCAACCGTTTCAACGCCACGCTTGGAAAAGGGAAGTTCTCTCGCCTGAAAAGGCGAGTGTTACGGCGCCCGCAGTCTCTGTATGACCTGAACGCTTTGAAGCCAGATCTCGTGTTGCGCGGAAGTTTCTATTCGGGCATGCAAGTGGTGCCGATCCATTCGATTATCGGCTCAGAAAGCAGGACCATAGACTTCGATATGGATTTCTATCCCATCCGTGAAGCCTCGCGTGAACGCTGGGTCAACATGGCGATGATGTACCTGGCTTGTCTGCTGCTTCCATCGGTTGAATTAATTCAAATAGACAATGCCTATTTCGTACGAGATGGACATCACCGCATCTCGATCAGTCGCGCGTTCGGGCAGCTTGCCGTGGATGCAGAGGTGATCACCTGGAAGGCACAACATCCCTTCCCATGGCAATCTACCCCAGAAGAAGTCAGAGCGAATGAGCAAGACCTGTGAAATTGTCGTGAAGGGCCATCTGGATATGGATCGGTCAGAATGGCTCGAAAGGTTGACATTCACTCACAACGCGCAAGGTGAAACGATCCTCGCAGGCGAGATTCGTGATCAAGCAGCATTCTATGGTTTGCTGGTCAAGCTGCGCGATATGGCTCTTGTCCTGCTCTCGGTTAAATATGTGGCAGACGAATCGTTCATGGAGAATGGCGACTCGGACGATCATTCCTAAGATCAAGAAAAAGATAACAACTAACGACGTTGACTGTTTTCCAATGGCATGTGAATTTAGGAGTAAACCTTGAAACTTAAACACTGGTTCATCTTCATAGTACTGGGCGCGATCTGGAGTTCCTCGTTCATGTGGATCAAAATCGCCGTGCAGGAAATCGGCCCGATCACGCTGGTCGCGTTCCGTGTGCTCTTCGGGCTTTTATTTGGCGTGGCCGTGATCTTCATCCAGGGCGCCCGGCTGCCGCACAGCATGAGGGAATGGGCTCCACCTTTGATTCTGGGCGTTACCAACGTAGCCGTTCCGTTCTTCCTCATTTCATGGGGCGAGCAATCCATCGATTCCGCGGTCGCTGCCATACTGGATGCCACTGTGCCTCTGTTTACCATCCTGATTGCCCATTATTTACTGCATGACGACAAAATTACCTGGCCCAAAGTGCTGGGCCTGCTCATGGGCTTCGCCGGCGTCGTCACCCTGATGAGTAAGGACATCGGCGCCTCGGTAGGATCTCTACTGGGTCAACTGGCAGTCGTGCTGGCTTCCATCTTTTATGCAGGCAGCGCCGTATACGCCCGCAAGACAACAGAAAACACATCGGGTATAGGGCGCAGCGTGGGTCCACTGGTGTCGGCGACTGCGGTCATGTGGTTAGCGACATTTGTTGTGGAAAGCCCAGTGCAGATCCCACAGTTGGGAATCACGTGGATCGCACTGCTCTTCCTCGGCGTTCTGGGCTCAGGCGTGGCCTTTATTATGCTGTACTATCTGATCCATGAAATCGGTCCCACCCGCACGAGCATGGTGACGTATCTCTTCCCACTGGGTGGCGTGATCCTGGGAGCAGCGTTCCTGAATGAAGAGCTTTACTGGCAGTCGATGATCGGCGCGGCGCTGATCGTTTTGAGCCTGGTGCTCGCGAACATGCAGCCTGGACAACAGCGAAGCATGGAAGAACAGGCAGCCACAGATTGATGACTGCGTTTCGTGATCAAGCGGCATACTCTGGCTTGCTTGCCCAACTGCGCGCTATGGGTCTGTTCTGCATCTGGGTCAGGTACGAGGGGGACAAATCATTCACAGAGAACGATGAATTGGAAAATAATTCATGAGTTCGAGAAAAAAATTACAACCTTCAAGATACAACTTTGGTGTGTTCACACTACAACCATGGTGGGGCTACACTTTCATCACCATGGAAATCGCCTTCCCGCGAAGGTGACCAAAGTTCCGGCAGAGGTACAGCCCTCACTTGATAAGGAGGTCTCGAATGAAGAAGCTTTATTTGGATATTCAACGCTACGTCTGGCACACCGAACAATATGTGCCCTTGCTTATGGTCTACGGCTTTACCCTCCATATCATTAGGGTGGCGACGTACCTTCGAGATGGAATAGCCGATCTATCGCAAATCATATTGCCACTGGTCGATCTCCCGTTAGCAATCATGATGGCGTACTGCGCACTCGCGATGATCATTGGCTGGCGGCATTTCTTTCAAAGGTTTGAAATGCGCGACACCTGGCGCAGATTGATCTATTGGATGATTGCTTTTTATATTACCGCCAGCGTTCCAGGACATATTCGTTTTCTGGCGTTTGGCAACACCTCGTATTTTGATTTCTTTCCCTGGTGGTTTAGTGTCATCATCTTATTTGTCTACGCAGCGATCATCGTGTACTTTTTCACGTTGAAGCCGAACGATAACGTCAGGAAAGAATAACGCTGGCTTTTCAGCTCACCGGTTGGTGACCCGTGGAAAGAAAATAACATTCAAAGGAGAAACTATGAATTGTAAGACTTTAGTCGTATCCGTCCTATTCTAGGATTTCAACTTGGCAGTCGCGCTCTGCTCTTAGCATGAGTTCATAAAAATATCGCCTTCCGGCGAAGGCAATTCTCATGAAGCTCACTGACGTACATACATCATAAAAGGAGACATTTGGAATGACGAAACTATTCTTAGATATTCACCAGCATGTGGACGGCTTGACAGCGGAAGCTGTTGAGGGCGCCCACACAAAAGACCTGGAGACTCAAGCCAAGTATGGCGCAAAATACCTGAAATACTGGTTCGATGAAGGCACAGGTAAGGTGTTCTGCCTGATTGAAGCCCCAAGCAAGGAAGCTGCCATCGCAGTCCACCGCGAAGCACATGGACTCCTTGCAGACGAGGTGATTGAGGTCCAGGAAGGCAAGTAATCAACCTTCGGCCCCTGTTAGCGCCGGATAATGGGTCGATGTGACCTTACGCCTGCGCCGACACAATGAATGCAAACAAATCCTTATCTACTTTTAGAGGTTCCCATGAACAATATGAATCCCTGGGTGATAGCGGCTTTCGTTGAATATGATCAAGAGCGCATCCGGCAAGCAATGAAGCAAATTCGCTTGGAAGAAGAAGCGCTGCTGGTCGGTCGCGCAGAAGAAAAAACAACCAGAGCTCGCGTACGTAGTTCTCGCCTGCTGAGGTGGATCGCTCCCACCGTTGTCAAATCGATGTTTTGCGCAGGCAAATAAATTGACCGCGTAAACAATACAAACCAAATTTTCACGCAAAGGAGAAATACCATGAAGAAGACGTTGCCAGTCTCACTGGCTGCAAGAGACACCACAAAACAGCCTGTGTTGTTCCTACTGGCGTTGCTGATGACTCTTAACGCCTTGCTTTTCTCACGATCCGTCTTAACCGCGCGCGCCGATGAATCCAAGGTTTTAGAATTCAATACCATGATCGGCGTTCCAAGCCCGTATACCGGTGCAACCAACGCGATCCGCGGCGTGCCGGGTGGCGGCTCGCCCTGGACGATCGATTTTGCTTCCGGGAAGCTCAAGCCCAATGGAGAGGTGAGGGTTACCGTGAGGGGACTCGTTCTGGTCTCCACCGGCGTAAACCCGGTTGCCAATATGAAGGTCATCGTCAGCTGTTTGAGCATAGATAACGGTGGGAATCCCACCACGGTCAACGTCTCCACCGCGATCTTCCCGGCGGATGCCGCGGGTAATTTGCAAGTTAACTCAGTCGTCAGTCTCCCCCGGCCCTGCATCGCGCCGATCCTTTTTGTCACGAGCGCAGGCGGAGCCTGGCTTGCAGCAACGGGATTGTAATCACACGAACGGCAACCTGGTCCTACGGCCTGAAGCGCAATGCCTAAGGGTCACATGGAAGGGGACGCGCCTTAAGCGGCGTGTCCCTGACCAGGTCCGTCTGGCGGCCGGCTTCATGAACTCGGAGGTTCACATGTTAGATTGGCAGATTCTGTTTTACGATGCACTCCTTTACGGTCTGGTATTGTCCGCTGTTCTCACGATCCTTACGGTCACCAGCGGAGCCATCGCACTCGACATGTTTGTCGAGGATTATCCTCCAGACATCAAGCAAAAGTACGGCCCCATGTCGACTCGTGCTGCCCGCTTGCGCCCTTTCATTGCAGCCTTGCTCTTCATCACAGTCCTGGGGATCCCCATCGTCGGGCTCCTCGGTTTGCAAGCTAAGTTCCTGACTGTTCCCTTTTTATCCGCGGTCGTGTTCGCTAGTATTGCGATATTTGTGTTCAATGTGTTCGATCTGCTTATCCTGGATTGGCTGTTCTTCTGCACAATCCAGCCACGCTCCATGGTTCTTCCCGGGACGGAGGGGATGGCAGGTTATCGCGATTACCGCTTTCACTTCATCGGCTTCCTAAAGGGACTGCGATTCAATGGGGTCGTTGGACTGCTGATCGCCGTTCTGTGGGCCGGTATTCAATGGCTTATCACATGATTTCCAACAGCCGCTGATGCCGAGCTGAGCAGCATATATTTTGGACTATGACGAAGAATCAAACGATGTTCTTTTTTTACTTTTCGATCACTCTGGCAATTGCTTCCAGTACCGTCTATCACTTCACAGCCAGAAGCATACCGTCGAATGTCAATTTCACGGTTTCTCTGCTGGTAACTTATATGGTTGCCTTTGTGGTTACGTTACTCGGCTTCTTTTTCTTGCCCGCGAAACAAGGTGTCATCGCTGAAATAAAACAGCTCAATTGGGCAAGCCTCGCACTCGCCATTGCGATCGTCGGCGTCGAATTTGGCTTCCTGCTCACCTATCGCGCAGGCTGGCATCTTGGCGTCGCCGCTGTGCTGGTCAATGTAGCTGCATCGTTGATCTTGGTCCCTGTAGCGATTTTCTTTTTCAAGGACAAAATCTCATGGATTAATATTCTGGGGATTTTGGTTTGTCTGACCGGGCTCGTGATGCTGAATTGGAAGAGGTAAGCAACGTATGACAACTTTAATCCTCGTTCTTCGCATGCGGAGCAGAAACTGGAGCTCCAACACAGCCTGGTCATTCCAGTATCCAGAACTATTTAGCAAAGGAGTCTGATATGAGTCTCACATCCAAACAGTATGGGATCGTTCTTTTTGCTCTCGCAACGGCGTCCCTGCATCTCTTTCTGTTCACCAGGCTTGGGCCCGACCCAATCGCAATGAACGGTCTGGGTTATCTGGCGCTGCTCGGCGCGTATTTTTTACCCGTCCCGCTTTTCCAACAGCACCATAAACTCGTCTGGTGGGTGCTGTTCGGATACACGGCGCTGACCTTCGTTCTCTGGGTTCTCATCGGCGATAAGAGATTCACCTTCGATTTTAGCAACGTGGCCATTGGTTTCTATGCCAAGGCCGCCGAGCTGTTTTTGATGGGATTCTTGTGGGCGGATAAACCCGGATCGCAACCCAAACTTCTCTACCGTACGAACGACAGTAAGAACCGGTCATAAGACACAGTCGAGGCGACCAGGACGACGAGGAGCATCTTATAACGGATCGACGTCCAGTTGTTTAGCAACCAGTGAATGAGAGAAAACCATGAACGCTATACGTTTTTTCGCCAACAAAAATTACGCTGAAATAGAGCATCCCGTGGATACGGGTCACAGGTGGCTTGGGACCGACTTGTTCGAGCTGCAGATGGGACTTATCGATATCGGCAATGGACAGGTCCTGTGGGGCGGTACTCTCCAAAACATTAATAACGGAGAGAAACGCTTCTTCAAGGGCTGGTCTGGCCTGGTGGCGAATTTACAAGAAATCCTCACTCCCTCCGCGCAACTCGAAGTGCTGAAAGCACTGATACGGACCAAAGACGCGGTGTACTGAAATCACCCAGGAAAGGAATAAAAAGAACATGACTTCCCCAACCTCTTCTACAGGCTTTATCCCTGGTTTGGCGAATGTCGTCGCCGCGCAAACCCGTTTAAGCAGCGTCAACGGGCTTAAAGGGGAACTGATTATCGGAGGCTTTCCGCTGGAGAAAATCGCCAGCCAGGCGACATTTGAAGAAATGGCCTATTTGCTCTGGAACGACGCCCTGCCGACAGCCGGCCAGCTCGCTGAGCTTCGGCAGACTATGGCGGCGCAGCGCGTCTTGCCTCTGGCGACGATTGACTTACTCGGCACTGCTGCGGCACGCAGACTACCCGCCATGGATGCGTTATCTATGGCGGCTGGCACACTCATCCTGGATTTGGCCAACTCAGATCCGCAGCAACAAGCAATTGCCGTGCTGGCGCGTTTTCCGGTTATTGTGGCAACGTATGCCCGCCTGCTGAACGATCAGACACCGCTCACGCCCCGCGCGGATCTGGGTCATGCCGCCAATTATCTTTTCATGCTTTCTGGTGAAGCTCCTGAACCGGAACGTGTCCGCGCTCTCG
>LLBZ010008414.1_pt1 | contig 11906 bp, 12 predicted proteins | sample 1489421 | NCBI WGS metagenome assembly LLBZ01 (sample SAMN04092657, study PRJNA295927) | soil metagenome | biome: Soil prokaryotic community; feature: Bulk soil; isolation source: soil from tomato rhizosphere | host: tomato cultivar Moneymaker | place: South Korea | collected 2011-11-01 | reverse complement strand
GATAAAATTTAAACAGTCTCTTAGACAGTCTCTTAATCTTGTACGCTAAATGTTACCTTGGCATTGACCCTATATTCGGTAATTTGATTTTCTTTTACAGAAACCTGCATGTCCTTAATATAAACAGATTTGATTCCTTTGACGCTTTTTGCGGCTTCAGAAACAATGTTTTTTATAGCATCTTCAAAATTGATTTGTGAATTGCCTAAAATTTCAATGACTTTTAATACTCCCATGATTTTATATTTTATAAATTAATGCATCTAAAATAATAAATGAACGTCACGTTTATAATGATATATATCAGGACGCTTATTTCCTGTCAATTTTGTTATTATTATTGAAATAATACCGTGATAATTAGTACAATAAGTTTTATCTTTATAGTCCTTTTAACCCGAAAATAAATGTTTAAAGACGACAAGGATATTTTTAAAATTTTATCTGATGCGGTTTCAGAGGGCATTGTTATTGTAGATGCAAATCAAAACATTGTTTCCACAAATATTTCTGCCGATACTATGTTTGGCTATAACAAACAGGAATTAATAGGAAAGAGGTTAAATACATTAATACCACAAAATCACCACTCCAAACATGACACTTATTTCGATGTTTTTTATAAAAATAGTGAAAAACGTAAAATGGGCCATGATCGTGATTTATTTGCATTGCATAAAAATGGCCATCAATTCCCGGTAGAGGTTGGCTTGAATCCGTTTACAGTTTTCGATAAAACCTATATAATGGCTCTTATCATTGACACTACAGAGCGCAAACAAGTCGAACAAGAACGCAATTACCTATCTAAAATATTTGATGATTCATTAAACGAGATTTATGTCTTCGATTTGGTTTCGCTAAAATTCATTAATGCCAACTATGGTGCGCAAAAAAACCTAGGTTATTCATTGGATGAATTAAAAGAAATGACCCTCATGGACATTAAACCTGAATTTAATGAAAAGGGAATAAGAAAGCTAGCAGAACCTTTAGTCAAAAAAAATAGAGGCAAAATTGAATTTGAGACGATCCATAAACGCAAAGATGGAACCACATATCCTGTGTATGTGAATTTGGAATTATCGGTTTTAGGAGAGAGGGAAGTCTTTGTAGCAATCGTTCTGGACATTACAGAGCAAAGAAATTATACCCAAAAACTAGAAAAAACAGTGGCGTTAAGAACAAAACAGCTTAAAGCCTCACTCGAACAAGAAAAAAATATTAATGAATTGAAAACCAAATTTTTATCTCTTGTTTCCCACGAATTTAAAACTCCATTGAGCACGATATTGACCTCTTGCATCCTTTTAAGTAAATATTCATTGCAAGAGCATCAAGACAAAAGGGAAAAACATATTAAAATGATTACAGATAAAGTAAATTATCTAAATAATATACTGGACGAATTTTTGTCTATTGAAAAATTGGAAGCAGGAAGAATAAATTACAAATTTACTACTTTTAGGTTGAGTAAATTAATTAATGAAGTTGTTTACAATGCCAATATGTTGCTAAAGGAAGGGCAACAAATTATATATCCTGAAAAAATAGAGGATATATCATTGGTACAAGATGAAAAGGCTTTAGAATTGGCCCTGTCCAATTTAGTGCATAATGCTATCAAATATTCATCAGAAAACACGGTTGTTCATTTAAATATCAAGCAAGACGAATCCAAGACAACTTTCGAAATTATAGATTCTGGTATTGGAATTCCAGAGAAAGACCAAAAGAATATATTCCATCGTTACTTTAGGGCAGAAAATGTTTTAATAACCCAGGGGACGGGAATTGGTCTTAATATCGCAAAGTCCCATATAGAGAATTTGGGTGGCACAATAACCTTTAAAAGCCAGGAAAATAAAGGGTCAACGTTTATTTTAACCATACCAAATAATCCCGTATGATAACGAAAGTATTACTAATAGAAGATGATGTCTCACTAAGGGGGAACACGGCAGAAATACTGGAGCTCTCAGGGTATGAAGTCATTATGGCTTCCAATGGTAAGGTAGGTGTTGAAAAAGCCATCCAACAGCATCCAGATATTATTGTTTGCGATATTATGATGCCAGAATTGGATGGTTATGGGGTTTTGGAGTTGCTTTCCAAAAATGAAAGTACTAAGTTTATACCATTCATTTTTTTGTCTGCAAAAACAGATCGAAAGGATGTACGTCTGGGAATGAATCTTGGGGCAGACGATTATATTACCAAACCATTTAATGAAGAAGATCTTATAACGGCCATTGAAAGTCGTTTGGCAAAGGGTGCTATTTTAAAGGAAAACAAGGATATTCTGGAAAAAGTTGAAAATAATGATGAGATCAGAACGCTCAATGATCTTAAAAATTTTTTTGATGATAATGGGGAGGCATTTCAATTTCAGGCAGGCGAAGCCATTTATAAAGAAGGGCAAAATTCCAATCATATCTTTTTGGTTATTAAGGGTGTTGTAAAATGCCATAAATTAGATGAACAAGGCAAAGAGCTTACAACTGCCTTATATAAAGAAGATGATTTGTTTGGATACACATCATTTATTCAAAACATTCCCTATCAGGAAGCTGCAACGGCTATCAAGAATACAGAGTTGGTTGGTATTTCAAAAGACCAACTCAAAAACATTCTCGATAATAACCATAAGGTCACTTTGGAGCTCATTCAGCTACTTACTAATGACCTTATAGATGTCAAAGATCAATTATTGCAAATGGCTTACAGTTCTGTAAATAGGAAAACCGCAACAGCTATTTTGAAATTTGCAGAAAAAATGAACAGAAAACCAGAAGACCCTATTAAGATTTCCCGAAGTGATTTGGCCAGTGTGGCCGGCATTGCAACTGAAACGTTTATTAGGGCCATGACTAATTTTAAAAAAGAGGGTCTTATTGAAATTGAAGGAAGAAATATTAAAATTTTGGATATAAAAAAGCTTCAGGATATTTATTGACCATCAGTCATTATTTCGAAACATGATGGAAATCATTTTAGAATGCCATATAACCCTATATATTTGTTAAGAACCTACTAAAGTAATTAAATACTGATGAAACTTGAATTATATGAAACACCCATGAGAATAGCGTTCACACACGAGGATGATTATTAAGGGTATTCCATCTGATAAATAAAAAAAATAAAAATAAACAGATGAAAACCATTTTACTGCCCACAGATTTTTCTGAAAACTCATGGAATGCCATTAAATATGCACTTAAATTTTATGAGAATTCAACCTGCACTTTTTATTTATTGCATGTCAATATATTGAATTATGCGATGGCTGAAGATTCACTCCATATAGATACTGAAGATTTAATTGAAAACACCTTTATAAAGCCATCAAAATTACAATTAAGAAAAACCCTGAAGCGTATATCCCAAGAATTTCCTGTTAATAAGAACCACCATTTTTTCATGCTTACAGACTATAATTTTTTTATAGACTCTGTTCGTAAGTATGTGGATGAAAAGAAAATCGACATGATTATAATGGGAACTAAAGGGGCTACTGGCTTAAAAAAAATAATTATTGGAAGCAATGCTGCAGATGTTATCAAAAAAGTAAAGTGTACGACGTTGATTGTGCCGGAAAATGCGACGTTTACTAACCTGAACGAAATAGCCTTTCCCACAGATTATTTTTTGACCTATGGTGTGAATCTCCTGAAACCTATTTATGAAATCATAGAGATGCACCATGCAAGTTTAAGAGTTGTACATATTAGCCATGATTTTGAAAAGTTGAGTTTGAGTCAGCAAGATAATAAAGACTTGCTTCAGGATTATTTCAGTAATTTTGAAATGAGATTTTATAATCTTACCAATAAAGATGTTGAAGATGCTATCGAATGTTTTGTTCAAAGCAGGGATATTGATATGATTGCCATGGTGGCTAAAAATTTAAACTTTTTTCAACAAATTTTATTCCATTCCAAAGTTGAAGAAATAAGCTACCATACCAATATTCCATTTTTAGTAATTCATGAATAGTTAGCTGATAATTATCATGATAATCTCAACAATGGATTTCGGTTTTTTGTGCCTTTAGGACAAAATAAAATAATCAAAATACCCCTCGGGGATTGTTCATTTCAATAAATTTATTTATTAAATTCTATCTATTAATAGAGCTTCTATTGGCTTCATAAAAATAATATCTATGGATGCATCACTTTTTTTGGGAAAATTCTGGGGCTGGTACCTCATCATATTTTTTGTGATCTTGACCTTCAATCCCATCAGGATTAAACAAATCTTTACGGACCTTAAGGATGAAAAATTTCTTATCTTATCATCACTTTTAGCAACCATTGTAGGGCTGTTGAATGTATTGTTCCATAATATATGGAGCCCATCATGGACATTAATAATAACCCTTATTGGATGGACGTCTTTATTCATAGGTGTGGCACTTTTTATCATACCAAAAGCAACAGTAAGTTGGCTGAATTTTATAAATATTAAGTTGGTACAAGTTATTTATATTTTGCTATTTCTAACGGGACTCTTTCTCTTGAATCAGGTCTATGGCATTGTGCTTTATTAGTTTTAAAAACTGATAATAATCATTTCATTTAATGTATCCATTCTATATTTTTATAATATAAAGATTAGGATGAAAGTCCTTAAATATTGAGCTATTAATCAGAAGCGAAAGCCAGAACTGATTCTGGCTTTCGTTTATATTTTATAGGTGATTGGTGTCGTTTTTAATTTTTTTTTACAAACTGATATATATCAGTTTCAAATTCATTTTCGTATAGTAAATTAGCATCATAAATAAAAACGTTCTTTCTCATTTGAAAATATATGAAGTCTATAAATCGTATGATTTTTTAGCCTTCAAGAAGAATTTGGAGATATTACTTGACATAACATTATCAGTTGCCCTTTAGGAATAAAGTTATATTACTGTTTGTTTTTAATGTTAATTGATAAACTTAAATTCTTCGGAAAACAGGAAGTTTCGACTTCCTGTTTTTTAAAAAGCATAGACCTTGCCATTGTAAGATATCAAGGTCGAAACAAGGCGTTCGAAGCTGTTATACAACAGGAAAACCTCCATTTGGTCATTTGATAATGGTCAATTGCAGAAAACCGCATGTTAGATAGCATCATTGAATGTTTTGGGAAAACAGGAAGTTTCGGCTTCCTGTTTTTTACTGTTAAATTTTATAATGAGTATTAAGATATTTACAAAAAGACATTCAAAGTTGTTTTTAACTGAAAAGCTAAATTCTCTTTAGCAATGAAGGAATATTAGCGGTTAGAAAAGGTTACAAGATAAAATTGAATGTCCAAGAAAACGGAGAAGCTAGACACTTCTCCGTTTTTGATTCAACAACCCTTAAATAATCCTTATAATTTTATTCCAAAGGATAGATCACCAGCATCACCAAGACCGGGAATAATATACCCTCTATTGCTTAAGTTGTCATCTATGGTGGCAATCCATAAATGGGTGTTTTTAGGAAACATACTATTAATATATTCTACCCCAGTTTTTGAGCCTATAACAGCGACTATATGTATTTGTTTTGGTATCCCATGTCGTTTAAAAGCTTTCAGCACATTAACCAAGGTTTTTCCAGAAGCCACCATCGGGTCGCATAAAATCAAGGTTTTGTTATTAAGTGATGGTGATGCAAGATATTCAACAACAATCTCGAAAGAATCACTGTTATTGCTGTGGTGCCTGTAGGCCGATATAAATGCATTCTCAGCTTTGTTATAGTAATTTAATAATCCTTGATGTAAAGTTAGGCCAGCTCTTAGCACTGAACATAAAACAAGTTGATCCTCATATACGGCCATCGTCTTGCTCCCAAAAGGTGTTTTAACATCTCTAATTTTATAATGTAATGTTTTGCTTAGTTCATATCCTAATACTTCACCAATGTGCTCAATATTCTTTCTGAAACGCATAGCATCTTTTTGTATATCAACATCCCTTAATTCAGATATGAATTGATTTAAAATAGAATTGTTGGTAGAAAAATCATGCACAATCATTGGTTTTGAGATTAATGTGTTATGTGGATTAAAATTGATGAATAAAATTCAATTTTTAAATGACATATATCATTGATGTTATTGATTCATCTGGATATATTTAGATTATCTCTTAACTTCAGTCATAAATATGCACCTGAAAATTCATATTCAATTGTTTTATATGGCTAATGATGAGTTATTAAAGTCTTAAAAGTTAAGAAGTATGCATCGCTTTCATAACTCTAATCGCCCCTGCTATGGAAATATTGACTAAAAATGCCATACAAATTCTTGAAGACCGCTATTTACTAAAAGATAGTAAAGGCGCACTTATTGAAAATCCCGAACAGCTTTTTCGTAGGGTAGCCAAATTTGTTGCAAGTTGTGAAAAGGCGCATGTTGCAGATTGGGAGAATACGTTTTATAATCTTATGAGTCTGCTGAAATTCTTGCCAAATTCACCAACATTAATGAATGCAGGTTGTAAAAATGGTCAATTAAGTGCGTGTTTTGTTTTGCCAATAGAGGATAGCCTTGAAAGTATTTTTACGACTTTGAAGCATGCTGCTTTGATACACCAAAGTGGAGGTGGTACTGGATTTAATTTTTCGAAGTTACGACCTAAAAATGATTTGGTGAGTTCCACAAACGGGACATTATCTGGTCCAGTTGCTTTTATGAAAATTTATGATGCTGCTACGGAATACGTGAAACAAGGAGGCAAAAGGCGAGGAGCCAATATGGGGATCTTAAATGTCAATCATCCTGACATTCTTGAGTTTATTCAATCAAAATCCAGTAAAAAAGCCATTGAAAATTTTAATATTTCCGTTGGTATCACAAACGATTTTATGCGAGCTGTTGAAAATGATTCTACTTGGAAACTTATAAACCCTCGTACGCTTCATATAGAGAAAACGCTCAAAGCAAAAAAAATATGGCAACTGATTGTCGAAGAAGCTTGGAAAACCGGAGATCCCGGATTGGTATTTTTGGATACTATAAACGCAGCAAATCCTACACCAAAACAAGGAAATATAAATTGTACAAATCCCTGTGGTGAAGTGCCTTTGTTGAATTATGAAAGTTGCAATTTGGGATCTATCAATCTTTCAAAAATGACACGTATGGTCAATAATAAATATGAGGTTGATTGGGAGGAATTAGCATCTACTATCCAAATTGCCATTCGATTTTTAGATAATATTATCATAGTAAATCATTATTTAATGCCGGAGGTGGAGGCGATAACAACATCCAATAGGAAAATTGGGTTGGGAGTCATGGGATGGGCAGAACTTCTCATTTTATTGGAAATGCCTTATGAATCCGAGAAGGCACTCACTTTAGGTGAAAAACTCATGAAATTTATTAAGCAAGAAAGCTATAAGGCTTCAGCAGCTATAGCCATGGAAAAAGGTGTGTTTCCAGAATGGGAAAGAAGCGTTTTTTTTCCAATTTACAAAATGAGAAATGCTACTTGTAATAGTATGGCACCTACAGGGACCATTTCGGTTATTGCAAACACATCGTATTCTATTGAGCCCTTGTTTGCCTTGGCTTATATAAGAGTTGGCATCTTAGGTGGAAAAAAACAAACAGCCCTAAATGGTGTTTTTCTACAAAAAATGAAGGAACTGAATTTATGGACCGATGCCTTGAAAAAGCAAATTTACCAGTCTGGTAGCATTCAGGAAATAGAAAGCATACCTTCACAAATAAAATTGTTATTTAAAACAAGTTTGGAAATATCTTGGCAGTACCATTTATTGCATCAAAAGATTTTTCAGAAATTCACTGATAATGCCGTTTCAAAAACTATAAATCTATCTCAAGATGCTAGTGTTAAAGATGTTTCGGACATCTATATGACAGCATGGAAATATAAACTAAAAGGTATTACAATTTATCGCTATGGCAGTAAAGACCATCAGATACTTCAAAAGTGCAGTCTTAACAATAGTACAAATTGCTAATTGATTTTATCTGATATATATCATATTTTCTATTTATAAAAAAGTTTAAATTTATCTGGAATCCTAAAAAGTATATGCGATGCTATCCATACTTCTTCCTACAGATTTTTCTGAAAATTCAATGAATGCGGTCAAATATGCATTGGAATTTTTTAAACATCAAAAGGTTGATTTTTTCTTTATGCATGCCTATCAAAATGACTTTTATAATCATGAAGAGTTGGCATCTCGTGAGGTTTTTGATGACATTCTGGATAAAGTGAAAAACCAATCGGAAAAAAATCTCGAAAATCTTCTTGAGACTGTAAAAAAAATGACATTAAACTCTAGATTCACTTTTCACACCATATCTGCTTACAATACGCTGGTGGACGAAGCTAATCTCATTGCGGATGCTAAAAATATTGATTTGATAGTAATGGGTACGAAAGGAAAGTCTGATGAACGACATATTATATTTGGAAGCCATACTTTTCAAGTTCTGAAGTATGTGAAATGTCCTATTTTGGCGATTCCTTCAAATTATACCAATACGCAGCCGAAACGTATTTTGTTTCCAACTGATTATCTAATTCCATACAAACATCGTGAACTAAAATTAGTATGTGACCTAGCCGCATCCTATAAAAGCATTATTGATGTATTGTATATTTCGAAAAGCGATAAATTATCACTTAGACAAGAAGATAACCAAGCTTTTATAAAAGAAACCATCTGTAAAACCAATATTGATTTTCACATAGTACACAGTAAAAAAATAGCAGAAACGATTCAAAATTATATAAAGAATAATGCCATAGATATGTTGGTTATGGTCAATACCCAACATTCATTTTTGGAGGATATGCTATTTCCTTCTAAAATAGATATAGTAAGTGTGGACCTTAAAATACCACTTTTGGCACTCCAAAATGCCACCCGTTATATATAAATACATTAAAAAATTATTGGTTATGAAACATATTCTTTTGCCCACCGATTTTTCAGATAATTCATGGAATGCTATCAAATATGGAATAAAACTTTTCAAAGATGAAGAATGTACTTTTCATTTGTTTAACACGTATATTCCCGTTATTTATCATGTAGAGTATATGTTGGCATATCCGGCTCAATTCGGTTTGGGAGATGCCATAAGAGAGGCTTCCTTACAGGGTTTGGACAGACTCATGGGCAGAATTTCCAAGGAATTCGAAAATAATCCAAACCATAGATTTGAGTCGATTGCCAGATTTGACACGTTGGTTCTTGGCATTAAAGAATTGATTGACGAACGTCATATTGACCTTATTGTTATGGGGACAAAAGGAGCAACAGGAGCCAAAGAGGTATTGTTAGGCTCAAATACCGTTCAGGTTTTTAAAAATATAAAATGCCCCATTCTAGCCATTCCATCAGATTTTGAATATGAGTCACCACAAGAGATTCTGTTTCCTACTGATCTTGATGTTGATTATCAAAAGACATCTTTAGACCTTCTGGTAGATATTGCAGTAACACACCATTCAAGAATAAATACTATGCATGTTTCAACAGGCTATGATTTAACAGAAGCACAGGAGAGCCATAAAATGATATTGGAAAATATGTTTAAAAGCACAGCTTATTTATTCCATGATGTTGAAAGTATGGAGATAGTAGAAGCCATCAATAAATTTCAGATTAAACATCGAATCAACATGTTGGTCATGATAAACAATAAGCATTCGTTTTTTGAAAATTTATTTTTCAAGAATACAATCAATCAAATTGGGTTTCATTTGAATATTCCATTTTTGGTAATTCCTTCTAAAGCACATCGCGAGTCATGAAAACCAAGGCATTCCATATTTTATTGCCAACCGATTTTTCAGATAATGCATGGAACGCTATCGTATATGCTTTAAAACTATATGTTGATGAATTTTGCACCTTTTATTTTTTGCATTCCACGTACATCACAAATCCCGTATCCAGGACCTATATTACCTCACATTATATCGATAAGTTAAAAGAGCAAGCATTAAAGGAATTAGCAGAATTAAAAGCCCAGACAGAAATTGCCAATGCCAATGCCAATCATGATTTCAAAACGCTTTTATTTGAAGAGGAACTCATGGATGCTGTCCATGAAGCAGTTAAACAAAACGCCATTGATATTGTTGTTATGGGAACTAAGGGAGCAACAGGTTCAATTGATTATTTGTTTGGAAGCAATACAGTAAAAGTCGTTAAAAAGATTAAAAACTGCCCAATTTTAATTGTTCCAGATGAACATGATTTCGTTGCGCCAAAGCAAATAGCGTTTCCAACGGATTACAATCGTTTCTATAATGATGAACTAAGGCCACTTAAAAGTATGGCAGATTTATTCAATTCTAAAATTCGAGTCGTGCATATTAACACCGAAAAGGAATTATCAGATATTCAAAAGTATAATATGACGATGCTTGAAAACTATCTGGCCGATTATGAATGTAGTTTTCATTGGTTGCCCGATTATACAAAAAAAGCAGAAGCCATCACAACATTTATTGAAGAACTCAACATAGAGATGCTTGCTATGGTAAAGTATAGGCACAGTCTCTTGGAAACTATAATCAATGAGCCAGTGATAAAAAAACTGGCCTTCCATCCAAAAGTTCCCGTATTGGTAATACCAGAATGAGCTGATATAGAATATAGAGAATAGACAATAGACAAATAGAACCTTCGGAAGATTATTTAGATTAATTATTACAAAAAGCTAGGCGACAAATCGGTAATCGCTTTAAAAAGCCCTTTCACTGTGTTTTCAGTGAATTGTAAAAGTTTTATCGGACAACAATGATTACATAATCAAAAGAAAAATAACTCATGAAATGCCCATTCACAGACGTATTAAATATTCCGAAAGTTTTCGGGACACCCTAATAATTTGGGTATTTCATCAGACAATTAAAAAAATAACAAATATAGACAGATGAAACGCAAGATATTATTACCAACAGATTTTTCAACGAATGCTTTGCAAGCTATCCATTATGCTTTGGAACTTTATAAGAATGAGACATGTATATTTTATTTTCTCAATGTGTTTTCTGTCGATTTAAAAAATATTTACAACGTTGCAAATATGGTGTCAGGAAGTGAAGTATATGAAACTGAGAAAACAAACTCCGAATACGAACTGGAAAAACTTTTGAATATTTTCGCTTTTGGAGAGAAAGGAAACCCAAAGCATAACTTTCAGACGATATCAATATTCAACAATCCTTTGGAGGCCATTAAAAATGTCGTAGAGGAGAAAGATATCGAACTCATTGTTATGGGCACCAGAGGCGAAACAAAAGCGAGAGGCAATGTTTTTGGAAGTACAGCCGTTATTGTTATGGAGAAAGTGAGAAACTGCCCCGTCATAGTGGTTCCAGAATTGGCAAAAATACAATTGCCAAAAGAGATTGTATTTCCAACCAGTTACAAAACACATTTTAAAAAACGGGAATTAAGTTATTTAATTGATATTGCCCAAAGATATAAAGCCTCAATAAAAATATTACACGTTACCAACGAAGAGGAATTGGATGAAGAGCAATTGAACGGTAAAAAACTTTTAGTAGAATATTTTGAAGATATAAGCCATTCATTCCATTCTTTAAGCCATATATCTGTTCCCTCTGCTATTAATTGTTTTGTTGAAAGTAGAGAAAGCGATATGGTAGCGTTTATCAACAGAAAGCATACATTTTTCGGAAGCATACTTACACGTCCATTGGTAAAAGAAATCAGTTTTGATTTAAAAGTACCCATTTTAGTGATGCATGATTTAAGAAATTAAAAGAAAACTCTTTTAAACTTTTTTGAGTGAAGCGAAAATTAGTCATTTTGTGCTCGATTAAAGGCTTTTTTGAGTTAGGGCCGAGCGTAAAGAAAAGGTTTAGTAAACCTTTTTAGAGAAGGAGCCAGCTT